>Ga0209728_1000807_pt1 | contig 22315 bp, 31 predicted proteins | sample RifGroD1_FD_183997 | JGI IMG/M metagenome (GOLD analysis project Ga0209728, IMG submission 183997) | Groundwater microbial communities from Rifle, Colorado, USA - Groundwater D1 (SPAdes) (version 2) | ecosystem: Environmental > Aquatic > Deep subsurface > Groundwater | place: Rifle, Colorado... | reverse complement strand
ACTTAATAATTTCGGCATTGCGCTTAAATTGAGCGTGTACCTCCATGCCGACAGGTCCCTGCATTTCTTTTCGTAGGGCCTCGTAGATCACCCGGCCATTCGATGACTCGCGGGCCGCTTGCCGCCATGTTTTATTGCCTGAGTTGAGCACGCCAGAGACTAGCTTACTGGCCAGATCATCAGCGAAATAGTGAAAGGTCATATTCGAGAGCCAGTTGTGAATCACGTTTGTTATATCAAATGGGTCTGTAAGTCCTTCGATTGCATCCTGCAGGGTAAGTATTTTATCTGTTAAGGAACGCTGAACATTTAGTTCTAGGCGGCGTTTTGGGGACCATTCGTTGTTATCCATCAGTCGCCATCACTACCCGAATTTACCGATTGTGCTGGTCCATCCCCAAACCCAACATCCCCTATCGACTCATCCCCCATACCAAACGAATCATCTGCCTTTTCAATATCCTCATCCGTGATCGAGGTAAACATACTCGTTGTGTACGATAGCTCGTGTAACTCTGTCAAGGACATTTTCTGATTGATTATCCCGGCACTGAACGCACTGACAACAGAATCGACTTTCTTCCCAACGATCTCTGCCACCTTATCCTCAGTAGGGGTTGCAAGAGGATTAAACTTAATGTCTAGATCGCCCGGAATGTACCCAAACTCTGACATAAACATAACAGGGAGCACCTTATTAATCGCAGGCTTAAGTTTCGTCTCTTGCTGCTGCCCCAACATGTCGCGATAGTTTTGCATGTCGGATTCACCCGTTGCGTTCATTCCGGCCGGAGACCGTCCAAACAATCTTGTGACCGGGATATCCGATGCGCCCGACACATCCATCATTTGTGAGTCCGAGATATCTGAGAGACCGGCGAAGGTGTACTGAATAGGGGTTATCTCTTCATCCTTACCGATGATCATCATGCCGTTATTCGAGCGCATTTGATTTTGCGCAGATTTGACGTTATAGAAATTTGCCTGCACTTCAGGATCTGTGGCAGCGAGCATCTGATCCATTCCCTCTATCCTGTTCACCAAGAGGTTAGCCTGAAACACCAAAGAAGCTATATTCCAAGATGTGGAGTCGCGCTTAACTAACTCCTCATAAACATGCTCCATGATTGAGCTTCCCCAGTGAATCTCAGTAATTTCTTCGTAGAAGGGGAGCTTCTTTCCTATGAATCTGAGTACGCGTGAGTGATGGACTTTGGAGATAGACCTATCCGAAGCGTGATCCCTGACCTCATAATACTTTGGTAATCCCATTTCAGGGTCGCGGTGATCTGTGATTAATTCTAAGGATGGATAAATACCCGACCAGCGATCAACGACCATAAGGCCACAGAACGAGTCGGGCATGATATCGTCATAATCTAAGGGTGTGTCGAGTTTATCTTCGTGACCATCAATAACTATGATGGCGGCCGCGCCACCATAGAGACGACCCCAATAGAGACCTTCAAGTATTTTTTCCTTAACCTTTGTGCGCTGTTCAAGTTTATGGATCCTGTCTGTTTCTTCAGGCTTAAGTTCCGCAGTGATCGCATACCAGTTTTTACACATATCCTCCGGGATAATGTTCACGATTTTATTACAGATCCACGAATTACGGTAGAGAGAGTTCATGAGGGTGTAGTTTCTGGTTAGGCGAGTTAGGGGATATGTTGCAGCTGAAATAATGTTATTGGACGCACTACCAAGGCGAGCGAGTTGGTTTTGGAAAGAGTCGAAGGCTGATCCGCGTTTGGGTTGAGTGTTTGGAGGTGACGCGTCGTATGCTGGAGAAGGTTGTTGCTGGGATCTCTGCTTTCTACTTCGTTTACTCAATTCATCACCTCCCTACGCTTTGAAATATTTAACAATTGTTTTAGCCCAGTACCTCAGTGAGTCAAGGCAATGGTCTGACTCTTTGACTGGTTCCTCAACGCCTCGCTCAGCAGACTTTGCGTTCCAAATGTAAGCCGGGAATTCTTTAAGTAAATTAGGGCATTTAGTCTTGTTAACGAGTAACTTCACAACGTGCAATAATGTCGAAACCAGCCTGATACCATTCAAGACCTCATTGTCCGCATTTATAAGATCATCCGCTTCACGAGCCTTGAGCGATCGTTTTCTTAGCTCTGCCTTAAAACTGGCAGCACTTGGGTCAATAATAATCCCCGAGTATCTCTTATCGCTAATAAATTTCTTCAAGTCATCTGCGTATTCTGCATCCGTTTTCTGCTTGTTGTGTTTCTTGGAATCATAATAATACTCGTCAACCACATAATATTTTGTTACACGCTCAATGGTCTGTTCGATGATCTCAAGACAAGCAAAAGGATTAATCGTTCCATAGTCGATTGTGTACCAACGAGTATAATACAGGTTTAAGTCAGGGCCACCGGTGCCATCTTCATACTGATTATCAATACAAAAACCTGAGTAAATAACACCTTCTGCGTTTTTCCTCAGGCCCAGGATATCTCTTTGATACCAGACAGACTTTTTATCATAACTTATTAATGCCTTTCTTATCTTTTCGTCAGAAAGGCTGAGGTTATCAGCTATAGTGAAGTGCTCATAATTCAGTCCGTAATCCTTGATTTTAAGATTATTATCTTGATGAACATTAAGTATCTCTGTATAAAACCAATGCAATTCAGCTTTGGGGTTGAGGTCAAACAACAACTTGCGTTTACTACTTGATAAGGTGCGGTCAAATACTTCCTTTACGAACGATTGGGCACACTCATTAACCTCTGAGATATAAACACTCCCGAGGGTTAATCCTTTAATGAATCGTTCATCTCCGTTTTTGCCACCACCAGAGATAAGTACTATCTTCTCCCCTGTAACGGTTTGAATGATAACTGCGTCTTTGTCTTGGTACTTACCTTGCCTACAACGCCCCTTGAAGTAATTTAAGACACCAAATCCATCGCTATCTATAATATTAAGCTTTGCTGTTGCTACCGAGACACCAGCCGCAAGATGAAGCTTATCGGGGTGATGTTCGATAATAGTGCACCATGCTATTATGTTGATAATATTCTTAGAGGCCCGCTTGCCACCTTCAGCTACTGAGAGCCAGTATTCATCTTGCAGGCACTTGTTTATATAGTCGGCCTGTTTTTGACTAAATGGTGCGTATTCACTCATTGCCTTCAAGGTCCTTTATGCTGCGATTTGGTGCAGGGTTATTAAGCAAACTAGCAAGTGTCTGTATCTTTTTGATATTCTCATCAATACCACTACCACCAGATGCCTTGAGTTTGTCGGTTTCAAACTTAGCCTGTTCGAGCTTAAGCTTCTCATCCTCAATCCGGCGCTTGTGGTGATCCGGCAATAGGTCTAGGTATTTCGTTAGCACTTCGAGTGCTTTCATTTTGTCGTGGAGCTTAATCGATATACCTTCCTTACCTTCCTTGACCTCGCTGATTAGTGAGCCATCTATTTTGTCATGGTCCTTGAGGCTTACGTAGCTAACGGATCGCTTGAGATATTCACCATTCTCATCCTTGAGCCTTTGTCCTTCGGCGATAACATATTCCTCTTCGCTTCCAAACTCCATAAAGTCGGTAACGTCAGCAAAGGCTATGTCAATGTATTTTTGCAGGACAGCCATAACCTCAAGTGCTATGCCGTCGCGGATATTCTTTTTCATTTTGTCAATTTCTGCTCTTACACTAGGTTTTCTAAGGGTTCTACATCCCTCAACGGTAGCTGTATTATAGCCACAATCGTAAGCTTTTTGATATGCCTTAGTAGCGTTCCAATACTTCACAAAGTACAAACAAAAAAGGTTCTGCTTCTCTGTGAGTTCTGTATTCTCTTCGAGTTCTATCTCTCTATTATTTACAACTATTTTAATCTTTGGTTCTCGTTTAGACACCTTACTCAAAGATGCATCCTGCGTCTTTTTGGACGCATCTTTGGATGCATCTTTTTTCCCTTTGGATGCATCTTTTTTGGATGCACCTTTTTCCCACTTCTCACGCTGCTTCCTGCTTTTTACAGTGGGATATTTCAAGCCGTACTTCTCGGCTAAATCGCTTAATGATATTTCTGTGGATTCATATTCTTTTCGTATTGCTATCCAGTCCATTTACATCTTCACTACCTCCCCATTGGAGTTTGTTTTGTTATTCAGGGAATCTAATCCCCCGATTAGTCCGCATCAGCATGTCAAGTGCCTTGAACTTGCGAGTTGTTTCGTACTCCTTATGAGCTGCGAGGTATTCATCGCACCATATCCCTATACCTTTTGCGCAGTTCCCGCAATATTGCCTGACAGGTACGATAGGGGAATAGTGTTTACATTGGGGCTTATCTACTTCACCCACGGTAATCATCACCACCTTATAGGCATAAAAAGCGAACGCCCCAGTTAAGGAGCGCTCAGAGTAGAGGAGGAGGGAATATGGCACTGAACGTCGACGAGGACGTCCATCTGTTTGACTAAGTGGTAGAGGTGCCAAGAATTGAACTTGGATAGGCCGGATATAAGCCGACTGCCCTAACTGTTGGACTACACCTCCATAAGAAAAGACACCTCCGAGTTGGGAGGTGTCTTAGTGTTTATGATTGCAAGGGTAAGGATTTACACCTTACATGAACAACTCAATAAGTGCCGATATTTTGCAAGCTTGCAATGCTTTGGCCATTTTAGGACGTTTTCTTATCCAAATGGTTAACTTGTCTTATTGATTAGCGTCTACGCTTTTCCGCCACCTTGCGAATGAGGCCCGAACCCCGTTTAGGGTCCGAACCTCACCACTAATGATACCTCATAGCCTATCCAATGTCAATGATTTATGTTATTCTGAAAGGTTAAACTTGAGACGTCCAAGGTTCAAGAGGTATCTTTGTGCCTTTGTTGCTTTTTTTAATCCTGCCAGATTTACCGCCACCTGGCACGATTGCTCCCTGTTCAGCCTTATATGGATCTGCCACAGCATGCAAGTTAGGTATTGGGTACCTCATAATCTCCCTAAGACTGTCGTTGGGGCTAAGCTTGCTGAAACCCTCATACCAACTACCACCTCGTATGCTCTCGGCAGACTTAACAGCTTCAGCGTGCACAACCTTCCCTGATATCTCTGCAGCCCTGATAACGATGTCTAGGTCTGACTCTATGGGATCGGGTTCGGGCGTATACGTTCCGGCTTGACAGGCTGTGAGATTAGCACAAAGTTCACAACCTATCCACCCGTGTGGACATTCTAGGATTTCGTTTGGGAATTTCATAGCTTATTCCTCCTGCCATTCGGAGTCCTTAATCCCTTCTTAACTTCAAACATTTTTACATCGTGCTTATCATTCATAACAATCCTTACGTCCGATATAGGCAGATCAACATGAATATGTTCGCAACCGATAGATAGTCCCTTAGGTAATCCGGATGACTCATTTCCGTTTTCATACCGCGCAATCTGATCTGCGTTCATGTACATGTGTATTCTCATTACCTATTCCCCTCACTTGATATATTTTTCCCAAGGTGAGCTAATCGTTACAAAGCAGAAAATAAAACATATCGCAACTGCGGAAATAACTAATTCGTAAATGTAGAATATACCAATTGTCCCCCACGCTTTGAGATCGGAGAAGAATAACCAAAGGATATGTTTCTGCGCCATGATTAAGAGACAGAAAAGGAACGTGAAGGCACTAACCTTGCTGGCCATATCTAGGATTCTATAGATCAAGATACCTCTTCCTCCTCGTCGTCACACTCAACCTTCAACAACGCAACACACCCTCGGCTCTGTCTGTCCCTTCGCTTCACAACTCTTCTCGGAGTAACGCGGTGCATCTTGCGGTAGTTGTGGCTGTTGGTTGGGTTGTACCATTTGGTGGGAGTAGGGGAGGTTATCGCTAGGGCCTCGTTGAACATCTCGTAAATACCACTGAATAACTCGGCTGACACATCACGTACAGGGTTAAATACTTCCTCAAAAATAATTACCAACCCCTTATCGCCCTGCAGCCCTCTAACCACATCTGATAACGATTGACCTGAGCCAACTATACAGATTCGTTCCGATGTATCCAAACGCTACCTCCTCCCATTTGCCTTAAACCAAACCTTACTCAACGCGTCCAACTTATCGGCATCTTTTACCTCTTTCCCAGTCTTTTGTTTCCACGCGTCGCACGTGTGCAGCCCATCACCAATGGGCCTTGGGACACTGACTGTATATAGCTCACCCTTGTATGCTACGGTTTTCATAGCCTGAACCTTCCATAATCTCCCTTACTAACATAAGAGCACGGTCCGTTATATCCGCATTCCTCGCACTTCTTCGCCGCGAATGCAATGGGATTTAAGCAGGCCCTCGGATTGTTCAGACTCTCACCCATATGGTGAAGCTCTTTTTCTAGTCTAAATATTTCAGCTTCAATCGCACCAACCTTTGTTTGGAATCTTTCAAGTTCCACACGTTGAAAGGCTAGGTTATCCAGAATCATACTTTTATCCTGCACTCTTCCCACCTCCGCCACTTCTTTTCCAGTTCTTCGAGTCTTTCCATCACTCCGGGATCCGCGAAACGTTTCAGCCTCAGGCGCTCCATCTCGTTTTGCGCGGACTTTGGCATGTAGTACGGGTACGTTTCCATTTGCCACCGTTTCCAGTACTCACGCCATTGTGCCGACTCGTGGGGACCTTCGCTTCCGTGGTGATGCGCTTGACATAGGGTAACGACGTTCTCGACACACGCCACACGGTCTTTTGCCTCGCTACGGAATTCAATGTGGTGATGATCTGCTTCGTATGTGCTTCCACAGCCAGGATGTAGGCAAGCGCCCTGGTCTCGTTCATCTACCTTTTTATAGGCGTTTTGGATTTTGGAGCAAGGCTTAGCCACCTCAGCCTCGCCTTTGCCCCTTTATCCACATTAAGTCCACGGTTTTATCCACACTGACTCCATCCGCACGCAGGATCGGGACATTGTTTACATCCACAGGTATAGATTACTGTCGCGCCACAACTAGGGCACGCTTTCGGATCTTGGCTCATTTACTTACCCTCCACTTCTCCTTGGCGTTTGCAACTGATCCGCAGTTAAGGCATTTGTACTTAGCTCTACTAATTCGTTTTTTCCCTTTAGCCTTTGCGCCAATAACCTTGATACTGCCGCAAACTCCGCACTCTTGGATGATTCCACAGTTTAGTTGGTTGGTTATGATCCAATAGGCTATTCTGAGCTTTTTGAAGAGGTTTGGAGTTTGTTTAGGCATTGGAGCCACCGTTCATCTCTGACCTTAGATCCTCCTTGATATAATAGTTCCAACCCTTTTCTTTGCAGATTCGCTCTGCTTCAGTCCCGAACCACTTCCAATTGGTCGAACTTTTCCAATTGAAGTGATTTAACTTTCCGATTTTCAGCAATGTGTCAGGCCTAACCATAGACGGCAATGTTTTTATCGCCTCTAGTATTTCCAATGGGTTAATAACTGGCTCGAAACTTACCCATGTCTTGATTCCTACTTTTGCGACATCCTGCAATGTCGAAACCCTTTCTGCTGGTGATGCCGCACGTGACTCCTGCTCCTTTGCAACTTTCGCCGACAAGCAAGTTAATGTGATTCCGAAACTATCCTCCGAGTCCAGTAGGTCAAAATCCCTTCGCGCCCTGTCCCCGCCTTTAGTAAGTATTTGAACATGCGCATTTGCATTTTTGATTGCCATAATGACTTCACGTGTTACGGATGTGTCGATTAGTGCAGGGTACGGGTCACAAGTAAAGCAGAGCATGATCGTTTTTCCTGCATACTTACCTTTGGATAATTGCTTTTTAGTAGCCTCTACTATCCCCTCGCGTGGTTTGACATCTTCTCCAAAGGTTTCATTCGGGTGCCAACGCTCGAAGTTCTTTTTACTGAAACAGTACCAGCATCCGTGATTACAGGAAGTGTAAATATTTAAAGCAAAATCCGCATATTCTCCAGCCCTTCCCTTTGGTACATATATCGGATTATTCACGCTTGCTTCCTCCTTTTTATCTCATCCCACCGGCAATCCCCAGTGTAGACATATTTGCAGTCTTTCTTACCTTTGCAGTCATTGCATACGCAAGCTTGTCCCTTACAGGAGGTTAGGCACTTACAAGGCATCAGGGACCTCCTTCGCCTTGATAACCTCGATTCGTTTAAGGACTATCTTCCCTCGCATAACCGAGCTGAGTATGGCCCCCAGAATGGTGTGAAGGGCATCTTGACTCTTGATAATTACCGCATCGGATCGGTTAGAACTTAAGTCTTTGCTCATTCCCGCATAGTACAGACCATTGATGGCTAAGAGTTTACTGACGAACTCGGCTTGGCTTGTGGTGAACTCGGCTTGGCTGGTGTCTGCGTTATTCATGGTTCACCTCCACTAGATAACCTTTCTGTCTCAACTTACGCTCGTGGCTTTCGATAAACGACTCCAACGATAGTTCGTGCAATTCACACAGCGTGTGCGCCATCGTTATGGCAGCCTGCGCAACATCTAGGGCCTCCAACACAGTTCTCCTTATCCGAACTTCTTCGCAAATTATTGGAGTTTCACCACTTAATCCCGAGTGCTTGCCAATCAACTGTACAAGCTCTCCCAATTCTTCGAGGACTTTAAAAGTGCAAGACACAATAGTTGGTTTTAAGCCGTTTAGGATTGGCATGGAAACCGAGCTTGGATTGACAATTTCACCTAACGATAGGATCACGTAACCAGGAGAACAATAAACCTTATCATCGAGGATATATGTGATCTTTTTGGTTATCTCGTCGCCGCTATATTGCTCGGTATGCGGCAACCACTCTTGCAATACCAATATGTCCCCTACCTTAAAATCTCGGTCATTGAATCTTACTTCAAATAATTTTTTTCCAGATTTTACGTCTTGGAAATACTCTGGCGTTGCTTTTAGATAATGGGTTTTCATGCTTTACCCTCCGTTTCCATCCTTGTAAGTTCATTCTCAAGGCCTTGGAGTTTCTTGGTATAGAAATCCATAGAGTCCTTTAGGTTTAACCGTGTGTCCAATATCGCTTGTCGAAGCTCTTGGGCTCCGCTCAGCCTAAGAAATTGTTCCTCGTTCATGCCATGCCTTCTCTTTACGTAATCCGGTACGCACCTAGAGTGCATAATGATGTTGTCGAAGATCCTCCATTCGTCTTCCCAAACAAGCTCACTGCATACAGGACAAGTGTCGATAATGCATCCAGAAGCCACGTTCAGCGATTCCTTGAAATACCAGCTCTTAGTGCGCAGGTTGTACACGCTGCGGTACATCCTTCAGCTTTAACCTTGCGAGTGAGGTCCGATTCCCAGCACTCAACTCCACATACAGGGCAGGTAACGAGTTTCCAGTCTGGATTCCGGCTAGCGTCCGGGATATTGCGCTTCAAAGGCATACACGCGATCCCTTTGTCTCCGGGCTTATGTGGTGTGATCTTAATATCCACGGTTACTCTACCTCCCAAATCTCGATCTCCATCCGTTCTTGATTTTCATGTTGACAAGGTATCTTTTCAACCGTAGCTTTCTGCACCTGTCGGTCGTCAATCCATGCGACTTTATTGCAACCATCCAAGGCACTTTTTAAATAATTATCTACGTCGCCATCCAAGCCCATCGGTGTAGAAACGCCATGCAAGAACACTTTGACATTCACGGTTACTGGATTAATAATCGGTCTTTGCGTCTGAGATAATGCCATCCATCCTATCTGCTCTTTGTAAGCAAGGTATCTGGTCGCTGCGGGTTTAATGAACTTGCCACGTCCAGTCATTCTGACTGCTGGGATTGGGCGGCCAGTGATTGTTATGAGCATGTAGAATTAACTCCCTCACCTTCAAGCTCAAAGTCAAATAATGTCGGCATGCTCATTTTTGCTTCTGCAGCTCTCAAATAACCTAAGCTGTCCCTGAAATAATCAGGATTTAATTCAACAGTGTAGCCTTTGCGCCCTAATTCAATTGCCCTTGCTCCAACTGTCCCTAAGCCGCCGAAGGGATCCATTACCAACTCACCAGGGTTTGAATATCGGTTTATAAGCCTATCTACAAGATCGAATTGAATCGGGCAAACATGCATCTGTAATCGTTTCTGGCTTTGCTGAGTATTAAACGTCCGCATCCGGTTTATATCGTCCCAAATCTCATCGTTCCATGACCCAGGAGCAACCACCATGAACGATGCTGGTAGATGGCCATCGGTGTCTAATTTCTTTGCAATATCCACATGCTCCTCATAGCTGTAAATTGATTCGCGCGAAAACTTACGATAAACAGACTGAAGCTTTCCGACATCTACTGCCTTCATCTCATCCTTGGAAAGAAACCGATTCCCTGATGATCTCCAAAACCCATGAGCGTCGATCTGCCATTGTGCTCGAGTATAATCAACCTTTGTCTTAGCCACTGGAACATCGGCGTAGGCTGTGCTCGTATCGCTCGGGAGCTTGCGGAATAATAAGATGTACTCAGGGCACCCAACGCCCATCTTCGTCCCATCCTTGCACTGCTCAGACCATCCAAGCCGATAAGTTTGGTTGTTTTCTCTGACGACATCAGTAACGACGGTGATCATGCCGAAATACTGGAATCCATGTCGCATGTAGTGGTTAATACATAACGAGTGGAAAGGTTCAATTGTTGGCATTCCGGTACCTGTTGCATTGCCGAATAAAACGCGGTCCTTTGTGTGACAGGCGAATACTCTGCCTGGTTTCAGGATCCTGAGTAGATTGGGAGAAAGGAAGTCCATCTGCTGAAAGAATTGCTCAGTATCAGAGTTGAACCCTAGATCGTTATAGCTTGGTGTGTACTCATAATGATTTCCAAAAGGTATCGAGGTGCAAATTAGGTCGACGCTGTTTTCTACCATCTCGGCAGTCTCTAAGATGCAGTCATTATTCACAGCGGTAAATAACTCGCCCTTAACTTCCACTCGCTCAACTCCAATACTTCTGGCTATCCTGTCTATAGACAATCCGACTGATAGCCCGTTTTCCCTGATAATCTCCGTCATTTGCTTAGCTAAATAATCATGTTGTTCCCACTTCTTTTGGAGTGTTTGAAGTATCTGGCACTCGCTTTCCATGTAGATAATGTCGATAATCACTTGCTCGGTTTGTAGGAAACGATAGATGCGGTGAATGGCCTGAATGAAATCATTGAATTTGTACGAAACTCCAAGGAATATGGCCCTGTGGCAATGTCTCTGCAGATTGCAACCAGATCCACTGAGCTCCTTCTTAGTGGCAAATAGCCGAAACTTCCCATCCGCAAAATCATTAACACGTTGCTCTCGAAGGTCATAGTCTTGGCTACCGTAGATATCAACTACGTCGGGTATAGCTTTCTTAATGGCATGTCTTTCGCTCTCGAGATCATGCCACAGGATAAAGTGATCATCCGGATTATCCCGCACTAGCTCGGACATCTTAGCAATTCTGTCTTCAATGCTTTCGCGTTTCTCTGCAGCCGCATCCCCTAATCCCATTGAGGCATCCCGGAATAATTTACCCTGTCCATCTCGTTCCTCTCCGGATAGCAAGTGATTAACCGGCAGTTCGTGGTACCTGACATCGAGAGGAGGTAGGTTATATCCTTCGTCGGAATAACTAGGATTTAGGTCTGATGGCTTTGTGATAAACAAGGACCACGATGATAGCCATAGCCAAAATTGCTTTTCTCGATGTGGGTAAATAGTGAGATTATTGGCCTTCGTGCTGTCCCGTTGAAAGAATCTTGTAAGCGCCTGTCCAGTGTCCATTACCTCGAGGTATCCGGCATAGTGGATTAGTTCCTTGTATCGATTGGGTGATGGTGTAGCCGTGCAGACTAACTTAAACGGCACTCCCTTGAACTTTTGTAAGAATGTTTGATAGGTGAGGGATCCGTAAGACCGCAATACGGCCGCTTCGTCCAAAGATGTAACCGAGAAGTATTTAGGATCTATATCTCCATCTCTGACGCGTTCGTAGTTTGTTAAGAGAATATCTCCTGTTGCTTGCATAACTTCAGCCATAGTTCGTACATATTGGGGAGCCTCGATGCCGAGAATATTTACAGCGTCTTTGGTGAATTCTTGCTTTACCCCGAGAGGTAGGACAATAAGGGCTTTGCCGCCAATCCGCTTAACTACAATCCTGCAAAACTCAATTTGGATAATCGTCTTGCCTAACCCGAACTGAGCAAAGACAGCTCGCCTTCCACCCCTTACCGCCCATATCACTGCATCTTTTTGGTGTGGTTTTAAGTTGGAGTTAACTTCTACTGGTGATATATCGAATCCGGTGTCCTTAGCTATCTCAATCTTTGATTTCAGAAAATCAACATATTCCATCTATGCCACCCTAACAGGTAACACAATGTGTATATATCCCTCATCTCTAATCAAAACCGGAGAATACATCCCGTTAAACTCCATCTCCACCATTTCCCCAACTGAGTCCAATGCATCTATGATAAATCGAGCATTAACAGCAATATCAATCGCTTCTCCGCTGTGTTCTACGTCGACACGCTCGTTAATCTTCCCTTTTTGGCTTGCTCCAGCTATGGAAATACTGTCTGATCCCTTCAGTTTGATAACCTTCGATTCTCCGTCGGTAAAGAGTGTAGACCGATCAATCGAACCTTTAAATTCACTGTTCGATACCTTTATGGCTGATAAGTGCTCCTTCGGAATGACCTGCTTGTAATTTGGAAATTGGCCCTCGATTGTACGGACAAAAATCTTAGTAGGACCAGATTCGAGGATTAACTGAGAACCATGCGCCACTTTTAGCTTCATGTCACCGCTAAATTTCAAAGCCTCCGTAAGCGCCTTTGCCGACACAATACCTTTCCACTCATCCGCCGAATCAATGTCGCTCGTTACGATAGCTAGTCGATGTGTATCAGTGGCAACAAACTCTATCTTGCCATCCTTGATCGCTATCAAGATCCCTGTAAAAATCGGTCGATTGGCTTCAAGGGAGACCGCCTTAATCGTTTTAGTTACACCTTTTTTAAGTATTTCAGCAGGGATGTTTATCTCACCGTCTGATATTTCAGGAAGTAGCGGAAACTCATCCGTTGGCAAGGTTTGTAGCTCAATAAACGAACCCTTGTACTTAATAGTCATTGTTCCATCTTCGACACTAATACTGACTTGAGAATTTGGAAGTTTTTTAATTATGTCCTTGAATATTTTGGCCGGAACAACGCATGAACCCTCTTCCTCTGTGTCGATAATCTGAACCGTGTGTTGTATGCCAATCTCTAAGTCTGTTGTTGAAAATTGAAGGTATCCATTTTCTAAATTTATAAGAACACCTTGAAAGATGGGATTAGATGATTTCGATGATACAGCCTTTTGCACGACCGATATCGCATCGTTTAAGATCGATTTGTGGCATGAAAATCTCATTTTGCTCCTCCGATCTAAGTGATTTGAGGGGCCCTGTTGGTATGTAGTTGGCCCCAATGCTGTCAGATAGTATTTACTTACTCGGTTATTACGACTTTTCCGGATTCGACCAGATCGGCAAGCGCGATTTCAAAGTACAGCTTGATATTCCTTCTAGCCTGAATCTTCCAAGCTCCACCGTCAGCCTCGAACAGCGCGGCATCCGGTCCAGTGCGTACTCTGAGTAAGAATTCGGAAACCGGTTGTTCGACTTCAAGGAATGTTCGGAAAGGAGCTAGTTTAACGATTGGCTGCAACCATGCATTTTCAAGCATCTGAACACCCTTTTTGGTGGTAACTTTTTGAGTGATCCCGTCGTCTGCCGTAATTTTTATGTCTTCTTCGGTTATTTTGGCAAGATTAGCAATGAGCGCATCGCTTAATTCCGTTTGAACAAATGCACTTTTTAGCAAAATGTTCATTTGTTCGATATCCATGAAGCTTCCGAGGGAAATTTGGGGCAATTCAGCCACCGCAGAGTAAAGATTAAAACGTTCAAAGTCACCACGTAGTGTAGTTAAGGCAATTACTTTTGTCGGGCTTTCTACATGCACCACAAGATCATTAAGGCCCTCATGGTTGCATTCCTTGACGATTAGCTCAACTAAGCTGGCTAAGGTCTTGGTCGAGAATACCGATGGTTTGTTTTCCGGAACCATTACGAGCTGCTTATTGGTGAATTGATGGCCGTTAAACTCAAACTTCTCGACATCACGCAGGCTTAAAAGTTTCTCGATAGCTGCTTTAATCATAAAATTACACGCTCCTCAAATTTTAATTTTGTCCTTTGGGCTTAGTTGTTCACGAGCTTCAGTACATTTACTTCCGGTTCGACAAACATGGATTCCTGATTCGGGTCGCTCTTGGTTAACTCCCTGGCCTTTGGCTTACCGTTGTTATCTTCCTCGACAAAAATACTTGTTACGATGGATTTAACGGGTGCAAGGGTTGATTTAGCTTGTGCCGTGGTTTGCGTGATTTGGCGGTCCTCGTTGGGTTTGAAGGTCAAGGTCACCGTCAACTTACGCGCCACTGTCGGTACCGTATTTGGGTCTATGATATTTGCCATGATCTTATTGGCTTCGTTGTTGATCTGTTCTAGGATCGCCCCCCCGGCCATCTCTAAGATGTTAACCTCACGTATCTTTACCATTCATTTCACCCCTTCTTATCTCGTTAGGTCCTTATCCAACTTCGCCGATCCGAGGGCAATTACTAACGAGTTATGCTTTGCCCGCAACGTATCAGCAACCGCGTCCATGAAGAAATACCTTTCCTCAGCGATATTCAAGGCATCCTCAATCGTTAGTTCCGAGTCTCCGACCTTTCGCTTCCTTGCAAACTGGACAGCCATAGCCTCTCGATCCTTTTGGGTACCGGTCGCTAGAAGGTAGGACTCCGTCTTCGTATCCTTCCAAAGGCGGTTGGCTCGCTCAAAGACAGCTTTAGCTCTAGCTAGGTCGAAACGTGCCTTGGAGTACATTGTGTCAATCTGACTTTCCAAACGCGTTATATCCGTCTTGTCCGGCTCCTGAGGAACTTTTATTGCGGATACTTCTCGCTCGTAGGTTTTCATTTTCTCGGCCCAAGTATTGTCTGCCATTGCTTGTCCACCTCTCATCTAGTTCGGTTTCCCCTGCAGGTGGAGAACGGTTCTTTATCTGCATCGTTAGATGCGTTGGGAGTACGTGGCTTGGGATCAGGCTCTCAATACCTTCGCAATCTTCGTTGTAACAATTTGAGGCCTACACCATTCTCTCTGAAACTTAGCCCATGTTTCGTCTACTGTCCCTTTCTCATCCTTAAACAGCATCGCATACGGTACAAAACCAGCCTTTATGGTATCGGTAAGTCTTTTTAATGCCTTGTCAAACGTATCGCCCTTGTATCCGATCAACACGTAACAACACATGATATGACTCGACATCTTAAACCCTGCTTCTTGGAGCAGTTTCCCTGCATTGACCAGTGGTTCATAGTCGTCGTGAGTATCATAGGCGAAATACATCCGCGCTGTTTTTATTTCATGCAATCTTTCTGCGTGCCAAGTTTTAAGGATCTTAGCTTCAAGACCTCCGGTAAATTCAGGGTGTTTCTCCTGCCTAGATAACATCTCGAAAACAGATTTCACATGATCGTCTGAGTAAGCTAGTAAATTATCGTCAAGGACATTCCATCCGTCTTTGATTGGCAACTCTCTGAGTTCATACCCTTCTCTTTCGGGTACCATGCATTTCTGACCGTCTGCATAAACGCATCGATTTGGGCATCCTCGGCTTGTTATCGTGTAACCCAACTTAAGATACATACCAGGAATAAAATCCCCACCCCGCTCATTAAATGCTGGTCCGCCCATCTTGACTGGAACACCGACCGATTCCCACTGCATCGCTAACCATTCGGCTTGTTTTATGTCGTAAGTAAAGGCCACTGATATATGGACTTCATCTATTTCCATCGGGAACATGGGGGGACAATCAGTGAATACAAGACCGTCATTTGGGGTTGCTTTTGTTTTCCTTGGGAATACTCGTGCAATTTTCATTTTCTTCACCTACTTTATTTTCCACCCCTTGACCGCAAAGACAGTGCTGTTCGACTGGTTTCAGTTCGAATGAACTCTAACCCTTCCGTTCCCATTTGACCCGGGATATACTCATCTGTGAGTTTATACACATTCACATTTTCGTAGCGACTACCGTACATTTCCTTAATCCTTGCATCTAACTCCCCGTCCGTTAGATCGCAATTGTTTTTACGAGGTCCTCTTACCCTGATTTGAGGACCATTTCTCAGGGTTCTAGCATAATCAGTAAGCGCTTGTTTCCGTATCCCGAGTTCTTTGGCAAGATTAACTTTGCTCCCTACCTCCTCTGCGGCCATTTCCAACAATTCCAAAGTAGGGTATTTTCTGCGCAGTTGGGCTGCGTTGCTTTCCATCAATCCCTATCCTCCTGTCTAAAATAATCTCTTCATGAACTCAAGACCCCTTATTTATTCCCACGATTTCTTTGGACTTACCCAGATATCGTTCGAACTCATCTCCCCGCCGCACGTTTCCTCTTGCGCCATCCCTCATGCTGCAACTTTTTCTTTTGCTTCTTGCCATCCTCTGTAATCGGAAGTCCTATCCAAGCTTTCATAAAGAGACATACATCAGGCTTGCCTCCCGCTTCTTTCGCCGCATTACTTGCCTGTAATAAGGTGTGGAGGAATATATTCATTTCCTTGGTTTGGGATGGTGTTAGAGTTTTTGAGTAATGGATCATCTTGCCACCTCCTCTGGTTCGTTTGCTAACTTTTCAACAAACTATCTAGGCAAACAACTCTGTCTGCGTATATTCCTCTACCCCCTCTGCCCTCGCTCCTTAAAATAATGCCGTTCCGTATTGTAGGTCTTCGAGTATATTCTTTCTCGGTGTCAACCTATCGAATGCGCATGGTCTCATATCTAATAGCCAATCATGCTCTAAGGCGTTTAGCTTTATGTCGTCACTGATAGCACAGGCAAACGTTTTCATTTCCCTCGCCATGCCGTATTTCATTAAAGCCGTCCATTTTTGTAGGTAATGTTTGCGTAGGATTTCAATGTTATTTCTCTCGTAAGCAAGGCCAGTACCACAAGTGTAGCAGCCATTACGTTCAAACAATTTTTTACCGTCATCATCTGTCAGGTCATACAATGGCGCATATGGCACATTGAATTTGTGTATATAATCCCAAACATCAACATCATTCCAAATTGACAAAGGGTTGGAATACAAATAATTGTCAGCCGTATTGTATAGAAATCCATAGTCGAGAAAGGTAAAAGTCCTGCGCCTTGATTCACTTGCTAGCAGGCCTCGAAAAAGCGTGTCGCACCCAAGTTTCTTTTGGAGTTTTTGCGAAGGTCGTTCCTTAATGAAGTTACAACAACTATGCGATATTCTCATATCGGGGAACTTTCTCAGCATTTCGTAATACCTGTCGTTTCCCTTCGATTGCTCCGGACTGTATTTAAGAAACACGTTAATGTTAATCCGGGGCGCATCGAGTTTAGTAGCATCTTTACCGAGAATTGGAAAGCCGTATTGTTCGGCAATAAACCAGAAGCTGACTTGAGTTCCCTTTTCCCATACGAGCTTGCGACGGCGAAAGTCTTCCCACATTTCTGGGGTCACAGCTTCGTTCAACTTATCGGTTGAGAGCAAGCGACCTTTTTTGTTTAGATATCTAGCGACTTCGCCGCGCTCCTCGATCAGTATTAAGACTTCTTTTTGCGCCTCGTATTTCAGACGCGGAACTTTTATGCGGTCAAGTTTAGTTTCGTAGAAATTCTCTCCGCCCCACTTTTTTCCAAGGTCACGGGCAAAATAGAGTGATTCTTTATACTCAACACCCGTATTACCGAAAATAACAACCATATTCTTAGCTTGCTCTGGACAGGTTGTAAGAATTAAATGCCATAGCGCCGTTGAGTCTTTTCCGCCAGAAAAGGCAAGAGCGATTTTTTTACCCCGTTTAAATGTTTCGCGAATTATTTCTTTGGCTTTTTCAATCTTTTTATCGAGTTCCCATGATTGCATTTCCTGTAACTCGGCATATTTAAATATGCTTTGTTTTTTCAATACCTCGTTCACCTCCACGTCTGTTTACTCTGAATCTCCGTACTCCTTGATCAAATCTCCCTTGTTGTCGAAATACTTTACCCTCCACCATGGATGGCAGTTACTTCGCCGATGCTCTCCGGTAAAGCAAATGTCTAAGTTTAGGCTACTGTTGTGCCCAACAATCACGCCCGGCTTTCCATTACCCTCAACCTTCATGCCTAATTGGGCAAACTCGATACCTCTGAGCATTTTCATGCGGTTAAATCCTTCGATATTCTTGGTAAACAAGTCTTGAACTTTGAACTTATGCAGAAGTTTGCATTTTGCATATTTAACAAATTCCCCAAAACTAAGAAAGTCTCCGAATTCTTCCTTCAGGAAAAGTTCATACTTTGACTTTGCTGCCGTTTCTCCAATTGAGTTATAGATATGGCCATTGAAAGTGATCGCGTAGGTGTTCGTGGTTGTCCACCTCCTAGTCCCTCTTCGTCCTATGGTCGTAATCCTTGGCGAACAAGAGATAATCAACCGTCATTCCCAACATCCTCGAAACCGTTGCTTCTCCGAAATCTCCCAATCGCTCCTCAAGAGGCTTCGGATAATAATTCGTGGTAAATCCAGTAAGTAAATTAGCGCGGTAACGCAAGTCAATCAACCTGTAGTACATTGCCTGAACCCACTCGGTTTGTTTTTCCTTGCCGACATCGTCCAGTATTAAAGCCTGGGCTTTAGCCAATGTCTCGATCTTTGCCTCGATGCCGCTTTCATCTTTCCTGAATTGAGCATCCCTTAACTCTGCCAGTAGATCAGCTGAAGAGACAAAAACAGCTTGAATTCCCTTGTCGAGCATGTCCTTCGCGATAATACTCGCTAACATCGTTTTCCCGATTCCGGCATTACCGAGCAAGAGGAAACCTTTAGCGTCTGAATTACTCTTGATCAAGTCGGGCCACGCCTTTAGATATTTTTCCACCCCTCGATACATCTTCCGGTTTCCATCGTTAACACGATAATCAAAAAGGTTGTACCGAAGTTGTTGGGGTGTTAACCCTGATGATTTAAGCTTTCGCGCTGCGTTCTTCTTGACTTTGCAAATACAATCCGCATAAAGAGTTAATCCGTAGGGATCTAGTCCGACAGCGACAATCTCCCGATCTTCACACTTTTTGCAGGTGAAGACCTTTTCCTCTGGTTTCAGGTTGTATCCGGTTCCGACGTTGAAGATGTTAAGTCTCTTCCTCGTTTCTTCCGAGGATGCCGACGAGGTAGGGGTCATTTTCCCAAGGCCTAGGATCTCCTTGATCGATTGTATTGGATTTAACTTTGTTTCCGTCATTTGTTCCTCCTTGATCCTGATAATTAGCATCTAAGTAATCCACATAACCACTATTGAAAAATGTACTCCCATTCTGAAGGTACTTCCTGTCAGTTCCTGACTTCGCATTAACATAGCGATTAATGGCTCTCGTCATTTCTTCGATCCCGATCTTGTGCAGTTTTTCCTTTTGCGTTTTACTGACTTGACCCTTTCCTTCCTTCTTGGGATAAAGCTTCCAGAGTGATTCAAAATCGACAAGTATATACTCTTTATTAGAGTTATTAGAGTTATTAGAGTTATTAGAGTTATTGATTGTGTCTGGAAGTGGTTCTTCACTAGTCTCTAAGTGGTCTGGAAGTGGTTCTTCACTAGTCTCTAAGTGGTCTGGAAGTGGTTCTTCACTAGTCTCTAAGTGGTCTGGAAGTGGTTCTTCACTAGTCTCTAAGTGGTCTGGAAGTGGTTCCTCACTAGTCTCTTTGCGGTTTTTTTCTGGTTCTTTTGCAGTTTGATAATCCTGCCAAACACCGTAGTTTACTAGGCTGAGGGTGGTTTTTTTATGGTCTGTTTTTTTAACGATCATCGAGTCTCGTTCTAGCAAAACCAAGAAGGATCTCACCTTTGTCTTTGACCAACCCCACTTATCCATTAATTTAACTTCACTCGTTACTACATCACCACGCTTAACTTCTATGAGTTGATTGCCGAGTAAAAATTTACAATCCTCATGGTTTGCAGATAGTAATAAGTCGATCCAAGCTTGTCCTTTGCTGTAAGGTTTTTCAGCCCATAGCCAATGACCCTGAAGCCTCCTGTGTATGCTAATCCACCCAGCCATTACCCCACCTACTTACGTCTATGGTAAAATTCCATAAGGAAAACCTCGAATTGAAAAAGACAGTTAATTGTGAGTTTTATCTCTTCCTCCGCTTCCTTTTCTCACGTCTCTCGAAGAAACTATCAAAGCGGCTCTTTGGTGAAACTGGCGCAAACTCGATATACCAAAAACCTTCTGGTCCTAGTTGCCATTCCGCTCCACAAGAGCATCTTGTTCTTACCTTCCCTTCTGGAAAGTCGATACGTTGTTTACATCTGCACTTTTGAACTGGTTGTTTTAACATAAAGAATCTACTCCTTTTTGTTAAATTGTTGGCATTAGATTGCACTTACTTGCATAGAATGTAAAGATTGCCTTTAAGGTTGTGAAAAAGAGTAAAAAAATATAGCCACAACTTTTTACTCGAAACTAGCTTCTGGTTCCTTCTCGGGCCTGACTTCGTCGCTCATATCCTCTTCATCAATCTCAATCTTAGCCCTGCTCTGATTCAGCTTAATAAGATAAATTTTCATGTCATCGAGGTACCGCAATGATTTAATCGATGTGTCGATTTCCGTAGATAATTCCCATCCGTAATCCATGAACTTCGAAAGGCGAATCTCGAAGTTAAGATCCTCATCCTTCTCGCATTCGAAAATAACCTTGGCATACTCGAAGCTTGATGTAGACCACTGTCGTTTCTCCTCGCGCTCTACCTCCATCGTTATACTCACGTACTCGTAGGACGGACCGTCATCGTATTCAACTTCTAACTTGCTGGTATCCACGTTTTTGGCAACAAACTTCTTGAACTCTTCGAAGATGTCCGACAGCTTAACAACTTTTGGGAATTCGGAATCTACCATTAATTCCTTGAAATTCGTCAGAATGTTTTTGTTGTCCAAGGATGTCCTCTTAAGAATTTCGGTCAGCACGCAGTCGAGCTTAACGATGTATTTTGAGTAGTCGTAAGATGACAACTGACCTATCATGACACCTTTGATTTTTTCCTCGATAACCTTTGTGACATCACCGTAGCTTCCAAGCAGGTTTTCCAAGGATTTATTGATACCTTTTTCAAGGTTTTCGGCTACTAAGCGCTCAATTATGCCATCCGCTAATTTTGCGGTAATTACGTCTTTAATTGCGTTTTCAATGTCCATTAAAAGCACTCTCCTTTTTTGTTTTCTTGGAGTAGAGAGGACCTTTCTCGAATCGGTCCTCTCTCGTCTGTAGCACTGTGATCTCATCAGGCCTGAACGCGAACCGACAGCCTCCATGTTGGACTAGATATATACTGCCGGTACGTTCCTTTACGAAGCCCTTTCCGACGCTAGTACGGACGAAATCACCTGGTTTAGGAGGCCTCATGCGATCACCCTAACCTTCGACCCCTCATCAGTGCGGTATACTTCAATCCTTTGCTCAAATGCGTCTTGAACGTCTTCCTGATGACTAATAACCAGAATCAAATCAAAGTCATCCCTGAGCGTATTAATGATTTGCAAGAACTCGCTACGGTTCTGTGTGTCCAGCGCCGCACTCGTTTCATCCAGCACCAGTGTTCGTATTGTAGCCCCCGCTCGACGGGTTAAAAGCTTACTTAATGAAATCCGAATTGCTAGGTCAATCATCATTTTTTCAGCACCAGAATAGGTTTCATACGGCCTGATTCCTAATCCGCCGTCGGATATTTTTATGTCGAGTGTTTCTGTGATCTTTGCCGTTTTGCTTGGTTTTTGAGTTACAAGTTCTAATGAAAACCTACCGGATGACATCCGAACAAGAAGGTTATTAGCCTCGCGTTCAATTTCTGGAATGGAGTTTTCGATAATCACAGCCTGGATTCCGTTTTTCCCACAGGCTTTTGCAATATCATTCCAGTCTGTTAGATCAACATCCAAGGTATCTCGTCGAATACGTGACTCATCCAACTTAACTACCAGATCGGCAATCTCGGTGAGTGATTTCTTGGTAGCACCCTGAGCAGCTTGAAGATTGCCTAATTGGTCCCTGAGTGTACGAATTTCGAACTCCAATACCGCGATGTTCTTGGATACTTCGGAGGCTTCCTTCGCGTCATCTTCGAGTGAAATCTTGTCTAATTCGAATCCGGTTATGGCATCAAGCTTCCCTTTGATTGATACATTTGTCTGGCT
>Ga0209728_1000806_pt1 | contig 22326 bp, 38 predicted proteins | sample RifGroD1_FD_183997 | JGI IMG/M metagenome (GOLD analysis project Ga0209728, IMG submission 183997) | Groundwater microbial communities from Rifle, Colorado, USA - Groundwater D1 (SPAdes) (version 2) | ecosystem: Environmental > Aquatic > Deep subsurface > Groundwater | place: Rifle, Colorado... | reverse complement strand
AAAAATAATTGTACCTATTTTACCAATTAAATAACTTGGTTCAATATCACATATTGTAGCTTCGTCTCTTATATTTTTAACTCTTACCCTATCTTTTTCTTTGAATTTCAATTTAAATCATCCTTTCTTTTATTCAAGCAAATTGGTATTTTACGGGGAATACCGTGTCCTGAAACTATACTCTAGCAAGGGTTTTAGGATTCGGCATTTATTATTTCAGATATTTTTTATTTGTTTTCCGAATTACCATTATCAGATTGTTTGTTGCCTGTATTTAACATATTCATTAACATAAGTGTTTTCATATCCATTTCTCCATCCCCCATCATCATTAACATCATGGGATTTAATTGTTGATTATTAATTCCTCCTGACATCATTTGCATCATCATAAAATCTTTCATATTGAAACCATTAGAATTTTTACCTTTGTTTTTTAACATCATCATTAACATCATAGGGTTCATTGCATTTTTATTATCTGATTGATTATTAATATTAGACATTAGCATTAATGGCAATAAATTATTATCATTTTCATTATCTTCTTCTTTATCTGATAACATCATCAACATCATAGGATCAATACCATTTGATGTTTTATTATTCATTCCGTCTCCTGAAAATAAACTTATAACTTTATAATAAAAACTAAATCCTAAAATATTAGTTTCTTTAATCATTGTTTTCTTAGAACCATCTTTGATTTTTACAGTTTTTAAATTTCCAGATGGTTCAATTTCTAATATTTGATAATATGATTCTTTATTTTTAATAATATCACCAATTTCAACAGAATTAACTGGCATTATATATATCAACTCAGACGCTTCTTTAATAACTAAATCCATTTGATTTTCCATTGTTTTTGTTTCTGTGTTATACCTCATATACTCATTTTCGTTTATTTTTACTGCAATTTGACCACTTAACGTTAAAGTTACAGAATCATCAGTAATTGGCCCGAATTCTTTAAATAAATTATTTTTAATCATTTTTTCATCATCCTTTTCTTTATTTAATTTTGTAGTTTTACTTTTTTCTGCTGTTGAAATATTTAACATGGTTTTAACTTGATATTCAGTAAGTTTTTCAAGTGTAACATATCTTTCGCTTTCATTTCTTAATTCATAATACTCACTATCTTCATCGTCATCATAATAATATATTTTTACATTAGAACCAATCTCCCATATATGTGTAGAAGTTTCTTTCTCTTCTCTAATGTCATATGAGTATTTACAATCCCAATCAGGACTAGGATATTTATGTATTTTATATGTTTTACCTATTAATTTCTTATCAATCATAGTATTCCCTCCGTCTTTTCTTTCCATTTATCGATCTTAACATTCATAATATCTTTTAATTCATCTTGATCGCCTTCTAACTTATAAAATAACGACAACGCAACTAATATTGCATCTACACATTCCTCTTTAACATTATGTGAATTTAATTGTTTATATTCACTTCCATCCGCTTTAAGATAAGACAACAACGCTTGCGAACACTCCCCTGTTTCTTCAGAAAGTTTTAAACATATTTGTTCTAACGTTTTCTTATTAATAATACTTAGTGATTGAATCTCTTCTAATAATTTAATAATTTTAATCATCCTTTCTTCATAAGCATATAAAATCGATATTATGAGGGAAATAGGTTTTACCCTATCTCCCTATCATTATTTTTACTTTAGATATTGCATGAGAAATTCCTCAGAAACCATTTTGACTCCATCTTTGGCAGCCTTATCTGCTTTTCCTGATTTACTCATATCTCCACCGCAAATTAACATATCTAGACTCTTTTTGTAACCACTTTCTACAATTGCTCCAAGTTCTTCTAGCTTAACTTTCAATTCTGCCTTCTTATATTGGAAGACCCCAGTTGGATATACGTGCATTCCTAGAAATGGATTTTCTTCCACATTTAACACTTCCTTCTTTTCTTCTTTTTTAAACTGTACATAATCCATCAATTCGCTAATCACATTATTATGCTGAGGTTTACTAAAATAATCATGAACCGACTGAGCAGTAATATCACCAAAATCAGATATTTTACTAAAATCATAGTTAGTTTCAGTAGCTTCAAAAAATTCATTAATGTCATGATTAAAATGCTGTGTTAGTGTCTTGGCTCCTCCAATGCCCACATTTTTTATACCAAGGGAAAAGAGGAAATTCTCCATTTTAATAGTTTTTGATTTTTCAATTGCTTGAATCAATTTATTGTAACTTTTTACTCCCCATCCTTCTAATTTGATAATCTTGCTCTTATATTGTTCAAGTTTATAGATATCAGCAAATGTTTTTAAGAATCCTTTATTGATAAACAGTTCAATTCCTGCATCTGAAAACCCATGAATATTCATACCAACTTTGGAACAATAGTGAACAAATTTATTAACTAATTGTGCAGGACAATCTTCATTATCACAGAATAAAAATCTTGCTTCTTTTGGTGCTCTTATTACAAGTTCACCTCCGCATGAAGGACAAATCATATCAATTTTATATGTTCCTGAACGGGTTAAATTGTCTTCAACTTGAGGTATAACTCCATTGGCGCGATATACTGTAATTTTATCGCCTACGCCTAACTGTAATTTTTCAAAGATATCATAGTTGTGTAAACTAGCTCTTGTGTTCATTGCTCCATCTAAATCAACTTCTTCATATATTGCTGTCACAGATGCTATGCCAGTTCTTGTTGTATTTAATTCAACAAGTTTGAATGTCGTTTCAAAACTGTCATCGTTCCATTTCATCGCGTAGAGATTTTTAGTATGATGACCTGTAAATCCTTGTGCTTTACCATATGCAATATCATCAAATTCAACAATTAATCCATCTGTAAGATATGGGAGGTTTTCTAATCTGCCTTGAAAATTACCTATTTGATGTTCTACGAATTCAGTAGTTGTTAATTCATGGTCAACAACTTGAAATCCTAAACCTCTAAGAAATTCGAATTGTAAACATTTTTCTCTTAAGTCTTTATCACACTTTACAATTCCAAAAGCAATAAACATTAAATTTCTCTTCTTGGTAATATTAGGGTTGAGTTGTCTAACTGATCCTGCTGCCAGATTTCTTGGACTTGAATAAGGTTCTTCGCCATTCGCTATCAATTCTTCATTAATTCTCTCAAAGTCCTTAAAAGTAACCAATCCTTCACCGCGAATTTCAAGATATCCAGTATAATCAATTGTGAGTGGAACATTTAAAAATGTTTTTACAGTATGAGTAACATCTTCTCCTTCATCTCCACCACCTCTAGTAATGGCTTGTATAAAATTACCTTTGTAATATCTTAAAACTAGCGTCAATCCATCTAATTTCCAAGATAATACACAATCTTGATTACCCATAAATTTAATCACATCATTAATATCTTTTGATTTTTCAGCAGATAACATTGGTTCAGTATGTTGTACTTTTTTTAATGAATCTAAAATCTTTCCTTGTACTTTTTGCGTTGGTGATGAGGATAATATGTAGTTTGTTTTCAATTCTAAGGCTGTTAATTCATCGTACAAGGCGTCATAATTTTTGTCTGACATGATTGGGTTATCTTTGACATAATAAGCTTCACAGGCCGTATTTAATTGTTTGACTAGTTCTTTGATTCTGTTTATTTTCACCATTAATATTCTCCTTCTTTCTTTTAAATTATAGACGTTATTTGTCTTACCTAATTATGCCACAAATAAAGTCTGTTGTCAAATATTTATTTTATAATTTACAAAACTAATTCTACTCCTCAGTATCATCTTCGTCTATCATAGAATCAATATAATCATCGAAAGCATCAAGAAATTTAAACTCAATGTCGGTCAATCCTTCATCATTGTCTACTTTATCATTTAACTCATCTGCTAATTCAAATATCACATCCATAAGATTGCTAAACGCTTGATACCCTTGATCTTCTTTTAAATTTTCTTTAATAGTTTCGCTCATTTCATTCATATTTATTTACCTCTTTCTTCATTTTACAATCTTCTTACTCAAACATTTCCTACCATCCCTAAATCCCATTACAAAACCTAATTTCTTTAATCCATATTCATAAACATCCCTACGTCTATTGTCAGTCCAATAAACACTAATAAAATCTCCATCTTTACAATAATCTGATTTCTCAAACTCAACAATTTGATTCTTGCCCCATAATAAACCTTCTAATCCACATTTCCCAGTTTCATGATCAGTTAGAATATCTTTCTCACCTAATATTAATTGTCTAAGATGCTTTTTCTTATTAGCAATTGCTAATAGTATTACATAATCATTAGATTTGCTTTGCTCGTGTTTCCAAAAATATATTCCTATGGTTTGATTATTTTTAAGTTTGTGTGTTTTGTAGTAACCGTAAGTATGTTTGTCTCCATCGTATTTTAGTTTTTCAAATTCATCCATATAATCTCCTTTCACTTAGTATTAAATATATAATTAAATTGTTCATCCAATTTATTTTGATACCATTGCTTATATTCTTCGCCAAATAAAGAATACAAATATAACATCCAATCTTTATTAAAAACCGTATTATGTGATATTTTATCATCATATAAGTGGTTCATGTGACTCCAATAATCTGAATACTTATTATCATAAGAAAGTCGATAATATTCTTCTCCCTTATCTAAATGAGTTATATACTCTCCTTTAGATAATTTAGTAATAAAATAGTCTTTAATTTGTTCTTCAGACATTCTATTTACAAATTTTAACATTGAATATCCTCCTTTATTAATTATCCCTCGAAATCACAAACTCGAAGGATTAATGATCAATCGTAATTTTACCTAATTTTGTACAATGTTCACATCTACAAATTTTCCATCTATAGTAGTCCTCTGCTCCCATTAAACAATAATAAGGTTCTTTAGAATCAGGATTCATATTATTAAACATGTGCCCATTTTTATGATTCAATTGTTTCTTCCTATCTACAAAATCTCTAAAACTTTGTCTAATCTCAGAATCAATCTCAAATTTATTATAGGTATAATGATTAAACCAATTGCAACACCAAGTTTCATCTTCTACAAATTCATATTCAGCATTCCTAAATACAACTCCATTATGCTTTGCTAATATTCTAAGTTTAAACTCTTGTAATTCATTTTCTAATTGCTCTGCTGATGGATTATCTTTGTACATAATTGAATATCCTGTACCATTGTTTTCAAAATCATCTTGATCCCAAGTTGCATAAAATTTATAAATTGGAAATTTATTTTCTAGCATATTGCTTATCCTCCATTTCACTATGACTAATTAATCTAATATTACCATTCCTTAAATTCTTTTCCCAAAACTTGAAGAATTCCTTATATGAATAGAACACATACTTATCTGGACTATCTTGACTATAGCGTTCTGTGTAATGGATTAATATCATTTATTATTCCTCCTTGTTCATTCCATTAAATAATTTAATTAAATCGTCTCTTAAAGAACAAACATTAATATTGTCTATTAAATTACCTCTATCAAATCCGTTATAAGTCCCATCCATATATTCCATCAATACTTCTTCAATCTTTTCCTTAATAATATTTGGTGGTTTTATTAACTCTTCATTAGTTTTTATATCCTTTCCATCAATATCTAATTTACAATTTGGACAACAGAAATAACACTCGTTTTTATTGTCTTCAATAGATGTAATATTTTCACTTTCATCATAGTGTTTTAATGTTTCTTCATCCCATGATTTAGCATCACCATATTTATTACATTCTGGACACCTATACTGTTTTACATAACTCATTATCATTTACCTCCATTTAATCCCTAATCTTAAACAAATAATAAATCCCATCCCTAATTGTCATTCCATTTTCTAAAGAATATTTAACAATCATATCATCATTGTTTTTCATGAACTCAAATACCTCTTCCTCATCTTCAAACCAATACAAAGCATCTTGCCAATTATTCGGATCTAATTTTATCAATTAATTCGCTCCAATCTTCCATATCTGTTTCAAAAATTTCTTCAAATAACTTACATTTTCTAATTAAATCATCTCTAGATTTTTTAATATTATCAAGCAATTTGCACTCAGAATTTACATCAATTCTATATGTAGTTTCTAAACAAATTGGATAGAAAAAATCAGTAAAGTAACTGCCACAAGTTTCACCTATACATTTCATCATTAATTACCTCATTTCTCAATTATCTCTACTTCTTTATCTTTTGTATTCATAATAATTATGGGATAATTAACATATAAATCACTTTCACAAGCCGACTTAATTACTTGCACTAATTTATCCTTAATACTCATTTCTTTATTGTCTTTTAGCCCATTCCATGTACCTAAACATAACTCATATCCAGATCCATCTGCTAAAATATCGTCAATTTCAGTTACACTACCATCACCATTAATTCGATAAGCATTATCTTTATAAGCAAATGTCACATTAGAATCAATAAACCAGATATTATCTTTGATTTTCATTCTACCAAAACTATTTAATTCTTTAAAAATCTTAGGAACTACTTTCCTAACTATGTATTTAAAATCAACCTCATTCTTTAGTTTTGACAACTCTTCTATCCATTCTTCTGCTGTTGATAGAATGTTTAAATCTCTGAGACTACCAACTAACCCCATGACTAATTCATCTTCATCTGATGCTCTCCATATTTTTCTTTGAGATGATGATAAGGTTGATTTTATTGAATATCCTCTAGTAACTTGACTATCACAGCCCACCCATATTTTATCATTATCTTTAATTGCTACAACTACACTCATTAATTTACCTCACTTTTCTTATTCTTCGCATGATAAACAATAACCTTATCTAAAGCACACTTATAATGATTTAATTCCTTTTCCATTTGTGAAATTTTATCTGGTAAAGAGCATTTCAATTCATTATTCTCTACTCCAAAAATAAAAGCATCGAGTACGTTACAAAATCCACAATTATTTGAAAAATATGATAAACCGCAGTTCTCTTTTATACATTTCATTATTTTTATCACTCCTTTTTATTTATTATTCCATTCTGAAATAAGTATCGCAAAATTTACAAAACCAACATGCATAATCTTCTGTTTTATGAACGTCAATTATTTTTGAACTGCATAATGGACAAGTATCACTCCATAGAATATCATGTTGATGTTCATTAAGTTCATATGTGAAAATTAATCTGCTCATTTTTTATTGTCTCCTTTGCTGTATAATAATTTATGAATTGGATATTATAATTTTGTCAACTAAATTCGTTCGTCCTACAACTACCTTACCCTTCTGGGTGAGGTCTTTTTATTATGAATCACAATTTCCCTTCTTTGAATAATCTTTCTGCTTCATAAAATGGTATATGCCAATACATAGCATACTCCCATATTTCAATAATTTGCTCTTGGGTCATAAATGATTCCTCCTTATCTGTTTTTACTACTATAATTTAAAATATTCCACCGCATACATGTCAAGCTTATTAACATCATTCATAATTGTAATCATTGTTGGATTATTAACTTCAATAATTTCGTATTCTTTTTCTTCAGTTAAATCAAAATCATTTGTAATAGATTTCACCATATCTCCTTTGTGAACTGATTCTACATCACTCAATCTTGGATTATCATAATAGTTTAAAATAGCAAACAATTTATTCACCTTCCTTTATTTTATTGTTTTAAACAATCTCAAACACAACTCTCTCATAATACCCTAAACTTAAAACCAATTTCTTCAATTGCTCTTGCAGATTAATCATTGCATCATTAAATAACTCCTTATCAGCACCAATCATATTGACTACATTTTGCTGACTTTGCTCCATTAAAACTTCTGTATCTGAAGGACTAAATTGATTAACTAATATCATCTTTTTACCTTCTATGATTCTACTATCCTGACTATTGAGTTCTATGTATTGGAGTTGAATACGATTCTTAGGAATCTTAATATATACAATTTTATTTTCTACTTTGGATACAGTTATGTATTGCAAATCCATTCCCATAGCAAAATTATAAGTAAAATCTAATGTAATTTCTCTTAATGTTAAGTCCATAATACCTTTGTCAATTATTTTGCTCTGATATTTGTACTGCCCCTCTAGACTAGTTAATTTGCCAGCTTTTCTTATTTGATTTCTAATGATAGTTGGATCTTGCATTTTCTTTTTAAGTTCTGCTTCTCTGTCAATTATCTTTTGATAATCATCATTTCCTAAATTTATTTGCACTTGCTCTGTTGTAATAGGTTTTGGCACGGATAGATTGTGATATTTGAAGTATATATTTGTTGCAAATAATGTTCCTAAAGTTAAGATGATGACATATTTCTTCACATCATTTCCCTCCTTTTGATACTTATTTAATGTTTTCTTTAATCCACTCTAACCATTTATCATCTTCGGGAACGAATACATCTCTATTTCCTGATTTATTTAGATTATAGATTAATTGCCCAAGTCTAAGGTCTGAATTTTGCTTCCAACATTCTCTTAATGCTTCAATGATTTCATCAATTCTGTTTGGGTTTCTCATTTATTAATCTCCTTTTCCTTATTTATTTCTCTCCATTGTTCAAATATCCATGCTTGTTCCATTTTTATATAATCATCAGCAGGGACAATATAATAAAATTCATCTCTAATTTTCTCAGATATTCTATTTTTCTTTGTTGATTTTAACACTAATAATTTTTCATAATTTCTTTGAGCAAAGAACATACCGCCAAGACCAATACATAATCCCAGACCTAATCCTTCTAGAACATAAATTAATCCTTCTTTCTAATATAAAATAAAATAAATCATAAAATTTATTTACCAATTTCTTTTTCTGCCCTCATAATTATACATTCAATACAATGATTAAATCTTTCTTCAATTATATAATCACAATTTCCATTTTCTGCAATATCACATATTGACCATAACCTATTGGCTACCAATGCTTTCTAAAGTCTTTCTTTGTGTATGGAAGATATTTGTCTTCATTTTGTTTTTTCATTTATTTTTTATTGCTCCTTTCCTTTACAAGTCCAATTCTGTGAATAGTTGCTAACCTTACTACATTGATATGCAAAGGCTTTCTTACTTCTATTGCTTCTGAAATCTCTTCATGGTATTCTTCATACTCCTCATAAGATTCAAACTCTTGATCTGAATTATCTTCACTATAATAATCTCTCCAAGGATTTTCATTGCAATTCCATATCCCACTTACTTTCCATTCGTCAAATAATTTTTGGTGCAAATCATGATCAATATCAAAAGAAGAAGTAAAGTTAGGGTCGCTCATAAAACCAGATGGAACTATAAGAAAACCTCTAATCATCTCTACCAAGCAATTATCACAGAGTTCATATTTCCAATTATGATATCCAAGTTGTAAATCAAATGATTGTATCTTATCATCATGTGGTTCAAATACCTCTCCACACTTATTGCAAAGAGAACCTTTTTGATTTTGAACAATAACTACAGTTTCAACGTTTTCATATATTTTCATATTTGAAAATCACTCTTCTTTCTTTAATTTATGGTTATATGATTATACGAATGGGAATTGTAAATTAAGGGTGCCTTGGAAAGATTTATTGAAAAAATATTTTGATTAGATTTATGTAACATTAATAATAAATACTTTTATCCCAGTACTCACAGTAGAGCATACCATTATCTTTATAAGAAATTCTAAAATCCCTCTTGTCTAATTTTCTTTTTCTTAACATCTCTCTTTTTAATGTTTCAGTTTTTGCAATCCTATCTTTTAGATTGCGAAATTCTAAACCAATTATTGCATTATAATCGTTTTTTACTGGAAATTCTGTAATACTTGCTATACTCGCCATTTCTATTTCCTTCTTTCTAATTTTATTTTTATATTTAGTAATATTAAGGTATGTCGGAAAAATTATTTTGTTCCTCTATAGATGGATTTTTATTTAACATACTATTATCATAACTATATTGACCATAATATTTTTCTTCAGCCTCCTTTCGGATTTTTACAGCATCTTCAAAATTAGTAAATTTGCCAATATAAGTTTTAACTTTATTTATTTGTATTTGAACTCTCCAACATCCTTCATTTTCCTGCCAACAAACTCCTGCTACTCCAGATGTATTGTCTTTCCGTAACCCTTTATTCATACAATTTTGACTATTGCTAACTATTCTTAATTGGGTTTTTCTATTGTCGTGTCTGATATGATAAATATGATCTACTTGAATTGTTTTTTCTGTCACATGCATAACTATTCTATGTAATTTTACAATCTTTCTACTGCATGGAACTAATGAGTTTATATAGCCCTTGCTACTTCCTTTACTAGTGTCTATTCTCCAACAATAATCTTTAATTAGATCATAATCTTCTAAATCAAAGTAAAATGGTTCGTTTGTATTTGAGGTATATCCTATTCCATATTCACCTGTTAAATCATATATATTATATTTTCTATTATTTTTTGCTCTTTCCCTAGTAGCTTCTTTCCTTAAACATCCACAACTTTTTGTTTTTCCATTTAATAAACTATATGCTAATATTAATTTTATTGTTTTATTTTCACATGAGCACTCACACCACCAATATGCTTTTTTAATAGAGTCTTGTTTTAAAATAGTAAGTCTTTCAAATTTTCTACCAGTTAAATCCTCAAATTTGTCTCCCATTTAGTCCTCCTTAATTATTTCTATTTCACATATTGTAACCCCAAAATCTTTTATCATCTTATCCGACCCATGATAGTCTCCAAAAAACAAATCAATTTTTTTACCTTTTATCAAACCTCCCTTATCTAAACAATTATATATACCGTCATACTTCTTATACTTAACATCTTTGAATGTAAGCTTTACTTTACTGTGCATTGGTATAATGTTGGGATCAACCGCAATTACCCTAGCAGAAGCGAGTGTGTGACATCTTAGATCAAATCCTTCACTTGTAATGCCATATCCTGTACTTCCCCTTGACTTTTGAGTTGATTGATATGAAAGGTTATATGCACTTACTAGGAATATATCGTCTTCTTTGGGGTTAGGTATATCTTCTTTAATTTTTACTGTGTATTGTTTTCTTAGTTCTTTTAAGACATTAGCATCACTTCCTATATATTTATTGATATGGTTTGAACCCATACTATTTATGAGAATAAACGCACTAAGTAAGATACTAAATTTTCTAGCATATTTTTGTGTCGATTTTTTCATTCTGCAATTTCTCTTTTCTGTTAGATATTATTTCTATGTACTAACTCCCTAAAAATAAGGGAGTTATCCCCTAGTTATAAATGTTGCTTGACAAGTGTTTTAACCACATTTAGAGCATCTTTGCATACTTCTCTGCTTTTGTCATTCATTGTTACATTGTTCATTTTTACACCTTCCTTTTGTAGTAATATTGTCACATTATTGATCAAAATGCCAATGTCTTCTGAATTTAAATCAATATTTTTAATAATTTCTTCTTCTAATATTTCATCGTCTTTAACCAATTGATCTATCGTGATTTTCAGATATTCGCAAAGCTTTATAACATTATTCATATCTGTGATTTTAATTTCTGGCTTCTTACTAAGTTCATTAATCCAATCTCCAGAAACATCTGCTGCTCTACCAAATTCCTGATAATTACGATGCTTTAATCGTTCTTTATATAAGCAAATTTTTTCTCCTACATTCATTATTCTTATTCCTTCCTTTCTTATTGAAATTTACCATCAATATATTTTGCTCCATCACTTTTACGAGATAACCTACTGAATACAACTACATTTGATTTTGTAGTAAAAATAAGAACATCTGAATCAATCCAAGCATCTGTATCATTCTCGATCTTATTCAATACCCAGTCTTCTGGATTATTTTGAATATCAGATAAATACTCAATACCCCTATTAATCTTCTTTGGCAAGCGAAAGTAAGTTTTCTTTAATAAAGACTCCAAAACATTCTCGCTCTCAATTTCAATTAATACCATCAAAACTTCCATTTGCATTTCAATGGAATACAAATCCTTGGAAGCATATCCTCGCTTATTCATTTCATTCTTAAAAGAGAGAAGCAAATTATATCTTTTCCACATCTCAGATAACGTATTTTGCATAACACTTACCTCTCATCATTTAAATAAGTTGCAATTAATTCTTTAGTCTTAAAGAGATATTTTTCCCCATTTTCTCCAAATTCAAACCTCTCATTAATTCTGATATAGTCCTCTTTAGTTAATTCACCTTTCTTTTTCTTTTCTCCTTTTGCATATTCAATAATAGCAGAGAAGTAAAGATTGCTGATGCTAATATAAGGATTTTTTAACCACTTTTGTATTCTTTGTATTCTACTAGCGAAGAATTGATAATCCACTTTACCGTGTTTATTTTTCCCTGGAGTTCTAAACACATATTCACTTGGATTAATTATTCTTCCTCGGTCAGTTGTTTCATATATTCCATCATCATTTGGTTTAGTTTTTAATCCATTATTAGCAACATAAAAATCTTGATCAATAACTTTTTTGATTAAGTCTAGAGTATAATCATCAACTTTAATCCATCTTTTTTCACCAACGTTATTTTTAGTTAAATATATTCTCTTTTTCTCCCATTTAATATCCTCTTCTTTTAAATTAACCAATTCTTCAAGTGTATTGCCTTTTTCAGTACGCCCTCTTACTCCCAAGTTCGGTAATTCTAAGATTAGTCTATCTTGATAGTTTTTCAATTTAGATTGAAGTTCTCTGCATTCTGATAAGGGAATATAAGAATTTTCTTTTGCTTGTACATTGATATATTCTTTATAATTGGAAGTAAGAATGATAGCAAAACGATTTTCATTGTGTTTTACTAAATTCTTAGGCGATATACAGAAGTCAATATAAGTTTTTAGAGGGGACAAGACAGACTGAAAAGCAAAAGTATTTTTGTTCTTATATTGAACAATCAACAACTCATCTCTTTCTTCAGTATTAAAATTGTAAATCGGTTTTCCTAATTTAACTTCAAAATCATCTGCTAATTTTAGAATATAACGATAATAACCTTTAGTTGAATTAAACTCTTGTTTTTCTAAAAACTCTTCTTTAATTTCTGGATCTACTTCAAATACTACCCTTTCTTCAACTTCTTCGATTTTATCATCAATAATTTCATCCTTAGTCATTTCAAAGTACCTCCTAAATTAATTCTTGAAAGAGTTTGTAGAGGTTGTTTCTAGTTGGTTTTTTCATTTCTGACTCTTTTTTAAAACCAATACTTTTCCATTTTGGATCATCAATATTAAAATTAATCTTAACTAAAATCTCTTCAACTATATCGTCCCACTTGTCAACTTCATATAGTCTTTCAGACAAAGCAATATATCCAGCAAACATATTTTTATGGTTTATATAACTTACCTTACTAGTAGCTTCAGGATGCTCCATGAAATCTTCTATATGCAGTGCAATAATATAATCCATTACATCAGCAATATGCTTTGCTATAGACTTAATTTTAAGTCTATTAGTTAATTTCTTTTCATAACATTCTTCAATAGAGATAGCAAGCAAAGATTTTTTAGTAAATCCTCCAAATTTTAATTCTGCATCAGATTCCTTAATATTCTGTCCAAATTCACTACTTTCTATGTCTCTTATTAAATCTACAACTACATTTCCCAATTTTGAAGAATCTAAATTTTTAATATGCTCTTTTTTCATTGGTTTTTGTTCATTAATTTGAGTCATAAATTCCAAAGTCTTTTTCTCACTAAAATTAGTTATCACTAAGCCCCAATTAAAATCAAGTTCTTCGTTATTTTCTTTTGCCTTTGCGACTGCATTTGATGAGGCCGTCTTGCGATGATAACCATCAAAGATATTCAGGTTTCCAGATATAATAGTTAAATCGCCATTTTTTTCATTGAAGTGTATTTCGTCTTCTCCATCATGTAATAAATTAAGTTTAATATCATCCGAAAATTGACTTCCTTCAAGTAATCTAAAAGTAATTCTTTCCGCTTTGGCTTTATCAAATTGAATTCTTTTTTCTCCATAAACATCAATGTGAGGATCGCGTTGATTTGTAAAGTTATAAATAATGTCATTTTCAGCATCCATTTCAGCCAAATCTTTTGCTGAAATTATACCTTTATAATAATTTGGAGCTACTCGAATCATATTATGAAGCACATATTGTTTCTTGATATTTGATTTCTTTTCTTCTTTATATTGTTCCAAATCCTCTATTTCAATGGGATTGAAATAATTATCAGGAACGATGCTCAAAACATCATTAATTTCTCCGACTATTTCTGAATCCTCATCTTCTTTAAATGACAAAGCATTATATATTGCCTTAGTAAAAACATATAGCAAAACCAAGTCTTTTCTTTCATCAATATTTAATGTTGATAATGCCCTTTTCTCGGTCAGTATGGTAATCCCCAAACTTCCCTTCATATTTCTTCTGTCAAATTCCTCTACAATTAGTTTTCTTACTTTATCATTGTTGGAATACTTCTTGATCAAAGGGTTAAGTGACCTGATCAATTCAACTGATTTTTCTTTTAACATAAATATCACTCCTTCACATTATCGTCACAGTATCTTAACATTTATATAATATAATAATACCATGACATCTCTAATAATGTCAAGGAATAATACTTATTTTTATAAACAAACTGCTCAGTAGCGTGTTTTCAGAGCAGTTTGTCATGCTTCAAATGTTAAACTATTAGATCACACCAGAGGAAACAAGGTTTTGGGAGCATGGACACATTCTCGTTCTTACCATTCTACAATGAGTTAATAATAATTCTTTCTCATGTCTAACCAAATTATCACCTTGGAATGCCATATGCTCATCAATAATTTTTTCTAGATTAAGACATTCTATATGAAAGGAAAAATCAAATCCGGCAATTGCTTTCTTTTCGTTTAAGAAGTCTAATGCTTTCTCAGCATGTTCTTTGGTCGTATACCCCCTTGCTTCTTGGGAGAATGTTTTAAATGCTATGTATTGCCATTTTTTATTACTCGATTTACCTATGCTTGATCTATTAGCAAAATTACAATTTTGATCTTTAATAACCCAAATTGATTGTTCATTTTCTTCTTTTTTACAATATTCCATATATTCACTTCTCCTTTAATTTTATTTTATGGAAATTAATACAAATTGTTTTTTGATTCTCTTAATACCTCCTTTATAATATTATATCATGGGAAAAATTACTGTTCAACAACTATCATAACAAAAATAGTACATATGTTCGACATTTTATTCTAAATTGTTCGTCTGTTTTGATTATTGTCTAATTATTTGTCTAAGATATTAATAACCATTAATTCCATTTGAATTAATCATATTCTCATATACTTGCAATTTAATCTGTTCTTTGCACAATAGATTGTTAATAAACATCAGTAATAAAGTTATGAAAATTATTGGAATACAAATTATACCAATGATAATATACAATTTTTCTACAAATTGTATGTAAATTAAAATATTGTTTCTTTCTATTAATTTTATAATGTAAGTAATTAAAGAAATTCTGACTAATATCATTAAAATAAAACCATATATAAAGAACTTGTTTTTAACTATGGAATTAAATAAATCAATTTGAACTGTACTATTCCTTCTCATTATGACAAATGAAATGACACATAAATATAATATTCTTGCAGGAAGACCTAATAGAAAATTATAGAAAACATTAGCATTGAAGAATGATAGTGGTCTATCTAGTATTGATAATATAAGAGGACAATATGATAATTCTACTATTCCTACAATGACAAAACCTGCGATTGTGAATATTGCTGTTTTGAGTATTAGGGAGATATTAATGTCATAGCTGTTATTGAGGACTATAAATTCCATGAGTAGTATCATTAGAATCATGGTTGATATCATCATATTTTGCTTTGGAACAAGAATTATGTATTTGAAGATGTTTATTAGGATAGATACAGGGATTACGGCTAGAGCAATCCATTTTAGACTACGATTCCATGTGTAGATGTCTAGAAGGTTATTTAGTTTTAAGAATATTAGTGTTATTATTGCTATGAATGCTTCTTCTGGGATTGATGTGAAGATTATATTTAGGATAATGTGAGGTAGGGATAGTGTTTGTAGTGTCTGCATGGGTGTGGCCTTCTTTCTTTAGATTTTGTTTGTTGTGTATAAAGATGGTCATTATAGTGATAATGAAAAAAATTAGTAATTGATATAATGACCATCTATTTTATATTCATGCTAAAGATGCAACTCTTTGAGATTGAGGGGTTGCTGTATTAAAGTTATTGCTTCTGATGCGGTTGAGACGACTTTCTTCTTCTTTATTTACATACTCATTGAGTTTGTCTAAGAATCTACTCACTGTGGATTCTTTGGCTTTAGTGTGTACCATGCCAGCCTGTTTCATAATGCCAATAGACACTTGGCGCATGATGTGTTCTGGGCATTCACAAATAAAATTAATATGCCCGTCAATTAATAGATCGCGTTTCGTGATAACTCTCATTTGCTCTATGATAATTTCAGAATCTTTCTCCAATCCACAATCTTTAGGAATTTTTATATGAGTAGGTTGAAAATTCTTACTTATTTTACTAGTCAATGGCACAGCCCAAGTGATCGTGGCCCTGTCATTTCCTATATTATTTTGCGTGATTACGGCAGGGTGTATACCTCCAGTGACACTATCGACGTAGTTTTTGAAGTCGCACCAATAAATTCCACCCCAAAATGGTTTTATATCTTGTAAATTGATATCACCATCATTTAAACTATAACCACAAGCAATTCTTAATTCATCAAAGGATACTCGCAATTCTGATCCATTAGAAATTTTTTGAAGAAGCCAAAGTTCTGGGTATGTAGTTATTTTTGCATTTATAATATTAAGAACATCTTTAAGATAATTAGGAATTCCACATCGACCTACAAACTCGGGGACAGTGTTATTTCCGATAGCTTTTTTAGTTAGTGTTGCAAGTTCTTTAAAATTATTTACCTCCGTTGATTTAACTACCTCAATCTTCTTCTTTGCATTAAAAAACATATTAATCATCCGCCTCTCTCAATTTAGTAAAATATAATATTTCGTAATTTCTTACTTTATATTACTATAATACATTGCGGTGGTAAATATGTCAATAGGGTATTTAAAATTATTTTACAATTCAAAAGGAGAGAGTATAAAACTCCCTCCTTGGATGATCGGGTATGTACTATGCGATACAAGAATCAAGTTCTGGTTGATGCCAAAGTGCGAAAGATGCTGCACATGCAACCGTAATTGCGGTTATAACCAAACCAACTAAAACATGCTTAAACATATTGTTTTTCATAATATCACCTCCTTTCAATTTATTATTATTTGTTAAACAGATGTATCATCTTCATCATATGAAGAATTACTATTCTGTTTTACACAGTTATTAATTATTATGGTGTAGTTTATAAACATATATAAACCAACTATAATAAATGCAGGAACTAAATATGCGAAGAATACTACAAAGATAATTTTGCTTGTTAGAAGAATAAGATTATCTAATAAGTTATTGTAGGCAATTAATTTTAAAACGAAAGATTCAAAAATTAGTAAGAATATCATTGTTATTATCGTGCTTCTTTTAAAGAAATTATTCCTACAAATATAATACAATATGTTTTTTTGTAAAGTATTGTTCTTTTTAGTTAATATAACAATGATTGCAACTAATTCTAGTATCCTTGAAGGTATAGAACATAATAATACCAAATAAAAGTCTTGAAAAATTTGGATATATGTTAAATTTAAAAACTTAAACCATATAGGGGCAGTTAATAAATCAATTGCTATCAAACTTATATAAATTGGTGCAAAACTAATAAAAATTTTAAATTCTAAATATTTAACTTCTTCATGATCGGTTTTCTTAAAAACAAATATTGAAATTATGTATATTAATGAAAGACAAATAGTTATACTAATTAGTTTATTGTTTATTTTAATGCCGTAATTTAGAATGTCCATTAAAATTGCAGGAGGTATAATTAGCATTGAATACCACTTAATGTTTTCTTTAATTCTATAAATATCTAAAAATTCTTTTCTGTCTAGGAATTTAATTAACAATATAACCATAAATGTAACTTCTGGTATTGATATCAAAGCACAACTTAAAATTCCTTTTATTAAATTACTCATTTATTATGTCCTCCCCGATATCTTTTATTATATTAAGTATACAGGATATCGTGGAGGTTGTCAAATATTATTTTTATATTTATATAATGGGATATTCTTTGTTTAGTTGTTGTACAGAATAATAAACAGTAAAGAACACAAACATTCTGATAAGTAGATCCCCTGGGGAGAAAACCATATATCCCACATCCCAAGTGTCACAAATTGGTATTAGTTTTGTATACATATCTCCCATAATATGAAAATCTCCATATTTTACTGTTTCTTCAAACATATTAACTTTAACATAACCGGATGACCAAGAATTGGAAACAAAAACTGGCATTTTATTATTATTATAAAACATAGCTATTTTATTCAATATTGAACCTATTACTATACATAATCCACCTATAATAACAGGCGAAGTAAACCAAACCAATATTTGCATATTTTTACCTTTTTTAGGGTTAATGTTTTTAAATATAGAAATATCAATTAATTTGTACTTTAAAATAAGTATAAAATAGAATAATAAAGATAAAGTCTTTATGTATCCGGCATACTCCATAAACCAATATTTTCCTTGGATCATTAAATAAACAAAGTATATATGAAATAAGCAAGTCAATATGATTGGGTATATACTCCAATGCTTAAATAATTTAAATACTTTCCATTTATATCCTTTAAAAAACGATATAATAAATGCTAGAATAACTGCTTCAGTCATACTATCACCTTCTTACCATCTAACCATTGAAACACTCTATTTCCAACAGGAGTAATTGTCATCATCTCAAGCAAAATTCCTGTAAATATGCTGACCCCAATAATGTATTTTTGAGTAAACAATATCAACATCATACTAATCGCAAAACTCGCAATAATAAACACAATTGTCCTATGTTTCATCTTATTCCCATTATCACAATCTTTATCTGATTTATCTGGTCTTTCTTGCGGTGCATATTTTAAAGCCATGTATATACTCCATACAGATCCCATCATAACGCATACAATAGTCATTAGAAGACTCATATGTATTTGACTTACTACATACCCCAATGATAAGAAGAATCCAATCATTGCACTAAAGCATTTATTAAATGAGGATAAATGTACACCGCCAGCCAGTCCTCTAAGCAAAGAAAAAGTGGTCATCACAAAGAAAGTGGAAGTAAAAATACTAAAATACCATGCAATAGACAATACGATTAAGTATTTAAACAATTCTCCATAGAATATTATTGCTCCATTTTCAGCTAATTGTTTTACATGACCAGATGTAATTTTTACTTCTTTATGGCGATATTTTTTTATTATATTTTCTACATATGTATAGTCTTCTTGGGTAAAGGTTTTATCTATTAAATCATGTTTGTTGATTAGGTTTATTGTTCCTTTTGATAATGATGTGATTATATCCATAGTTATTATTTTATCTCTCCTTCTTATTCTTTGTTTTATGTATTCTAATGAGTTGGTTTTATTAAATCTTCACCAATTAACCCTCTTCTTTGCCTTTTATAAAAAGTATTAACACCTATATCAACAATTGCACACCATTCAACAGATGTATGAGATTCTCCATTAATTTCATAATATTTTTTATTGCCTTCAAATCTTTTAGGTTTTAATAAATCTTCATTCTTCCATCCGTATGATACCCTTTTTAAAATGGTGTCTCTAGGTAAACCAGATATATTACTCCACTCCGTAATTGTATGTATTTCACCATTAATTTCAATATATTGAGTTTCTTTTGTCATAAGTGGATTAATTAAATCGTTTATGTTCCATTGATCACGATATCTTTGTGCTAGTGTGCTATATAATATACCGCTTTCTTCAGATAATTCTTTTAAAGTTTTTATTTCTCCATTTATTTCTATATTTATATGAGAATAATCATCGAGCATATCTTTACCTTGCTCAACTCTATTTTTTATAGCAATTGCACTTATGCCAGTTTCTTGACTCCATTGGGCTATTGTCTTTGCTTCTCCATCAACTTCAACAAACACATTATTTGTTCTATTACTTTGCTGTTCTATCATAGTTATCCATCTACAATTACTAGGTTCATAATTACCTTCTGTTTCAATTCTATCAATGGACAATTCATCTGTATAACCATTATTAACTGCCCATTCATAAAATGTGTTTTTATCTCTTAACCATTCTTCACAAATTATTACTCCTTTACCTCCATAATATTTATATCCTTTAGCATTGGGGTTATAGCATCTTTGATTCATATTATAGTAAGTAGTTCTTAATCTTTTTGGATATCTGCTTTTCTTTTTACTCATATTATATTATTTATCTCTCCTTCTTAATTTGCATAAGCAACTTTATTTCTTGCATTTTGATTATGATTGAATAATCCAAATTGCACCATCAAACCTTCTTCTAATTTATTTATAACAAAATTATTACATATCCCTATTTTCCTGCTAAAAACCTCTTTCGGAAGCAACATCACCTGCTCGCAAAGTGCGACTGAATCCTTCAATAAACCACTACTAGACATTGGCACAGAAACGTGAGTGGGCATCCATTTCTTAAAAACCTTACTAGATAGCGGAATTGCATGAATAACAGGTGAATGTAACAAACTCATATGGTTTGAAATAATTATCATTGGTCTCTGACAAATTGTTTGCACTGAACCACCAACATTATTTTCTACCGTAGCTAAGTATATATCTCCTCTATTGAATTGTTGAACTTTATTTACTACTTGCATAATACTATCACCTTACCTTTAATTTACTTCCTTGGTAATAGTATTGCACACAGCTTGGATAATATACATTGTCCAACAATTATATTTAATTCTACATTACAACCACCTCCTTCCAACCCTCCAAATCAAACCAATCCACCTCAAACACCTCTCATATCATTCGGAATCCCAAATTCCCACTTATCACAACCTACAGCCGGATAAATCTTAATTATAAATCCATGTTGCACATTCATTTGCTCTCCAACTCTACAATATTGCAATCTCCCATCTCTCATCCTAGCATTTTTACAAGTCAAACAAGTTTTATTTTTTATATTATAATCACATGCTTTCTCATGTATTTCCATTTCTTCTTTTGGGAGTAGCATTGAGCAAAAATTACATTGGAATATTGATTTCATTTTTATTTTTCCTCCTTATAACTTATTCAGCACATTCTTCACATACATTTCTATGATAACCACAATCAGGACACTTTTTAGATACTGGACAATTAAGATGATAACTTGAAATATTTCCATCTTCTTCAATTCTCACAAGCATGATCTAATGGAAGTTCTTCTCCGCACGAATGACACATATTACTCATTTATTTATCTCTCCTTTCTAAATCCAATGAATCTATTCTTTTAATTGATAACTTATCTGCACAACTTTAAATTCTTCAACCAATTTAATTCTTTTGGAAAATCATCATAATCAATAATTCCCATATTAACACATGTCAATGTATTAGGTTCTAAATCTGTCCAACCTTTATCTCTAATAGTGTATTTACCTTCGGATTCTAATTCTTCTAATTTAGATTGTGGAGCATAAAGAATAATCTTCTTTTGATAATTTTCCATATATTTTACGATAGTTGAATTTAAATTTCCTCCGCCATCATATTTATAATAAAAATAGACTGCTACTGCGTGTCCGACTTGACCTGCAAGTTTTCCTTTATTTATCTCTATATCTTCATTGACTAATATATACATTCTTAAATCCATAATTAAAATTCTCCTTATCCTTTTAAATTACCTAAACTTAAAACACCATTCAGGAATATCACATTCTTTTCTAATATTATAAGGTCTACAGGCACAAGTAATTTCTTTATTGTTTAATTTGCAAATAACTTTTACATCATCGTCACAAAACCAATCATGAGGGTCTGGATCTGGCAACACTTGATGTGAAGCACAATCGATACAACTATTAATAGTAATATTGTTCATTTTACATTACCTCTTTCATTTAAATTAGTTATATAACTCTTCCTTTCAAATAACTCATTTATCTGATTAAATCAACATGGATAACCTTCATATAATTCATCTCTTGAATCAGTATAAAAACTTTCTTGATACATCTCGCATTCTTCATTGTCACATTTAAAAATATCTCCCT
>Ga0209728_1000803_pt1 | contig 22367 bp, 24 predicted proteins | sample RifGroD1_FD_183997 | JGI IMG/M metagenome (GOLD analysis project Ga0209728, IMG submission 183997) | Groundwater microbial communities from Rifle, Colorado, USA - Groundwater D1 (SPAdes) (version 2) | ecosystem: Environmental > Aquatic > Deep subsurface > Groundwater | place: Rifle, Colorado... | reverse complement strand
TTATTTGAAGCATTTGGATCTATTTGTAAACCTAATGCCTTTTGTTCAAATGTATTAAATTTTAATGTACTAAATTGTCCTTCAAATTGTTTTTTAAATTTTGCTATATCACCTTGCATTTTAACAAGATAATTATTTAAAGTTTGTTCAGCATTGCGTAAATCAAATGATTGATTCGCTTTTATTTTTAATTCATCAAATTGTTTACCTAATAACCTTAATGCTTGAATAGCATTAGGAGTTAATTCAGTAATACTACTTATACTTGCTTTAATGCTATTATATTGTGATAAAGATAATGAATCTAACGTACTAAATGATTTTGAACTTTCAAATTGTTTGAAACTATTACTAGAAGACGCTTTTAAAACTTGCATTTGTTCTTTTAATGTTTTAGTAGAGTTGATTTGCTCTCTTGTCATTTGAGCATTTTGCTTCATAATATTAAATTGTGCTTGCAATTCTGCTGTTATTTGTCCATCTATAGCTTTAACATCTTTCAAATTTTTTAAAAATGCTTGTAATTCACCAGTATTTATAGACTGACCTAATTTACCAGTTTGTAAAGTATTAACCATACCTTTATATTTTGCTTGCAATTGATCAATACTTAACATATTATCTTGTTGTTGTCTATTGACTCTAACAAGTGATTGATTTACAGCATCCCACTGATACTTAAAATTTTCTACTAATCCTTTGGAAGTATTTGTTACATTAACTGTTACTCTGCCAAATTCATCCCATGTTGATTTAGCAGTTCTTCCAGTGGCATTTAAAGTATTTTCAATACTGCCAATTGCAGTTAAAAACTTTTTAGATTCATTGGTTGGTGCATCAAAATTAAATTGTGGTATTTTTATTTTTTGTATTGCTGTGGATATTTGATTTAACTGTGATGTTAATTTTGAAAGTCCTGCACCACTAATATTTATATTAATATTTCCTAGTTTTTGTTGTAAAGTTTTAGTTAACTCTTCAACTTCAGTAATTAAGTTTTTTTTACTTGTCTGATTTATTAATGTTGATATTAAAATACTTAAATCATTATTTGGCATCTATAATTCACGCTCCTTTATATAGTAGAGGTATAAAATAATACCCCTACACAATAAAAGAGTAGGGGTTGATTAATTATTTACGCAAGATGTTTGTCACAAGTCTTAATTTTTGCAAATTCAAATATATCATCTAAACTTTTCCGTTTTAAATCTTTAGGAAATATAAAAATACATTGTTCTATTAATCCTGCTTTATATAAATCTTTAATTTTTCTTTTTGCTTTCTTTTTATAATCATTTACCAGTTTTGAATGACTATTTCTCCAAATTCCAAAATATTCAACGTAATAAATTTTATTGTTTATAAATAAAATCCAATCACAACGCCTATTATCTTTTTCATTATTTAATATATCTGCATAGTGATACTCTTTATGATGTTTTATATTATTATCTATCATATAATTTGATATATCTTTTTCAGGTAATGATTTACATAATCTACCTAATTTATCATAACATATAGTACCCGATCTAAAAACTTTATTATATTTTATATTTAACCTTTTGCATATTTGTTCTATAGAACCAATTCTATCTTTATAACAAGGATAAGATGCTATTGTTTTATCTGCATCAATTTCATATGTTGTTGGTACTCTACCTAATTCTAAGTATAAAAAATAAAAATCATTTAATAACTCAATATCATTTTTTAACGTAAATTCATGGCCTGACAATTCCCAACCTAATGATTTAATTAATTGATTATAAGTCATGTTGAAAGTATCCATATATTGACTTAAGGATGAAATATTATTTTCTGGTTTTAATTCTATTGAAAGAGGTGTTCTGCCTAATTTATTTTTTAATTGTTCTAACTCAAATAATAATTGTTCTTTAGTTTTATGATATTGATTTGCCTCTTTTAAATATTTCATACAAATATCATTATATTTTAAATTTATTTGATTTTCTAATACTCGTCTACTAAATAAACAATTTTCTTTTGCATATTTATCATATTCATTTACTTTTGGACATCTACCTAATTTATTATATAAATTAACTAATCCTTCAATACTTAATTTAATTCTATCTTCATTTGATATAGTTAAATTTTTATATATTAATCCACTCTCATATAGAGCAATTTTAAAATTACCAAATATTCCTGCAAACCAATCTTTATTTACATTTGTATGTTTTGTAATATCATTTGTTGTAGGTATTTTATTTAATTCTTTACTTAAATTTTGTAAGAATTTAATTCCATCTTCTTTTGTTTTAAGGTTATGTATTTTTCTATTTACATCTAATTCACATTCTAAAAGTAAATCATTATATGTATCCCAATATTTATAAATTGAAGATATGGAATATTTTAATTCATAATTATAAGGACTTCTGTTATTAATTTTATATAATTCTTTAACATTATTGATTATATCTTCTTTTGTATAATCTGTATTTATATTTACTTCTAATCCTGCTTCTATTAATGCTTTGTTCCAACTTCCAAAATATTTAGTATAAATTTTAGGACTAGGGAAATTATTATCTTTTTCAAATTCAACAAATAATGGAGTTTTATTATATGTATTATAATATCTTTTTAATTCACTTAATAAAAACTCTTTAGAGAATGTTCTACTACCATATTCTGCTTCTTTACTTCTATATAACCCCATACTATTAGCTTTAACAGCAATAGCACTCCATTTTCTTTTTATCATTAATTTATCTATTATTTCTTCTTTATTACCATTTTCATATAAATCTAATAATACTTGCTCGTCACATTTATACCAACCAATATCTCCCATAATACCAATATCTATTAAAAAAGTATTAAAAGTACCCCATTTAGTTTTATAAGCAATTTCACTTGGGAAACCTAAACTACTTTTCATATCTTTGCCTCTAGGATATCTACCATTTTCTTTATAAAATCTCCAAAATTCACTTACTAAAATCTCTTTTGTATATTTCTCACCCATAAGCACAACCTCCTACAATTATATTTTTATTATATTAAACTTAAACAATAAACCCAATTTCCCTATCTCCTACAAATAAAAAACAAACGGGAAGGGGTGTAGGAGTGCCCCTTTTGTCATTGGATTGCAAGCCCAATCTATCCCTAAATTCATAAAATATAAAATAAAAAAGAACCTACATTTAGTAGATTCTTTAATATCATTAACATATCACATCAAAAAATCAATTTATATTTATTTTATTCAATCAAACAAATCAAAACTTACCAGTCATCTCAAACTTCTCAATTTGCTGACTAGTAAACCAGACATCTAACAACCTGCAAAATAATCTATAACTAAGATCAGTATAGAATAAAATCGGCACGTTCCATGCGTATCCAACAAATTTATGCTTATAAGTAAACAAACACAATTCCTCAGAACCCTCAGCACAGATAATCGGTTTTCTCATTAGCATTTTCAATACCTCCTAATAATTATACTCAACAAATATTTCAGTAAAATCATACATACTTAAACAAATCTGTTCAGCACCCATACTAGGAGCAATTGGATTCCTATGTATGTCTAAAATATCTAATTGATTAATCATTAAACATTTATATTCATTTTCTTCTTGGTACTCCAAAAAACCAAACTGATACTTTCCATTCACAAAATTAAGAAACTCAAAATTTTCATAAAAAGTATGCTTACTAACTGTATCTGTTCTAACTTCTAACCAGACAGGTTTTCCTAATAACTCATCCATAATTTCTTCAAACTGCAATTTAGTTAATTGATTATAATCCATAAAATAAAACCTCCATAATTAAATTTACAAGGATTTATAATTTACATTTACCTTGTAAACTTATTATACAGGCTTTTTATTGGGTATACAAATCTGTTAACCCATCATATTTGACCAAATAAATAAGTTATAGCATATTATCTCCAAATAACAAACTATTTCACAATATATCTTTAAATATCATTAAATTTCTTTACTATTCAAATAATCATTGATATATTTTTCCATCTCATAAATCTTTTGCTGTATGCGTACTAATTCCAATATTAATTGTTCAGTTTCTTCTAAATTATAATCATTAATTTTATTTATATATATTTTATTTTGAAATATTTCCTTATTATAAAATAATTCTCTTAATTTACTAATTGCATTTAAGTATTCTGGTTGTTCTTTATCTAAAAACATAGTAATAATATCTCTTACAAAATCTGAAACATTTTTCCCTTGCTTTTTGGCTGTAGATTCAATACGCTTTTTTAATCCTGGTGTTACTCTTATTATTAATTTATCATCTTTCACTGTCATCATAAATCACACTCCTATCTATATTATTATACCACAGTTATGTAATCCACAAAAATAAGATAGGGGATGTTTATTGATTTAATTATTGCTAATTAATTATTGCTAATTATTGATTGCTAATTATTGATTAATTTATTGATTATATAATACCATATAAATACGATAAAGTCAACAATATTTATTTTATTATTTTGTTACATTATAATCTAAATCAAATAATCACAAGTAGTAACTAAGATATATTTAATATCATATTTCACCTTAGTTACTTGTTTCTAATTACTTAATATTACGTTTTACTTTCTTAATTTTACAAAGTATTATAAATAGCACGTTTGTAAGACATATTATTTAAATAAATAATCTATGTTAATTTTTATGATTTATTTTCTTTATTCTTATTCATCAATTCTTTAATTTTATCTCTAACTTGTGCTTTACTAATCGGTTTAATATATGCAGAACGGGTAGTTTCTGTACTCTTGTGATTACCCATCTCAGCAGCTAAAGAGAGATCTCCAGTTTTCTCATAAATATTATTAAGAGCACTCTTTCTTACACAGTGACAGTGAAAATCTTCCAATCCAATAATAGTACCTATTGCTGTAATTCTTCGTTGCAATGATCCTTTACTCATTTTACGGTATACTTTACCATAATAACTTATAAATAAAGCATCTACTTCAAGATTATCTATTTCTTTTCTCTTTTCAAACCATTCTTGGATTAAAATTAATGTTTCCTCTGATATTGCAACTTCAACTAAATATCCTCTTTTTTCTCTTATGTTTGTAAAAACACAATTTTCCATATTTAAATCACTTATTTTTAACTTTTCCACGGCACCAATTCTATTAGCACTATCTAATAAAACTTCAAATAATAATTTATCAATCACGTCAAATTTCTTTTCATCTTTCAAACCTTCACGAATTTGTTCTATTTGTGCATCAGTAAGAAAATAAGAATTAATTATTTTTTCTTCATTGGCACCTTTCATTCTATCTAATTTTTTATCAAAAGGGTGTCTATCAATTAATCCACGTTTCATAGACCATAAATAAAAAGTTGATACAGCAGCAATTTTATTATTAATAGTTTTCTTATTATTCTTTAAAGTATCTTGACAAAAACTAATAAAACTTTCCATTATATCAATTGCATCTATGAAAATATCTTCAGAATATAAATCAATATTATTCCATTCTTCAGAAAGAAATACCAGAAATTGCATGAAATTATCTTTATAAACTTTGAAAGTACTGTTCTCAACATCTTTATTTTTGATAATATTAGACTTAAGATATTTTTGATATTTTATTATATTCTCAGGATTTATTTTATCTTTACGCTCTTTAGTAAAATATTTTACTTTAGTAATTTTAGGATTAGCCATTAAATCACTCCTTTAATTTAATATAAATATTTATAATACAAAAATATACATTACTATAATGCAATGTATATTGATCTACAATAAATAAAAAATAGTAGAGACATATAATCTCTACTATTTAAACTTAATTACTAACCATTTATATTAAAATTAAATTTTAGTTATTTACCACTCACCAGCCCTGCGGTTAACCTATAGTCAAATACAATCATACTAAACCGTATACCAGGGATTTTATAAAACTTTCTGCTTTAACCTTTATTATTTAAAATTTAATTAAAAATAAACTTTTATCTTTGAAATTTAAACTTTTAACTTTACATCTTTAAACTTTATATTTTCTTGTTTTCTTGTTCTTCTATATTAATATTTTTTATATATAATTATTTATATAAAGAAATTATGTAAAGTATATGCTTTCTTTTTAATTATTACACCAATCTAAGCATATAAAAAGATTTGTGAATTGTAGTTTAAGATTTTCGGAAAGCAGTAAATAACTATAAATTTAATAAACTAATATTAATCTAACACAAATTAATAATTAATTACAATTTCTGTAATAGCATTTGATGTACTCAAGCAACTGTCAATTTCTGTCTCAAACTCACTAATCTCTTTTTCCAAACCATCAATCTTTTCTCTCACTTTAATAGGATCAATTAATTCAAAGGTATTATTAACTATAAATTGCTTCTTAGTATTTTCAATTTCCTCTGAATTAACCTTCCCTTCCTTACTACCATAAAGACCAATCACATAATTCTCTGCTTTATTTTGCAATGTCTCACCATTTTCCTTTTCAGTAATCCTAATAGCATCAACATATTGTCTATTTAATTGATTCAATAATTCTTTCTTGAATTGCATTCCAGTATTCTTCATTTCAATAGCTTCTGCAACAGTAAATTCTTCAATTCCTACTTTAACTTTAGTAGTAGCATTGGATAAAACTACTGCTCTTTTAATCGCATTTCTACGTTTAATTAAGTCATTAGATTTATCCCAATTTCCCTGAATTTGAGATTTAAATTCATTGACAGGAATTCCATTGATTTTCTCATTAGAATGTTTATTTGCTTTGATGAAAGTTGCTGTAGAGATAGAGGAGTTAATTCTATCTCCGATAATTTTTAATTCCGCTAATGCTTTATGGATAGTCATTTTTTCTGTAGTCATGTTAATTTCTCCTTTTAATTTTAAATTTTAAGTTTTGAGTTATATCTTTGATGTTTCTATGTGTTAAGTTATTTTTATAGAGTAAAGATAAATTTTAATATCTTTACTCTATTTAATTAACTACTATGTATTAACCCCATTCATCTTCATTTCTCTTATCCCTACTAATATCTCTATTCACCACTAACTTCATCACCACTTTCACTAACAATGCCATTAACTTTATTCTTAAAACCCTTACCTGCCTTAAAACTAATCACAAAATGGTCTACACTATTATATTCTTCACCTTTTTTCGGTCCAACATTAATAGTACCAGTTTTACCTTCTTTAAATTTCTTCTCAAAATTTCCAAAACCCACTATTTTCAAATCCTCATTTGCAACAGTATCCATAATTAAATCCAGAAAACATTCTCCGTAAAATTCTGCTTCTTTTTTAGAAATTTTCTTTGATTTCTCAACCTTGTCTGCCTCAAATGCTTCTTTCTTAATGTTTAATACTTCTTGGTAGCGATTCAACAATTCTTTCTTAGTCATAATAAATCATTCTCCTTTTATTTTATATTATTTTTATTCCTCAGATATTTGTTTTCCGAGGTTGTTCACATTATACATTTATTTTTAGATTCTGTCAACGGGTATTTTAAAATATTTTTAGGGAAATTTATAATTATTTTGTTTTCTTTATAAGAGTGAGGAAATACTATTTAACATTTAATCCTTCCCTGATGAGTCCCCGTTTCAAAGCATCTCTAACTTTCCCATTTCTTAATTCGTCTGCTGTTGTAGTTATAAAATCCCTTGCTCCAATTCTTTCATCTAACCAATCTGTATAGTATCCTTTTCCCGTCGTTATAATGGGAGTAACTAACCTACCCGATTCTTCATCTTTTCTAATATTTTCTATTCTCAAAGTATTATCATCAATCATTTTTGTTTCTATATTCTCAATATCAAGTAAACCTCCCATGTGATATTGGTTATCGTATTGAGAATCATATTTATTATATACATCTTCAATTACATGTTTCTGCATAGTCGTTTGTGACTCCCATGAAACTTCCTTTTTTAATGCTGAAGGGATATGTTTCTTTTGTATCTTGCTTATGATTAAATCTAATTGTTGTTGGAGACTTGCCAATAATATTTCACCTACCTTTATATTTATTTTTAATACTATAATTAATAATCAATCATTAAAATGAATCTTTTCATGACATTTCTCACATAAAGTAATATATTTAATCTTCATTTGTACACCTATCATCCAATTAACTATATTATCTAATTCTTCATTACTATAATTTTTTTTATATTTATAATATGTATATCCTAATCTATTTAAACATTCATCTAATAAATCTGAAAATGATTTTAAATGATGCAATTCTAACCCTACGGTCTCTTCGCAACATTCACATTTATCTTTTATTAATAATGGTCTTACATATTTTTTAAATTTATTTCTAACATATGATTTTAATAACATATCAAAACCACCTTAATCATCGTTTTCATCTTCATTATATGCTCTTTCAGCCTTGTTCTCATATCCCATATCATCATATATTTCATATAATTCTTTGTCAGGATGTAATTCTTTTAATTTATTTTCTTCAATTTCTCTAATACTAATATTATTTTCATATTCTTTCTTCCATTTTTCTTGCTTTCTTTTTAACAATCTTAATTCTTTAATTTGAGATTGCGTTAAATTCTTTTCTTTAGATAATTTATCTAACATATTAATCTTTTGAGTTATTGATCTTTTCTCATCTGCTAAAACTTCTTTATCTTTACTTAAAAACGACCATCCCATTGCTCTTTTCTGATTCTTAAATAAAATTATCGCATGTTTTAATTCTTCTTCCCATCCTACTTTAAATAAAATATATGTAAAGTTTGCCTTTCTTCTAATTGGTTTTCCGTTATCATTTTTCATTATCATATCTCCAGCATAATCAAATCTTATTAAATCTAAGTTTACTAATTCATCTATGTATTTTCTTAATGTTTTCTCTGATTCTATAAATATATCTTCCATAATTAATTTATAACTAGGATAAGAAACTTCTGGCATTTTATCTGAAATAAAAGTATCATTGGCATTTTTCTTAATTCTACTTTTAATATTACAAAATAAATTCAATAGATTATATTTATCTAATTCACCAGAATATTCATTCATAATTTTATTGTATTCTGAATCTAATAACATGAAGTATTTTATTTTTATTTGTTTATCAATATTATTTTTATCTTTAGACTTTCCATAATCATAAATATTCAATTTACATGTGATATGTTTTGAAGAAGATAATTTAGTTAAATCAATCCCTTCATCAAGAATAATAATTAATGAATCTTTATGTGTCTTAATAAGAAAATCTTTAAAATAATTTCTTTCTCTTGCTATATTATCTTTGATATTTAATTTATACAAAATCATATCAATAGAAAAACATATATTACCTCTAATATTTTGTAATTCTACTAATTCTTTAAAATAAGCAATTGCTCTTTTACCATATAATTGAACAAAACTATCTTTAATTAAATCATTATTTTCTATAGTTTGAACAGAATTATTAGGTAACATATTATAATTATTTAACATAGATTTCCTCCTTTTTATATAATATATAAATAATATAAGTAAATTTTTTAATATTTCATTTTAATGAAATATACAATACTTATTATACTCTTATTATATTATTATTGTTTTCTTATTATATATTAGTATACTATTATTACACTTATATGGAGTATATGATTTATTGCATTGGATAAATACAAAATTGCTTTTAAAGATAAAATTTATTACTTAAAATTAATTTACACTTGTCAGTTAGTGTTAAAGATTTTAACTTTTGCAAATACACTCCCTATTTATAAGGATTTATAGATATGAAGGTGAGGGAGGGTATATAATTATATCTAATTAATTAGTTAAAAATAATTTAAAACTATCACCTCTTTATCATTAATTTATCATTATTATAACTCATCACAATACATATGTCAACATATTTATTTTAATATTCTGTAAAAATATTTTATTTTATTTAGTGTAGAGTGATATATATGAAATGTGATTTTCACTCTACACTAAATTGATAATCTACTAACTAATTTACATTATATTTAAAACCATTCTAATTCTAAATTATTATCAAGAATACTATTAAGTAAAGTTTTTAAATCTATTTCATAAATAATTTCAACCTCTTCTTTTTCTTCATTGATAATATCAATGCTAAAAGTATTACATATTGTATCAATTACCATATCTGGACTATTATCTTTATTTTTATCTATAATAGATTTGATTTCATCAATTAATTTATTACTCATATTTTATACTCCTCCTTTAAAATTTCTGATAATATATTATTTATTACTATACCTATATTTAAATCTTTTCGTGGTTCAAATCTTATAAATTTACATCCTAATTCATTTTCTATATCTTCTTGTCTAATTCCATCTTCCAATAATTTATCTTTATGAAAATATTCATCACATTCTATAGCAATATTATAAATAGGAAAATATAAATCTATTTTATAATTTAATACTTTATATTCTTCTATTGGATTAAACATTAATAATGATTCTTTAATTATCGGTATAAAATTATCTGCTAATTTAAAATCTCCAATAATTATATTAAATTTATTCTCTAAATATATAGCAAATTTATATTTGTTTTTTGTTTTAGAATATTTCACTAATGTAATCATATTTTCCAATGTTATATATGTATTTTCAAAATCAATAAACCTTGTTATTTTATTATTATTATTATTAAAATCAACACAATAAATAGATAATGCATTACAAATGTTTTCAATTCTTTTTTTACATAAATATAATTTTTCTTTTGACATTGTAATATACCCTAAATTAAAACACACATCACTTAAATTAAATACATCTACTCCATTAATTTGAATAACTCTTAAATCATCAAATTTATCATTTTTACTTTCCACTTTCATAATTAATTCCTCCTTATAATTTTATTTTTATTTTCTCATCCTTTTATTTAATTAAATATTCAATGGCAGAAGAGAGGAGAGGACACTTCTTGTCGTTATAGTAGCTAATTATAAAGTCCATTGAATAATATCTTCACACAATAAAAAACACTCCTTAAAAATACAAAGAGTGTTCTTAATCTATGAAAATATTTATAATTTATAATTTATTTTCTTATTCTGTAATCTCAATTTTACTAACTAATTCATCCACTTCATCATTTACAACTTCATCTGTTTTATCAGAAACAATATCTATAATATTTTCACTTTTCACTGCAACTTCACCATCCACTAATCCAACATCACCCATCATTTTCTGCTTTTCCATTTCTTCATTCAAAACCTTATAAAATTCTTCTTGTTGTTTCAGACTATCCAATTTTTCCTGCATTATCTCAAATATTTTCTCATTAAATTTTTTAATCTCATCAGGTATTTCAATCTCCATTTTCTCTAATATCTCTTTAAATAAATCCAAATCAATTAATATCCTCATTAATTCTAATTCTTCTGATAATGTTTTAGTTTCAATATTCTTCAAAGAAGTGAAATGAGTAATAATTAATAATTGCGTATATCTATCTATTGGGAAATCTTTTAAAGTTTCATCTTCTTGTATAAGTTTATTTATTGAAATTAATTTATTGAAAACTTCTTCAATAATAGTTTGACGAAAATGTAAATCAAATAGAATAGTACTAGAATTTGATAAAGTTACTTGCAATGTTTCATTTAATTGTGCATCTAATTTTTTTAAAGTAGTTAGGGTTAATTGCTTACTTTTTGACATGTTTTAATCAATCCTCCGTTTTATTTTTATATTTTTTTAATTTATTTTTTATTTATTTTTTAATTCCTTTGCTTTCTTTCTCTCTTTTCTTCCTTTCTCAATAACTTTAACATCGCACCAATATTATTTTATTTCTTTATAAGCTAGTTTAAAATTTACAACATTACTAATGACTGATATTGCCACAAAATATTCTTTGGCTAATTTACTATAAGAATATTTTCCTGTGGAATATTTTTCTCTAATTTCTGTTATTTGCTCTTGATTAAGTTTTATCTTATTAAAACCACTTTTCATCTTAACCAATGTTTCGTCAGACGTTTTTTATAAGGAGATTTATAATTTACAACCTTACTGATAGTTGATTCACTAGTAAAATATTCTTTTGCCAAATTTTTTTGTTCATAATTTCCTGTAAAATACTTTTCTCTAATTTCTATTGCCTGTTCCTGAGTTAATTTTATTTGATTTTCAATTCGTTTTTGAATATGCTCTGAAGATTGTTTGACACCATAATTATGATTTTTCTCTCCTTTACATGCGTTGCTCATCTTAAGTTTTGTTTCATTTGAACAAATTCTACCTTTAGCAGCTATACTCATTTTTAATCTAGTCTCTTGTGAAACTATTTTATTTTTATTTCCTAATCCTATTTTAATTCTTGTTTCTTTAGATAGTACAGTCCCTTTATTTGCTTCAGATAATTTAACTCTTGTTTCTAAAGGTCTTGGTTTACCAAACATAGGATGTTGCTCTTTTGGTCTTAATTTTGCATTTACACTTATCTTTTTTCTAGTCTCAATTGAAACAATTTTATTTTTATTACCACCAGACTCACTATTGTATCCAAAATTACCATCACAACTATTATAATAATTAATCCAATAAATTTCTTTTTCATCTATGTTTTCTTCATTACATATTTCTATAATTTCATATGTAAAATCATCAATTCCATATATATTATATGATCTTTGTAAATGTTTATTAGAATGTTTATTATTCTTTAACAAATTTTTATGACCATCAATTCTTTTATATAAATCTTTACTTTGTCCAATATATACTTTCCCACTTGTCTTACTCTTAATTTTATAAATACCCCTTACTATTTCTTTTTTCATTATAACCTCCTTACATTACAAATATATTTATAATCTATTTATTGCTCAATTTATCTTTCTTGCGTTTATTTCTTGCTTTTTGAATTACTTCATAATCTAAATAGCCTCCGTCAATTTTTGAATAACCGATCCATCTATAGTCTATTTCAGGATATTTATAATGGAATAGTTTTCTCTTTAATTTTGCCGTTGCATCAGGTAAGCCTTTCGTGTCTATTACTGTTACTGAATCATCAGCATAAGTAATAACGAAATCCGCAACATAATTAATCTCTCTGATAGTTTCATTATTATATTTAAATTTAGGTTGTAATTTATATTTAACTTGCAATTGACAATCTTTAATTGTACCATCTTTAAGTCCAACACAAATTACATCTCTGTAATATTTCATCTCTAATTCGCTATCAAATTGAATATTATTATATGAACGGTTTTGCTTGCCTTTAGAACTTTGATCGACATTAAATTTTGAATATGTCTTTTTAATAAATATCACTCACTTTCTAAATTTACTTAATTTAAAACCACACAACAAAAATAACTACCCTAAAAAATATAAGGTAATTATCTCTAATTTAAAGATAATAATTTAATTCAAGTGTTTTTCACTTGATAAATATCTAAAATAATATATACTTAACTTTAGCAGGTTGTACTACTTCCCGTAGGGAATTGAAACATTTTTATCATAATAATTGTTAACAAATATCAACAAACATTTAAATCAACCTGCTAATTAAATAAAAACTCTGCTAGATGATTGTTTTATTATCAATAGTAGAGTTTTTATTTAATTAATATTATCAATATGTAAAATAATGAATCACCCTGCTAATAATCATAAAATCACAAAAAATAAAACCCTTGATCTATAAGGGTTTGTTCACTCCAAAATTATCATAAATCAGATCCAAATAACGCTTTTGTTATGAAAATGTAAAAAAATAATTAAGTAGGATTGAATTTTTATATTAATCCTACTTAATTATTAAATGAATAGATATGCAATTACTATGTATTAAATATTCAATTATATCTTACTTCTTTAACCAACTAACGCACCTTCATTAGTTCGCTATGCTTCTACGGGTGGTTCTTCCCAGTCGGGAGGAAAATTATCCCCTAACCATACATTTCCTAAACCTATCATATAGTCAATATCAATTTGCACAAAATCATATACAATAGCCACTCTGCCATCAATAGCAGTAGGGCCACCATAAAGACCTAAACCTGAAGGCATAACTGCTGATTCTACAGCTTCTTGATTTATAAAAATTGCAAACACTATAACACCACTCCTTTTTTTTCTAATTCTTTTTTATGTAATTGATAATTTATTTGTACTTCTGGTATATTTAATTGTCTACTATAAAATAATCCTCTGTACAATCTAAATTTTGAATAGTTAGATGCAGGCCATCTTCCAAACATGAGAGATGTATTTGGAGCAACAACTTGACCTAGCAATGTAATTGATTTTCCATATTTCCCATTAATAAAAGAACTAATAACTGTTACATTACCATTATATTTCCAAGTACAAGTGTAAACTTGTGGAATACCTAAAAATATACGAACATATACAGACGCGGTTGTTGAACCATTTGCTAAAAACAACCCAAAGGAATTTGCAGACGTAATAAATGTTCTTAATTCACTATTAGATCCTGCACTACTATCAGAACCGAGTATTCTTAAACCTCCATAACTATCTACTGCATTAAAGATAATTTCAAATGTACCTTCAAGTGGATTAAATATATTCAAAGGCAATTGAGTATAATCGTCAAAATTATAAAACAGACAATTAGATTCTTGCGTAGGATCTCCATTATCACTGTCTATTGTATTACCATGAGTACCGTGATTACCATTCCCCGAAAAGTCTATAAGTTGTTGACCAGCTAAACCCAAATCATATTGTTTAGCAGGAAAATAATCAGTAAGCAAACCTGTCTTTGAAATTTCTAATTGTTTTCCAGGTAAAATAAGCGAAGGTTGTTTGAGTTGCGATTGATTCATTTACACCAACTCCACTTCTATGCTTACGGATGCACCTTGTCCTGCAATTGTGTCGATCAGAATAATCATACTTTCCGTACTATCTACATTGAATTCAAACACTTGACTAAACCCTTGTCCCGGCGAACCAGCTAATAATAAAACTGTTTGTGCTTGACCGCCATACCAAGTGTTTTCGTTTGCATTTTGAAAAAACGGAACAATAACTAATGATGGTAATGTACGTAAATCTTCCGATAAACTAAATTTTACATGTGCATATGCTTTTAATTTACCGACACAAGATATAGCAGTTATTCCAGCAGGTATGTAAGCGTTGTTATATGCAAAATTTACGGAAGTTGAAGCTTGACCAGTACCTACAACCTGAACATTCACAACTCCTGCACTACCACCTACCCCAACAGTACCTACTGCTGTAACAACACAACCTATCGCTCTCTGTGTTTCAGTTATGCGAGCAATCCAAAGTGGGGCTGTTGTGGAAGTAGACAGGAAAATGTCGTAGTATTCTGCATTTGTGGATTGTGGGATTGTTATATCTATACTTTTGTTTACTGTCGGCGTAACTGTCACCAAAGCAGATACTCCAGCAGAACCATAAGAATTTCCGGGGGCAACACCAATGCCATGAGCAACGGCGGTCAGTGAACCGGGTGTAGCTGGTTGATCTATGGCAGTTATGGTTATTGCTGGCAGCTTATCGACAGATGTTATCGCTGTACGGTGTGCGATTACCGCACCTCTACTACCAGTTAGTTGGGCATTGACATTGCCTACTATTTTTAAAGTCATATATTATCACATCCTTATTCACTAAATTATTGCATGTGCCGTAACAGACACATTTCCATTAGCAATAGCACTAATTTTAGCTTTAAAATAAACTAAAGCTGCAATATCAATTGAAAATAATCCAACAGATATTGTTGATGTTATAAATGGCAAACTACTTGACATTTTTGACCCCTCAATTAAATCATAATTAACACCATCAATTGAACCATAAAATTCTACTGTAAATGAAGTTGATGTTCCACTTATTGACAAACCTAATTCTTTTGCTTCTTTAATGTTTATAATTTTCCCGTCTGATATAGTTGTCGTAGCGTCATGTAGAACACTATATATTAAACTTGCCATATTATTATTTCACTTCCTTTATAAAAAATTGTAAATATTAAGTAGAACAATATTACTCTCCTTAATTGAACCAATCGAATGTTTTATCGGGTTTTAATTGTTGTTTTACTTCAATGATTAAAATATTTGTTTGTAAATTAAAAAGAAGCAACTTGTTTTGGTGCTTCTTTTTAATTGGGAGTTGGTTGTTGTTGGGTTTGAGATTGAGTTATGTATTGGAAGGTGAAACCTTTGTGAGATTTTCTTTCTTTTCGCAAACAAGAACCTATATGACTTTGATTTAAATTTAATTCTCTACTACATTCCGATTGAGTTAGATATTGATTAACATAATTACCATTTTTATCATATACATTAAAATATTTTGCCCCACAAGTAATAGACATTTTAATATAATTATCTTTATCAGATAGATATATTTTTCTTGAATTTGACATTTTAATTTTTATTTCTGGATTTTCCTGAAAAAGTTTTTTAATTTTTCTACTATGTTCAATACCTTTTTCTGGATGGTTTTTGAAATATTCTTTTTTAATTTCTGACATTTCCTTTTTTGCTTCAGGATGCTTCAAATAATACATTTTCCGTTTATTGGATTGTTTTAGTCTATTTGATTCTTTTGAAAAATATTCTTTTAGTTTTATAGATATATTTTTATTAAATTCTGGATGTTCATTTCTAAATTTTAAATATTCTTCCATTCTTTTGTCATTATATTTATGTCCTAAACTTCCTTCTCCACCAAGAGTCATATTATAACCATTATTATAACTATCATAATAACCAATCCAATATTTTTCTAATTCGCACAATTCTTCCCAAGACGTAGCATAATCTATAATCTCAAATTTTATATTTTCAATGCCATATTTGTTGATAACATTAGAAAAATATCTATTAGATTTTTTATTGTTTTTAGAATAATTATTATGATAATAAATTCTTTCATTTAACGATTTTGAAGTTATGCCAATATATATTTTTTTACTAGGACTTATAGCCTTGTAAACTATTAAATTTGATAATTCTTTGTTTGTGATATTTTCATACATTTAAATATTCTCCTTTTCTACTAAAAAGTTTTGAAAATGGATAAAGAGCCATGTAGTAGCATGACTCTTCGTTTTACACCTTATAAGTTTGCAACCTCATAAGAGAACCATATTTAATTATTTATTTATCAGTAATTTTAACTCATCAATTTGTTTCTGCTGTTCTTGAATAGCTTTAACTAAATAAGGAATCAACTTCTCATATTTTAGTCCATAGAAATCATTATCTGAGCTAGGTTTTGAAACAACAGTATCTAAACCCAACGCATCAACTTCCTGTGCGATAAATCCAACTTGTTGAGTTGTGTCATCTCCAGATTTCCAATAATAGGTTACAGGATTTAGATTAAGAACCTTATCTAATACTGATGAATCTAATGAAACTATATTTTCTTTTAACCGTTCATCAGAACTTGCTGTCCATGAAGTCGCGCCAGGATCATTTAAATATACACCACCACTTAAACCATTTCTAATAACGAGATTGTTATTAGTAGTTCCTTCATACCATATCTCACCATGATATGTTGCATTTGTTCCAAAATATTGTTTCATTTCTGAATCAATTCTAATGCCACCACCGACTATCTGCAAAGCATTAGTTGGAGTATCTGTATTAATACCAATTCTGCCAACAGTTGTATCCACATTTAAAACTGATGTTGTTTTATCTGCCTTAGTTATCCGAACTGCTGCTGTGCTATCTGATGCAGGGGCAATGGTGGAAGTTGTAATTTTACCATCTGTATCTACTTTAAATACATCTGTTCCAAGAGAATCTTTACCAACAAATATATTTGTACTTCCATCACTAGTAGTTCCATTTGCCTTAATAATTCCATCAACATCTAGCCCATCAGAAATATCCCATTCAACATTAGAATTATCCCACAAAATGGTCTTATCAGTAGTTCCTTTTAAAACAATACCTCCACCATTTGCCAAAGCATCTGTAGGAGTATCTGTTACAGCTAGATTAATATTTTTATTAGTCACATCAAGATTAGTTACATCAACTTGAGTTACTGTACCATCCACAGTTAATGCTCCATCAATAAAAACATCTCCGGTTACTTCTAATTTTTTAGTTGGATTAATATTTCCAATTCCAAAATTACCAGCAGATGTAATTATTCCTGCATCAACATCACCATTCTTAAATATAATATCATTACTAACGGATGATTTTAATATCAAATCAACATCTGACGTAACTGCTTCAGTAAAAATCTCTTTAATAACTTTTGTAGTAGAACCTATATTATAAACATTAGTTAAATCTGGCAAAATACTTTTCTTTACGATAATATTTTTACCAGTTAAAGCATCTAATGTTAAATTGTCTTGACTTGTAACACTATTAAATTCTACATCATCTCCTTTATTAATTTCTTGATCTGAATGATAATAATTACCTGTAAGAGCATCCCCACCAATAATACTAGTCAAACCACTATGTGATGTCACTGTACTTGCAGCAAACTTTGTTACAAATGCGCTATCTATTTGAGTTACTGAATCAGCACCCTTTAAAACAATAATACGACCTATTAACATTCCATTACTAGAAAATAAAGCAGGTATATTATTAGGCAATTGAGATGCTTTTGCTGTGTTTAAATCAAAATCTCCATCACCAAGAAATACAACAATTTCTTTTTGATTTCCTATCATTCTAAAAATCCAATTAACTGCATAATTACCATCTGTTAAAGTTGATAACCCATTTCCATTATCAAATTGTGTATTATTATATTGAGTTATAAAACTATCAATCCAATTTCCAGTACCATCAGTATATAGCATTTTAACTATATCTACAGATGAATCAACTGAATCCATTGAATTTCTATAAACACCTTGCCAAATTGTACCTGCTGATACAATTATAGTACGTACTATTGGTACATTAGATTCTCCAATACTTAATCCAGATTCTCTTGAAAATCTATCTGTGCGTATTAAACGATCATGAATCTTGTTAGGTAAACCGTTGCTGGGAGCGTCCCAATCGACCCATGATAAATTATCTCCATCTCTAGTAACTGTATAAATAGGACATATATTAGACCAATTGAATTGAGATGAATCTGTAATTGTACGAAGTATTGGAATGCCATTATTATAATCTGAACAAATATAAGTTGTAATATGTTCAGTTATAGGAAAAGTTGCACCAGATATAGCATGTTCAGATATAACTCCTGTATAATCAGCAGTATGAAAAAGTCTATATGTTCCATCACCTATAGTAACCGTTCCTAGTCCAGTATTATATGTAATTGTTGGAGATATTTTTGTACCTGAAGATATATAAGTTGTTGAAGTATTTGAAGAGGAACTACCACTGCTTCCACTTCCATAACTAGCACCAATATAAGGCATTTATTTCACTCCTCCTTTCTAAACCACACAAACAAATTCAAATATCGTGCCTGCCAAACCATTAACCTTAAATGAACTTAAAAGCATTTCATTTTCGATTCCGTTAGGTATACTATCTTGGCATTTAAGTCTACTATTTGAATTGTTGTTTAGATCGAAATTTATATCGCTTCCAATTGGAGTGAAAAGAAATACCCTTGCTACCATTCTAGTAGTATCTGTTGGATTTTCCAAATAAAAAATTTGGTCATCTACGCCTAATGTCATTTGATTTGTTATTGCATTGTAGGTAAACGCATCTGTTGATTTTAATACTGCACCACAATAATGTGTACCAGCATAAAAATTACTCATTTTTTTATCATCCTCTCAATAAATTAATTATACATGCTAAAAATAGCATATATTTTATTTCATTCCTTTCTTTAAATTATTTTTGAGAGGGTAGGGTGAGAAAAGGGAAAAGGTTAATTAAATTTACTTAAATTTAAACTACACATAATATAGTTAATGTCATAATCTGTCAAATAAAACCATTCCCTAATCACTTTTTTATGCTTATAGACCTTATGTAAATAACTTTCTAGTTTAGAATGTTCTTTACAAACTATGAATTCTTTTAATACTAATTGACAATCAACTTCACCATTAAATTTAGCAGAAGAAACTATTTGAGAGAATCTTTTAAAAATATTAGATGAGTGTCCAATCTTGACTAGATTATTTTTATTATTTCTAACAAAATATACTCCGCTGTTATTAGGATCTAAAGAATTAATTTTATTCCACTCCTAATTAATAAAATAACAAGGGAAGATTAAAAAAATTCTTCCCTTGCTTTATCACCATAATTATGCTATTATAATATTGACCTTCACAAGAAGGTTATTTGCGTAGGGAGTTGTTTGAGTTGTAAAACTTAAATGACTTCCTTTTATTTATTCAACAATGGAATTGCCTGTTCTATACTTTGCCACAATAAATATCCAGCACATATGACTTGAATCCCATATTTTTTAATTAAATCTACTACATCAACTTTTGTTTTATTATCAATAGTCTTTATTTCAGTTTCCAAAACTTCTATTTTTTCATCAACTTTTGTTTCTAATTTAACAAGATTTTCTTGAATTTTATTTTGTTCATCATTAAGATTATCTAAATTACTATTAATTTTTTCAATTGTATTACTTAATTGTGCTAATAAAGCACTCTGATCTTGTATTAACTTGTCTCGCTTAGCATTGTCAATTTCATTACGCTCAATCACAAGTGAAATCTTTGTAATTGCCTTATCAATTGAATCCAACTTATCAACCTGTTCTATTAAATTTTCAATTTTTGTTTCTATCCGAGCAATTTTTTCTGAATGAGAGTTAACTTCTTTGTAAATTTCTTCCATTATATTATTCACCACACTTTCGTCATATATTTCTCCATTACTTTCATTAATTTTCATGGAGTTTTATATCACTCCTTTCTGGTTAAGATTTATATTTCCGTACCGTCAAACAAAATAATAATATTCCAAAACTAATAGAACTAGAAATAAGTTTACTTAAATCTGTATTAAAATAAATACATATTAAATTCAATATATATAAAAAAAGAAAACTATTAATATATAGTTTTCTAAAATATCTTTCATCTTTATTTTTGTCTTCTATTTCTTCTAAATCTTTATATATTATTTTAATAATCCAAATCGCACAGAAAGTACTTATATAAAACAATTCTAATTCTAAATTATATTGTATTATTTGTACCGACAGTAATGAAAACAAAATGACTAAAATGCTACTAACAATAGTACAAAGTTCTAGCGTTTTCTGATGTTTTAACTCGATAATATTCACAATTACGTTAATAATAATTGAAATAATTATTACAGGTATAATTACATTAAAACTTAAACCTAATATTAATAAAATTAAACTAGTTAATATTCCTTGCATGTAACCTCTAAATTTTATATCAAAAGAATCATAATTTTCTTGATTTAAATATCCTTTTTGTATTAATTTAGTAGTTATAAAATTTGATATATAGTCAAACATTTAATTGCAATCACTCCAAATTGTAAATACACAGATAACATAAACATTAATACAACCAAAAAAGACTATCCGATATCAGATAGTCTTTATGATCATATTACTCATTATTCAGTTGTAGGTTAACTATTTAATTGTAGATTACTTCTTTGCTTCTTCTTTTTTAGCTTCTTCTTTCTTTTGATTAGGTTTAACTAAACCAAAATACCAACAACCCATAATAATGTCCTCCTTTTTTCATAATAGTGTGTATTAGTATTAATTACACACATTTATTTCAGTCCTCTCTTTTTAAAATTGTATTTTTGTATTTTACTATTAAAAAGATTATATATATTTGAACAAAATACACTGGCAATGCTAAAATATATTCTTTTATTCCAAATTTAATTATTGGTATGTTTATATTTAGAAATACTTTTAAAAATATAACTATTAAAACTTCCATAATTAAAGTAAAAACAAAAAACAAAACAACCAATATTAAACTTCTTGCTAATTTTATATTTAATACAATCGTATAAATTAATGAAGAATACAGAATAAGTAAAAATGGAAAAAATAATTGTGGAATAATATTTCTAAATATCGCATGACATAAAGACAATGATAAAATTAAAATTATCCATTGTTTTTTAGATATTTTTATATTTACAATTGATACCATAAATAATACTGACATATATGCCGTTAATAAACTACTAAATATCCATGTTATCATTAATTTTTCCATTTTTATTCCTCACAATCCATAATATCAAATCTGCCCAACAATCTAAACCTTCAAATTTATCTAACAAATGATAATATTCTTTATACTTAGGATTTAATGCTTTATTACGT
>Ga0209728_1000802_pt1 | contig 22371 bp, 49 predicted proteins | sample RifGroD1_FD_183997 | JGI IMG/M metagenome (GOLD analysis project Ga0209728, IMG submission 183997) | Groundwater microbial communities from Rifle, Colorado, USA - Groundwater D1 (SPAdes) (version 2) | ecosystem: Environmental > Aquatic > Deep subsurface > Groundwater | place: Rifle, Colorado... | reverse complement strand
TTCATCATAAGATTTTATTTCAACAACTGGTAAATTATTAACTCTATTATATACAATTTTTCTATCTGTCGCATTTATATATTTCAATACAATCTCCTCCTCTAAGTTTGAACAAAATGTCTCTTTTGTTCTGATTTACAAGTCTACAAACCCAATAAAATCAATACTTTGTGGGATCGCAATTTTACAATTTACCTCTTATATGAGATATTATTTCAGCAATGTCTGTAGTATCCTCTATATTGTTCATAATAATATTTTCTATCTCAATATTAATTGCTTTTAAAATATCTTCAATTAAATCTATTCTACCAAAAAATTTTTTCTTTAAATCATCGTTAATTTCAGTAAATAATTTTATATTTGTTTCAATAAATGTTTTACCTTTGTACATTTTTATAACTGTTTCATTAGTTGTTTTAAAAGTTAACATAAATTTATTCTCCCTTATATATAAATTGTTGTAACTTCTTTTATATCACCAAATATTAATTCATCCTTATTCTTATAATTCGCAATTCCTACAACTTGCCTTCTAAAATATTCACACATAAATTTCTTAATCTTTAAAAACATATTATTCTTAACTTCTTCATCTCCTGTTTCAAAGAACATAAAATGTATTTTCATAGGTGTTACACTAATAATGCAATTATCTTTATCATCTATTGTAGTGGCATAAATAGGAGATATTATATGAAACTTAATATCAAAATATTTTTCCATTTCTGCGACTATCTTTTTATGATTGTTTGATTTATCTATTAACAATGCAAAATTCATATAACTTATTCGCTCCTTTATAATCCATTCAATTCTTTACTTTCTACCATCATTCTCATAATATCAGCAATCTGAAATCCTATAATCTCACTTCCTTTAAAATATTGTTTTTCACATTCCTCAAGCATATATAAACAATAATTTAAATATTCTTCTGTATCTTCATTTTCTTCTTCAAAAGATATATTCTCTAAAAAGTTTAAGTTATTATTAATTCCATATTTATCTAACCAATCTTTGTAAAATTGAGGTGCTATTTTATAATAGTCACTTATGAAATTAATAATCTTATTTAAAATTTTCTGAGTATTATTCATAATATTATTCCTGCCTTATTTATCACATTCTATACAAAACCATTTATAACCTTTATCTTTCTTGTCTAATTCGCAATTCAAACATTTTGATGTTCCCATTATAGGAATTCTTTTGCCAACCCATTCAGATAATTTGCCTATTAATTGTTCTGCTAATTCTAAATAAAATTGATTATAGATAAATTTATCATCTTTTTCTATTTTTGAATTTTTAATTTTAAACTTTATCTTAGATGATAATCTATTAAATTCGTGAACAGAGCAACCACTTGAACAAAATCTTTCATAATTTGATTGAATACTTTCTAATATTTTTAATAAAGATTTTATTTTATTATCTATTTCTTCAGTAGTTAATAATATAGAATTTTTTTGTTCAAATCCTTTGCAATTTCTTTCTGCACATCTTTTAGTACAATAAGTTTCATTATCTTTATTTACTACATAACAAGATGAAGAACATCTTCTTACTTTCTTACAATTTAAACAACAGTCAATTTTATTTGGTCTATCATAAGTTATTTTTGTGATTTCCATAATTATTTACCTCCTTATATTTGTGACCAAAAATTGCTTTTGTCATGATATTTACTTATCAACAGGTATTGCTCTAACAATTATCTCAAACTTATGCATCTTACCATCTTCTAATTCAGGAAATAAACATTCTGGCAAGAGTTCATATAAATCTTTATATCTAAAATCTCTATCATAATCATGTGGAAAATCAAAAAATAAATTCATATAACTATCTTCAGTTATTGCAAATACAGTTTGTTTTCTTGATTATCATATTACTTCTCTCCTTTATATACTTTTTAATAATTCATATTTATCCTTCTTATCTTGCAATTCCTTAATATACATTTCATATATTTTATCACATTCCTCTTTAAAATCCATACCATGATAATATGGCATATTGTAGGATTTTATTTTAATAAAGAATGAACAATCTCCATTAGTGAAAGGTATATTTATAGTAAATATAGTTTTTGCTACTACAGCATAATAGTAACTAGTTGAACAAGTATTTTCTACAATGATAGTATGTTTATCATTAATTCTAAAATACTTTTTCATATTTCTCATCTCCTTATTACCAACTCAACACTTCTTCATCCTCTATAGGTAACGTACTATGATAACAAGCATAAATCAATACATCCTTAATTTCTTGACTTAATTCTCTACCTGTCATAACACTACGAATTATTTTTACAAACACAGGTTTCATATTATTAGGTAAATTTGATAATACACCTACCATATTAAAAGTATCCCCACCTTATTGGTCTGTCGCAAACATTATGTAATTCCTCCTATTATTTTTTAAATAACGAAAAATAAACAGCACATCCATTAACAATTATTGAACTAATCCATATAAAGATTAATATATAATTATTAGTATTAATACAAGATATTAATCCTAAACTAGATATTAATACTAATATTGCTGACAATACACCATTTTCTATATATTTTAACATATCTATTTTTCTCTCCTTATTTTATAGTATTCTCTAATTTATCACATAATTCTCTAATATTATTTACTATCTCCAAAATATGTTGTCCTTCTCTTGTTGAAGCTCTTTTAATTATCTCGTCTAAAAGTAAATCTCTTTCTTTGAATAATTCAATTATATCTTTCATTAATATTCTCCTTCACGTAACATAGTAATATTCCCACTACTAACTTTCAAAAATCCATAATGTACATAATCATTATTCTTATCTATAAATTCTGGTATAAAGAAATCCGTTATATAAATCTACTGTTCCAGGTACTAATGCAACTAATTTAACAACTTGATTATATGCTTTACCTATGTATTTCTGATCATTAATAGGATAACCTATACCATCACATATTTTTGTTACTGCTGCTCTTTTACCTACCATGTTAGTCATTTAATTACCTCCAATCATCTTAGAACTCCCATTAAAACTATTCCCACTCTTATATCCTGCATTCCTAGCATCTGCATCCCTATTAGCTTTTATCTTACTTCCTTGGCCTTTTCTTAATTTCATTTTCTTAACTTCTGCAACAACTAATGCATCCTTAACTAATATTAATCCATATTCCTTTACAGATTCTACTTGCTTCTTAAATTTATCTTCCAATCCACTTAACCAACCAAGAATAAAGTCATTCTTCAAACCTGATGTTTTGGTATTTAATTTTTTATTTAATTTAACATACATTTTACTTTGATGTTCAATTGTTCTTACCGCACAGTTATAAATTTCAATAGCAATATTCACATCTTCCTCTAAACCAATAATACAAATTCTAGTATTAACACTCATAAAAGATGTGAATGATTTACAACGGAAATTATTACTAATAATACTTGCTAATGATTTTTTCCACCATAACATTCTGGAAGATTCATCTATTGAAGTATTTAAAACATTTTTAGCGTTAGTATTATCAGAATCGGTAACATCATTCATAGTTAGACCATGTTTTAGAAGTAGCATTTGCGCTTTCAAAAAAGAATTTTGTGATTCATCTGCTGAAGTGTTATTCTCTGCAAGTGCTAATAATTTTTTCACTTTACTTAGGATTGTTTCTTGTTGTTGCTGTGTCATTATGTATTCCTCCCTTGAATTTGTTAATTTGGTTGATTGGATTAATTTGAATTCTTACTATAATTATTATATCATGGGTGAGGAATATATGTCAACATATTTATTTTAGTATTCTTATATATTTGATTTTTATTTTTCATTTAAATTTCTATAAAATAAAAACCCTTTGTTTATAAGGGTTTACTAAATAATATTTCGTGACATATTGATCTTTTATTAAATCTTAATCCATTTCATTCTTCCTTGTTTCTCATTGATTAATGATTTAGCAAATCTTTTTGCAGATTCAAGATTATCATGTCTTTTCTTAATATCCATATCAGTACCACCTATTCTATTTGCCGAACAAGTTATACTTTGAGATAATATAACATTCTTAGACATTTCTTCAGTTTCCCCAAAATTAACATCTACAATAAAATTAATCATAGCATATTCTACGTCATCAATACTACAAACACTATAATATCTAACTATTTTACAATGATAATAACCATTAATTCCAGCATATATACCTTTTATAATACATTCCCATTGTGTTAATGGTTGATAAAATTCATTTAAGGTATCTTTTATATTACTTAATGGAATGAGCATATTAATTAACATCCTTTATTATATTATCTGTTTAATTAATTTCATTATAAAGGTTAGGTATATAATATACCTAACCTTTAATCACTACTATATAACTTCTAAATATTCATCACTGTATGATTCAAGATATTCTATAGCATCCTTAGTATATTTAATTAATCTCAACAACATATCATCTGCCAACATATTGCCAATCTTATGAATAAACTCCGGTTTATACTTAACACAATATTCAATATCTTCATTTGATAATTTACTATAATCATATTCAGCACCCATAGTAATTAACTTCAATTTAACTTCATAATTTTTTACTTCATCTAAATTTATCTCACTACAATTAACCTTATTTATATACTCAGAATTAAGAAACTTCTGTTTATATTCATCATTAAGTAAATCTAATATACTCCATGATTCTATCCATTGATACCTTTTAATCAACATCTCGTATAGATTATCTTGAGGTATAGATTTTGCTATTTCTGAAACATCAGGAAAATAAGAATCTCTAATACATAATTCTATATACTTATCTATTACCTTTTGAGTAGCAGGAGTAAAGCAAGTGTATGATTGCAAATTCTTTTCAATTGCATAAATCTGTAATTCTTCCTGTTCTTTAATATTAGTTAACTTAGACCATCTAATTGATTTTGCCCAATTATCAACGGCCATTTTAACCAATTCTTTTGTTTGTAAATGTACTGGAACATCTTTAAGATTTCTTCCATCACGTTTAACAGCTACATAAACCATATATTCATCAACATATTGTAGACGTGAAAACACTGTTGGTAAAATATCATCTGGTATATTAAGACACATTTTTCTTGATTGTTTTTCACAATGTCGTACTAACATATAATTATGATATTCTTCAAAGTTTTCTTCTCTACATACCATTTCACACATTTCTATAGTTTGTATAATTTTTGGTATATATTGAATGTACCAAGGATCTATATTTAGTATTGCTAAGATGATTTTATTTCTGTAAGTATCATCTTTAATTTGTAAAACACTTTCCATAAATTTACCTTTATTTTCATGCACTTTAAGCATATTTGAATTTTTAACTGCTTCTACTGCTGTCACAATTTCTTCCTCATTTAAATTATTCATCTGACCAATTAAATAAGGATTAATTGATAAAATTTCTTGTCTTGTCATAATAAAATTACCTCCTAATTTTATATTTATTTATGCTCTCCGCATATTTATATTTTATCATTATATTAATAGTTTGTCAAGGATGTATTAATTATTTTTAATTTCAATCTCCACTATAATAATCTATAATTACATCAAAATTTTCTACATGTTCATCATATAAATGTTCATGACCACAAACAGGACACTTAAATTTTCCATCGAAACATACATTCCCACTCTCTACTGCAAAATGATAATTACAATCTTTACATTTCCACAGATAAAAACATGTTTCAATATAATTCCATCCATCTGCTTTATGTGTCATTATAAATTCCTCCTGTTTTATAGCAATAAATAGTATTATCTTTCATTTTTGTATCATTCTTTTTCTCACAATTTTCATATCCAGAAATATAAGAATAGTTAAATCCTCTTGCAACTTCTCCGATAAGTTTTAATTCTACTCCTGATTCCTTTAATCTATTAAGAATATCTTTTAAATTTATTTTATTATCCATTTTAATCTCCTTAGTTTAATATTGTTTCTAACTTTTAAAATAAAATATAATTTATAATTATTACACAATCAAACCTATTTTCTTTTGCTATTTCTTTTTGAATTTTAACTATATCCTCTATTCCGTTAAGCATTTCTTTACTTTTTATTTGCGTATTCCCATAACCAAAACCACTTTTTACATGATAACTATATGATATAAAGTATTTATACATTTTAAATCTCCTTTTCAATTTTGAATAAAAATCTCATTTGATTATAATGTTAAAATCTTTTGACCTGTACTTTTATACCAAAAAGTATTTTCTATGCATAAACCATCTAAATCGTTTTCTATACATATATTGTCATTATGATGTTGTTCATCCCAAATAAATGTTTCTATTAATTCTTTAATATCATTTTCAGTTATTTCTCTTCCGTCATTAAAGATGAAGTTATTATTTTTTAAGTAAAGAAGGAAAGGTTTTATTTCTTCCTTGCTTTTAAATTCAACTACAAACTCATTATTTCTAAATCGTTCTAACCATTTTTTGTTCTTCATAATAATATTATTTTTATTTACAGTATTATTACTTTCTTTATAATCTATTTCTACTTTAATATATTCTGCATTAATTTCACCATCACATAAAGTAACTGTTTTTCTATCTGTTGTATTACTAAATATACTTGCGTATACTAAAGAATCACAACCATCAAATTCAATTATCATGTCAAATGGAATATTTATTGCTTTGAATTGATCTCCTTCTTTTAATTTTCCTTCGTCTGCTAGTTTAATAATTTCCCATAGTCTCATAATAATCACTCCTAATTTCCATTATTTCCCCTCATAATATTTTTCATTATGATTGCATTCATCTCTAACTTCACATTTTTTACAGCCCTTAATCTTCAATGGTCTACTTCTATCTTCAAGATAGTATGTGCATTGATGTTCTATTAAATTTTTACCAATTGCTATAACATATTCTCCATTATCAGCATAGTTAAATCTATCAAAAGAAACATTATTGTCATCATGGTAGCATCTTAAAACCTTTGATATTCGTCCTGTTTCTTTATCTTTATCGTATAAACCACCATATTTAGTATTGTATACAATCATATTTATATCTCCTTTTTTAATTAATATACCAATAAAATTCACAATGTTTAAATATTGCATCTCTAATTTCATCTTCTGTAGCATCTTCCCATACCTCTACAGAACCTTCATAATCACCTATTGGGCGTACACCTATAGAATATTTAACCATTTTTGTTTTACGTTGTTGTTGATATTCTTTTTCTGCTTTTATATATTCTGCTACAGCTTTATCAACGGTATCTCTAGTTTTTTGATTATTTGTTGTAGCATTGCATGAGCAAGCATATTTCATTTTTTCTTCTAATTTTGCTAATTGCTGTCTTGTTATCATGTTATATCTCTCCTTTTCTATATTATGACAAAACTCATATTTCATTCAAATATTGACGTTCGGAAACTCAGTAAAATCAAGGGTTTCTAACTATCATTTTTACCAATCCTTATAAATATACCTAAAGATGAAATTTCTCTAGCTGCATGTTCAATTAATTTCTTTCTACTCTCATATTTTCTATATGGTATCTCAGATTTCTCTAATAATCTAATGATATTATCTTTAGTAAAATTAGCAAATTGTACTTTTAGTTCTGATTCACTATAATTTGTTAATTCTTTAATATCTTCGTCCATGTTATTACCTCCTACTTTATATTGCTTAAAAACTTACAACTCGCCTGTACTTTCATAATCATACCACAATTTATTATACTTGTTAACCACTTCTAAATTATCCCTAATAATTAAATCAAAAGTATTCCAATACCATTCATTATTATAACCTTTACTCTCATGCTCTTTACGATATTTTCTAACATAAGTAGCAATCATACCTATCATTACACCAACTGCGAATCCTATATTTCTTTCTTCATATCTTGATTTTTCACAATAGAATTTATCTCCGTGTGCTGACACATAACCAGTATAACCACCTATATAATCTTCTTTTAAAATTTCTTTATAGAATGGCTCTATGTGCTTATCCATGAAGGTATAGTGACTAATTAATTTTCTCATAGTGTTAATCCTCCTTTAATACCCATTCTAGAATATTAATTTTAGCATTGTCAATATCAGATAGTTTTACATAATAATTAAATCCATCGTTATTTTCTGATAAACTAAAAAGATTCATTTGCTTGTTACAGAATGATATATTTTCTTTTAATTTATCAATTTTATCTAGTATCTGTTCTTTATTTTTCATTTTTTAATCTCCTTCCTCAAACTATAATAAATATTATTCACACAGCTATTATCCTCACACTCATAACAATATACATTTTTTCTTTCATTACAGTTTCTTACTCTTTCTAATTTAATTTGTAAATCTACTTTATCTTGCTTTAACTGTACAATATAATTTCTAAGATGATATAATTCATTAGATAAGTCAACATTTTGCTTCATAACGTATTCTCTACTACTTATTATATCATGTTTAGATATATCTTTGAATATGTCATTATTAGATTCAATTTTATTTCTTAGATTATCTATAGTTTGATTTAACCATGAATCAAATGACATAACATCATCACTACAAAATACCATACCATGAGAAGATAAAGCACTATCCTCAGTACCTTTTAATGCTTCAAATATATCTGTGTCTGAATAGTTATTTTCATGTAGTAGTATAATTATTGAATCATTTTCATACTTATCTTCAATTAAATTAATTATTTTTCTTCTTATTGTCATGTGTTATATCTCCTTTTATATATAAAATTATCAAACAATTAACATTTAAAAATTTATTAACTGTTTTGCAAAGTCAACTTCACCATTTTTAAAATACATTTTATCAATTGAGAGTAAATAAATTTGACTATGATTTACACTTTTTCTACCTATATTAATATTGAATCCAATATTTTTAAATACAATAGAAATTTGCATATTATAGATTCCTCCTTATAATTTTAATATTATAACCATATAACCATTTTGTTGCAATTTAGGTATTAACAAACTCAATGAAATCAAGGGTTTGTGAATACCTAAAATTCTACTATGCTACTTTTATTACTTCGTCCTCATATATTGTAGCACCACTTCTTGGTTTTTCTGCCATAAACATTAAACAATCATAATTAATCCAATTATTATCACAGTATTCATATGGGAGAATATGTTTAGTTTTTGTATCACTATGCCATTTACTTTCTTCTACATACTGATAAATAATATGACTATCTGTAGCAATAAGTATTTTTATTGGATAGTCCATAAAACTTCTGTCAATTGTACCACTTGCATATGTAGTATGTCTTGTACGAATTACCTTCTTACCAATTAATTGTTCAACTTTCATGTTAATATTCCTCCTTGTTATTTTATTATTTAATCTTTAATTTCAAGGTTTTATTCTATTTTAATCTGATTCAATGATTCTTTCAACTTATTTAAACAAACATTACACAAATAAATTACATGAGATGGATAATATAATCTTACTTCATACATTGACTCAATTTGTAGGCTTGCACTTGATTCATCACATGATATGCAATCCCTAAGTTTTTCGTTGTCAACATCAATTTTTCTAATATCAAATAAATTCATTTTAAATCCTCCTTTTTAAGTGTTGTTACAATCTATTAATACCAAATTATCTTTTCATGATAATATTAATAATCTTCAAACATACTTATTGTATCAACCATCATATAATATGGAACTGATAAAGTTTGATATTCATCAATACCACCATTATAATTGATAAGTAGGTTCATAATTCTCTCAGGAATAATATAATTCTCTCTACTCCAACTTTTCAATTCATATTTATCTATTTCTGGAATTATTTTAACTCCTTCTTTTTTTGAAATATAACAATAAATATGTCTGCATATTCTTTTACCGTCAATGGTTTTAAAATAAGACATAATTTGATCATCATCATCCATAGATGTTAAATAAATTTTTGCACCATTTCTGCAATGAATAATATGACCTCCAACTTTTTGTAATTGTTCAATTGCCTTTCTAATTGTCATATCTCTATATCTCATTTCATCTATCTCCTTAATTAATTATATTACTTTTCTCTTTAACGGAACAACTTTCTTCAATTCCATGCTCTTCAATACCCTTGGTCTATATATTTTATTTCTTTTCAATTCTAGCAGTATATCATCTTGTCTTTTTACATTGTCATATGTATATTTCAAATACTCAATATTCTTATCACAAAATGTTTTCTTTAAAATAAGCATAGTCTCAAATTCATCTTTATAATATCTGCGTTCATTTCTAGCATGTTTAATCATATTTGCTAATTTACATCCTTCTGCTGCATTAAATTTTTCGTTCTCTATAACATGTAGTACATCTTGTTCTAGTAATTGATATTCTTTTATTTGATGATTAAAAAACTCTAAATCGTTATTAATATTGTCATATATTTCTAATAATTGTTCAGTGTATCTTTTTGCTTTGCACATTTATATCTCTCCCTGTTTTCTGTTTTTATCTCTTAACTATATTATATCACCATGCTAGGAACATGACAACTATTATTTTATTATTTTGTTATAATATTATTCATTCTACATCTCTATACTTCGGACTAATATCAAATTTATCAATTGAATCTTGAATAAGTTTATTGATATGATCAATACCATAACGATCAATAAGTGATTTTAATTTACTCATTAATTCAGTTTTAGTATTTTCAGTAGCAAATAAAGCACCACTCCTAGATTCTAATATTTGATACTTACCATTGTTCTGTATTATAAACATATCTAATCCATATTTAGATATAGATTCTCCTATTGCTACTTCAAAATGATAATCAGGATACTTCTTTACAAGTCTATAGAAGGTATCTGTTATTATCTCTTTGTTGGTATTTGGTTTTCTTTTCTTATATAGAATCATACCTTGATAATCTGATAAAGTTAATTCATCAAGTATTTCTACTGTGCCTTTATTTATTGGTGGTAATTTTACACCTGTTATATGGTAAAATAATTTTTTACTTGTTGTGTTGTCATTATGTAACCAACTAATAAGTTGATGTTTACACATAGGATTATCAATATTGTCAATCAATACAAGCAATTTGCATAAATATAATTCGTTATAACTACCTTGTTTATCCAAGAAAATTATCTTAGCAAGATCAAGTTTAACATTATCTGAATAGTTTTCTGCTTGCTCATTCAACCAATTATCAAACTCTTGTTTTTGTATTTCCAATGTCTCTTTATGTTCTTTTTCTTGTTGTTTCTGGTTAAATTCATCTTGTGCTATTTGTAGAAGTCTGTTATTTTCTACTGCTATAAACTCTTTAACCTTCTGCTCATCAAGAAAGTTATTATCTATGAGGTATAAAGCATAATCATACTCAGTTTTAGTGATATGATAAAAACTACTATCTTGATCTTTTAATCTGTAGTCTGTCTTAGGTTTAGTATAATCTTGCAATTTTCTACTGTAGTAAGAGTAATCTTCTTCAATTCCTGGTGTTAAACCTTTTTGGAGTTTAATAAGTATAAATTCTTTGTTGGTTATTATACTACCTTTGTATTTTATTGAATTGTCTAGTGTCTTTTCTGTTTTGGCTTTTTGCATAGGTTTTAAGTTATCAGTAAATCCCAAGTATGTATCTTTAATGTTCATTATAACAACTCCTTTTATTTGATTAAGGAGTAAGGGATTAATATATCCCTATTCCTCAAACATACTTTTTGCATCTTCTAAAGTATTTATTAGTCCATCGAATTCCTCACCTTCTAGCATATCAGCAAGATTATGAACAATTTCTAACGGCAAGTCATAGTCATCTGCTAGACATTTTAAATAATCGTCCCTATTCTCATAACTATTTTGCTGATAGATATTATCGTTATTGTTATTGTTATCATTATTTATATTACTCATTATACCAACTCCTTAATTATATTATATCACACTTCTAAGCCATTTTCTGCAACATAATTTCAAACCTCTTATCTACCATATCTGATACTTTAGCTAATACCTGTTTCTCTCTTTCAATCGCTACATCTCTTTCTGATTTAGCAAGTAATATTTCCTCATTCTTTGTTTCAATCAACGATTTAACTTCTTTTAATTTATTATCAATAGTATTCTGAATATCTGCGAACATTTTTTCAATATCTTCTTCAGAGATTCCTACTGTATGTGCAACATTTATTTTAACATTATTTTGTTCTTGATTTAAAATTTTAACTTCACCTGTTGACATAAGTTGTCCTAATTTTTCAATTGCCCACTTTTGAAATTCAAGTACAAGTTTCTTTTTGTCCGGTGTTAATCTATTATATGATATTTTCATTAATAGTCCGATTACACCATCCCTGGTGAGACAAGTATTTTCTCCACTTTTTGAAGTGGTCAACGTAACATTGACAACAAAATTTTGAAATATTTCTTCATTTTTACTAATCAATTGGTGAATTAATTGTCTATCTACATTTAAAGCAATTACAATATTAGATATAGGCACAACATAACCCTTTTCTGTTTTATAAAGTTTTATAGGAATATTATTAAATTTATCTTCGATATAATTGTTTATATCAATATTAATTTGATTATCTTCATTTTCTATTTTGATATTTTCTTTTGTGTTAATTATGCTATTAATACTATTTGTTTCATCATTGCCAATTATTTCATATTCTGCTGGTTGATAATTTTTACCTTTTATGGCATTTTTAACTTTTTTAATAAATCCTTCTTTAATAAGTATTTCCATATAAGGTGTAATTTGTCCTTTAACACCTATTTCATTATTAAATGAATATGTATTAGCCGAAAATTTACCTTCTGGAAAAGTTGCTAATAAATATTTCTTCAATTTGTTAACTTTATTAATTCTTTCCATTGTACTTGATTTAATATTATTTTCCATTATTATCAAATCTCCTTTTAATTTTTATTTTAATAGTTTAAAATAGTTTAATTAATAGGGAAGAATTAATCTTCCCTATTAACTTGCTTCCTCATTGGTCAATTCAACATCAGGTATATCGTTTAAAGTTAATTCTGGTATAAGCAATTTATCATCATTGTAAACTTCTAATTCTGATTGTAATTCCTGTTCATCTTCACCTTTGAATTCATCTAATACTGCTTGAATATCTTCAAATGTTTGCCTTACTACCACAGGTGCTTCTCTTCTCATCTTACTAATCTCAGCATCAATTGCAAGCATCCTCATATCAACCATTTGCAATTCATAAGCTTTTTCAACCATTCCATCTTTATAATCCTGATTAGGATTTTCAAAGAATTTAAATGACCACTTAGCAAATTCTTCTACAGGTACATTATTCTTAATGGCTTTATTGGCTGCCATTATCAACATTACTGTGTTAGTTTTATTAAAAAAACCGAAGCGGTAAGTAGAATAATTAGAAACTTTCTTACCTTTTTCTCTTTTTGCATCTTCTGCTTTTTTATTTTCGATCCATATTGATGTTGTTTCATTAAGATAATTGCAGATATCAATCATATTATTACTTAGATTCTCTGACACTCCTGCATCTCTAAAGGAGTAAATAACTTTGTCAATATTTTCCTTAGATAATTCAACTGCTTCATTATTATGCATGAGTGTTAATGCTTGGGAAATAATTTCACTACCTATATTACCAGTGGCAGATTTTGCTGTTAAGCAATGTAATACCCAATCAGATTGTAAAGTTTCACCAATAAATTTACGTGTGCTACCACCCATAGCTGCCATTCTAATTTCAGCGGGTTTTAGTGGTTTAGCACCTGCGTTCATGGATACAAAGAATTTCTCAGCTTGTTCTTCAGTACAATTGTTAATGGTTGTTATTCTTAAATCATAGTTTAAAATAGTATCTCTTAATATTTCAGGCAATTGAGAGAAGGTTTTATCCTGCAAGTCTATGTATGAATAATGCTCACCTTCAATTTCAAATGTTGGAAATATTGATTTGGATAGGTCTAATTTGAACATATCGTTTACGAATAGGTATGTGCTAGTTAATCTTTGGCATCCGTCTACAGTTTTTACATACTGACTTTTATCATCTACTCTATATGTTATTACTTCTGGTACTGGTATGTTAAGCAAATAACTTTGTATAAGATTTGAACTCCTCCAATTTTCCCACACAAAATTTCTTTGACTCAACATGTATTCCCTTATTTTAACTTTACTATTTTCTTCTTTTTCACTTATAATTATATTTTGCAAATAACTACCTACAGCAATATACTGTTTTTGTATTTGTTCGACAATTGACTTTATATCCTTATTTTTAGAGGTGAAAGATAATGTCATTTCAGCAACTCCTTTTTTTATTTATTTTTGTATTCTATTAATACTATATTACCACACTTTAAATGATAATGCAATAGGTTTTTAAAGAAATAATTAGTTAAATTTCATTTATTTTTATTTGTTAACTCATTACACCCAATTGAATTGCCTTTAATATTATCATTGTATAAACTATACTAGACATACCTTTTGGAATATCCCACTTTTTAGTGTCTTTAATACCACTATTGACTAATATACTTTCTATTTGATCTTTTTTCTCTACTCTTAGTATTATATTTCCTATCTGCCTTTCTGATATATAATTGTTTTCATCGTTATTAATTTCAAATTCCATTTTATTTATCATCTCCTATTGTAGTTATTTTATAATTCCAATTAACTGCCTTACGTTCTTTCCCTACTTTATATTCAATTACAATATTCTTACTTGCTTGATATTTACCTTTAAACATATACTTAAATACTTCAAAATCAGCATCACATACTTTAATTTTTTGCTCATTAGTAACTAAATAGTAATTCTTCTTCCAACTTTTAAAACTACCTTGTTTATCATAATTCTTTGTATACTCTATAATAAGTTCAGTTATTTCTTTAGGATTAATTTTTTCATCTCTAATAAATTTATGATTCTCCCAAACTTGATATGTAACTTCTCCATTTTCCCACCATTTATCTATTTCAGCATAACATTCATCGTCTGTTGGTTTATATGAGAATTTTTTAATTGTTTCGAAATTTACACATAAATCGTATGTTCCGTATTCAGGTGAATTTTCATTATGCTCACCTATAATTTGAAATATCCCCATTTACCTCGCTCCTTTACGCTAATATTTTATATTTATATTCTTATAATAACACAATTTAATAAATAAAGCAAGACTTAATACTAATTTAGAAATAAAAAATACTTATCTTTTGTATAGGTAAGTATTAAAGAGTATTTATATTATATAAAAGTAACATCAATCCATTTACCATTTTCATCTTCAAGATAATATGATAAACTATTACAACTTGGCAACCATTTTAATTTACATTCTTTAATATTTTCTATAATAAATTTTATATGTTTTGATTTATTGAGCATCAAACAAGTTTTAGGAATATTTTTTTCTTTTTTAAATACATAAAGTGTAAGTCCCAAAACCTCATTATCTTTAACATTACAAGGTATAATTATAATCCAATTTTCATCATTTCCTATACCTGTATAATGTTCTTTATTGTCACCATATGTATAACTACATTTGCCTACAGTATTGCACAATTTCCATAATTGTTCCAGTGTAATATCTATCCCTTCATACATAATTATCCTATAAATCAATACCTGATTTAATTTTTTACTTGACATATTACATATTCTAATATATAATAAGAGTTGCTAATATTATTTTTATGTGGTTTGTTTCCACAGCAAAAAACTCTAGGTTTTGGGCATACACACCTTTCCTAGAGTTTTTTGTTTTCCAAAATATTGCCACAAAATATCTGATTTATACTGATTTTGGAAATTGAAAACCCTTATAAACAAAGGGTTTATTAAGGGTATTATTTTAAATTAAAAGGCTTGATTACTGTAATAGGACATCTATGCCAATCTGTATAATAATTATCATCTATATTTACACCAAATATTTTATCATGCCATTGTTTTAATATTTCTAAAGGTATAGCATTTTCAAAACTATCATCCATTAATCTTTTTGCTATAACTACTTCATCTATCTCTCTATTTTCTACTTTCTCATGCTCTTTGTGAACATCTTCAATTTCAGGATTAATAACTTCAACTTCACCATTTTTAATTCTAAATGATACAACAGGAGAAATATTATCTTCACAATACTCTCCATCCATTAAAGTCACTCCTACATCAATGAATGGAAATTCTTTAACAAGTAAACACCATTCAGTATATACTTCTTCAGCACTTGGGTATTTACCTATATTATCACTATAACCAATTGTCCCATCAGGATGACACCAACCATGAGTACCACCAATATATGCACAACTAATCCATGAATTATGAACATATTCTGTTTCAATTGTTCCCCATTTATCATGGAATTCTTCTTTTTTATTTTTATATTCTTCATATTTTTTAAATCTCTCTTCTGTATCTTTAATTTTCCACAAATCTCTATCATAAGGGAATTCTAATATTTCTACTGCTTTTTTAATAAAAGAGTGATTATTACCACTTGGATAATTAAAAAATGAATCAGTTCTTCTGATAATTTCTAATGCTTGTCCTTCAGTTAATTTCTTACCTGTTACAATCATTTGAGGCCACTTGGGAAGTCCTCTATTAAGTAATTCTTTATTAATCTCCATAATAACATTCCTCCTAGATTTATTTAATTTTTAAGAAAATTTTCAACATAAAACTGATTTTTTGTATTAACCTTACTTGGATGTTTTACTAGCAACCCATGCTTTCCAACTCCATGAATAATAAATATTATCATAATCTTTATTTTCTTTTTTAAACTGTCGAGCATTTTCTTCAAAATCAAAAATATAAAAATCAAATAAACCTTCTTGTTTATAATGCTTCTTCATTATGTATTCCTCCTTATTATTTTAACCTTTTATACATTATAACACACTACTAATATAATTGTAAAGTATGACTTTTTAACAAAAGAAACTTTTTATCACATTATAAATTATGTCTAAATAAATTCATATTCATCCTCAATTTCAAATTTATCAAAATTACCACCATATTGAATCAATTGCTTAATAGCACCAAAACATTTTATATCACATTGCAAGTCTACTGATAATTCAACACGATCTCCAATTGTAAACACTCTAATAATTTCAATTTTAGTATCTTCTTTTACGATAAATATTACTGTGCATAATTCTCCTTCAACATTATCAGTGTGCAGAATCATAACTTTCTTATTGCTTAAATGTTTCCCATACCAAAACTTTAACTTATCACGAAAAATATTATCTGTGGTTAAAATGTTATTCATATTAATTCCTCCTTAATTTTAACTACCTCCTGCCATTTAGACAGGAACGCTTTTGGCCTAAAGTCTATTTATACTCGCCAAGATCGAGTTGATATTATCTAATATACAAACCTGCATTTGCAACAAATAAAAGTTTAACTACATTCTTAAATCTATCATGTACTTCCATTAATAAATCATCTTCTAAGTACCTGATATTAACTATACTAGGTTTTTGACTAGCTTCATACTCAGCATACAACTTTCTAAACAACCCTTCTTGATTTAAAGTGCCTGAATGTTTCCAATCGTAAATTTCATTGCACATGATGATTAAATCGCTATCGGTAATACCTTTTACTATGTTTTTCATTTTATATCCTCCTAAATTTCATTTTTTAATTTTTCTAAATCAATGCTCAATAATTTAGCAATATTAAGCAATTCATCACCTGTAATATTATTACGTTTTAACTTATTACTAAAAGTTTCTTTATGACAATGAATATTTACCAATTAAGTCAGAAAGCCATTTTTCAGATACTTTTTCTATATAACCATTTTGATTAACCTTTGGATATTGCATCATCTTATGATACATTTGTTCAAAAATAATTAATCTACCAAAAGAAGTTGTTTGAATTTCTCCAATACGAACACCATCTTTGTAATTTATATACTGAATACAATCCTCATAACCTGTAAATCTTGCCCATACTTCTAAATCATTTACTATATTAGTTGAAATATAAATAAATCCTTCTTCCACTAATTGTTCTTTTGTTTTAAGTCTCATTGTGGTTCCTCCTTAAATATTTTTAATTAATTTATTATAACACAATCATAATATAATTGCAACGTATTTAAAATAACACAAAAGTTTTCTTTCGTGTTGATATTTTCTACCAGATTATTTCTCCAGTTAATTCTTCTCTCTTTGTATCTCCAAGTTGTATATAAACAATATTACCTTCCCATGCCTTTTTAGATGCAGTTAATGGAGTGTACTCTTTATGTCCTGTTTTTGTTGAATAAAATCTATATCCTTGGTCATATAATTCTTTAACTTGCTTGGCAATATCCATTTTACTTTCACCTTTTATATGCATGTATAACACTCCTTTTTTTAATTTATCCAATCTTACCATCTCTACCCACTTATATTAAATCAAATGAGTAGAATAATAGCAGACTAAATCAATCAATACTATATCCTATTTCCTCTAAATGTGCATCCAATTCATCCTGCGTTAATATCTTCGCCGTTTCATGATCACCTTGCCACTGTGACCACTCACACAACATATACATATTGTCTACTTTGCTACCATCTAATTCTATCACACGATAAACTATTTCATGATAGAATTGTCTACCTCCTGTGCAGAATCCATTACTATGTTGATCCCATTCATCTAAATCTAAATACTTTACATCTTCAGTAACAATTTTGGTAACAGTAATAGAATCATGTGCAGTTTCAGTTTTATGATTGCTACCATCATGCCAATCATAAGCATCAACATAATCACATAATGCTAAATCATCAAATTGTTGATTATACGTGTCAAAATAAAGTAATTCTTGATGTACTGGCAAATCTGGCAACCAATCAATACTTGTAAACTTAACACCTTGTTCCGTTAAGAATTCTTCCATAATAGTGACATCATTAATTTTTTCATTAAATGTTTTAATTGTTTCTGTAAGTATGTCTGCTAAATCAACACTAACACCATTAATTACCATACAAGATTGATTATACATATCTACTACTTTATAAATTTCTGATTCTAGTATCAACATACCACCACGATCTGAATTTTGGTTAAAATCAGATTCCCATATTTGAAATTTTTTCATTTTATTCTCTCCTTTTAATATTTTTAATTCTAAATCACTTTCCAACACACGATATTTACAATTTTCTGTTTCTATATCAGATACATCAACCGCATTAAGTTTACCAGAATTAATTAATTCTTTCACTTGATACACAGATTTTCCTAATTTCTTAGCAACCTGTTCAAGATGATAGAACTTATGATTGAATGTTCTTTGTGCCTGTGAAATAATACCATTACTATTTACCCTGATTGGTTCAATGGTTTGTAACATATTACTTACAACTTTTTTCATATAATGAAGTGAAGGAGTATTTTTAATATTTAATTCAGTAGCAAGTTCCCTAGCTTGTTGCTCAAAACCTTCTCTCCCAATTATAGCACAGTCTAAAAGGTAATAAAGTTTATTGTATCTTTGCATTTTAACATCCTCCTCAAATTTTCTTTTTCAATTCCTCTAAATCAATATTCAATACTTTTGCAATCTTCAACAATTCATCACCCTTAATAGTATTTCTGGTCAACTTATCGAAAAATGTTTTATACTTCATATCTATCTGTTCAGCTACCCAAACTTTTGTCCGGCCTTGTTGCTCAATAATTGAGGAAATATAATCAGCTAGATTCATTATTCATCATCCTCATTCCAAAATTCTTCTTCATCTTCCTCATCATCATCGTCGCCCCAACCAAAAGTATCAATCTTAATATCCCCAATATAAAATATACCATGTGCAGTTACTACATCAAAATCTTCTTTAAATTCAATTACATTTCCACCTTTACCCTCTTTTTCAATTGCTTCAACTGGCATAATACCAATTATACCTGCATCTACACCATATTCTCTATTAAATTGGTCATAATATCTACCGTCACCATGAGCCGTACTTGAAGCAAATATGGGATAACCTTTATATGATTGATTTTCATTACGGAAATAATCAGTATCATTTAATAATTGCATCCAATCTTCATGTTTATCTACTACATAACATAAGTCACCAACATAGTATTTACCTGCTTTAAACATATTAATTCCTCCCTTAGTTTTAATATTTTTTGATTCCTTGATTTCTTAAATACATTATATCACAGAATTAATTTTGTGTCAAGATATTTATAACTGTTTTACAGATATGATTTCAAAAAAAATTTCTAATACGGAATTACCCAATTAACAAAATAATCCTCTAATGCTTTACATACTGTCATAATACTCTTATCATACTTACATATAAAACTAAAATCATCATGTAATATCGACTGAATATCACCATTATTATTAACAGTATAATAATAAGTACTCCCATGATATCTAAATTCAACAACTTCAAGCAATATTCCATTATTCATATAGTTTTTATTTAGAAATTCTTGTGCATCAGTATGATTGTTGAATTTATAAAATTGACTATCACCTGAGCGTAATTCTACTATGAACATATTAATTAATTCCTTTAGGTTGTTATTTTGCTTCACTTAAATAACTTAATACTATTATGAATGCTATAACTAATAATCCTGCCATTTTATAATTCTCCTTTTAATACATCAATAACAGAACAAACTTCTTTTAAATCAGTTTTCTCTGTTGCTATTTCAAGCAATTTTGAAGCAACATAAATTTTTGCATTTAATTTATGAATAACGTCAAGCAATTCATTTTTATCCATTTCAAAAAAGTCTTTCTTTCTAGTCTCACATCTATTACAGTTAGTTTCCATTATGATTCTCCTTTTCCATTTTTTTACTTTTGATTAAATTTATCACATTCATACTCTTGTGTAGTCTCATTCCATTCTACCTTGACTTCTCTTAATTGAGATTTAAGACAAAATATAAAACCATATGAACCAGGAGTTGAATTAGTACATTCTTCACATTTCATTGTTTATAATTCCTCCTAATATTAAAATAAAGTCATTCTTTTATGTTGTTTTAAATTTGCTCAATATATTCTCCTGTTACTTTATCAAATCTAAACCAAAATGATTTATCTTCATAATCATGGTATTCATTTATTACAATCACTAAATCAAAATTGCGTTCATCATAGATAGAATAATCTACACCAATTTTTTCAAAAGTATCAATTAATCTTTCTTTGTCTGTCATAATTTAATAACTCCTTTCTATTTTACATACGGAAACAAATCTCCATTTGTGCTATCATTGCTATATTCTACTTCCGACAATTCACCTTCCTCAAATATTCTTACACCGCCAACAGATTGAATTGTTATGCCATATTTATTGCTTAGTTCTGATAGTTCTTTGGCAAATGTTTCAATTCTTTGTTAGTCTGTTATGATTTTTATCTCCTTTCTCCACAATATTTATAATTCATACTAACAAATGAATTAACCCAAGCGTTTAAATACTCAGCAGTTCCACTTGTTAATTTTCTGAATTCTTCCTTCTCAACTATAGATAATTGCTTAGTACCATGATTAACATAAACAACATACTCAGTATAATTTAAATCCTTATCTCTGATAAATTCAATAACCCTGTCAATCAATTGCTCAAGTTCTTTGCCTTTATAATCTTTATATGCCACAAAATCAATTTCTTTCTCAAATGGTTTAACATATTTTTCTACTCTATCTTCAGAATCAAAGATTGAATCACCGTCATTATATACTCTGTAATAAACATGTGATACTGTTATGAATAAATTCATATATTGATTATCGGTATATTCAAAATCCGGCATGAGTAAATTTAACTTTTCAATTTCCTGTTGATGTTTGCCATTGCTGTTCCAGTATGTATTTTTCATCATGATATTACCTCCAGTAATTAATATTTCCTCTCCATTAATTAAATCACCTTTGCCTACTTATGTCAAATCAAATAGGCAAAGATAACAAACTTAGGAGATATACATGGATTACTTATGCTAATGGGTTTTGGTATTTTTAATAGTATTAACTTTTTTGTGTTTGCCCAATCCACTAAGTTAATACTACAGGTTAATCTTAATTGTTAGTAATTATTCAGGTAGAATTATCTACAAATATCACAAATTGGTTCTCCAGTATCTTCGATTAAACAAACTTCTCTTAAATCAACTTCACAACCACATTTACAGCAATAAGATTCAAGCGTTTTATATCTATCATCTATTTCCTTTATTTCTTCCATCTTCTTTTTACCATATGTTTCCTCACAATT
>Ga0209728_1000801_pt1 | contig 22373 bp, 14 predicted proteins | sample RifGroD1_FD_183997 | JGI IMG/M metagenome (GOLD analysis project Ga0209728, IMG submission 183997) | Groundwater microbial communities from Rifle, Colorado, USA - Groundwater D1 (SPAdes) (version 2) | ecosystem: Environmental > Aquatic > Deep subsurface > Groundwater | place: Rifle, Colorado... | reverse complement strand
ACAATTGCCACAAAAGATGGAAGAGGAATAGCAGGACAATCTATGGGTGGTTTTGGAGCCTTTAACCTTGCAATGAAACATCCAGATATATATTCATTATGTTATATTCATAATCCAGGTCTTTTTAATGATAAAGGAATTTTTGACAATCAATTATCAGACAAAATAACTATTGCTAAATTTCTTGAGAATCAAAATATATTAAAATCTTTAAATGAAACAGAAGCAAAAATCAAATATTTTTCGGTAATACAATCAGCAATGAGTAATTGGGATTTTTATTCAATGTTTATGTATGCTTATGGAGCTGCTTTTTGTTCTAAAGATACACCTCCTTATACTGACCATCCATTAGATAAAGATGGCAATATTGTAAATGAAACTCTTTTAAACGAGTGGAATGATGGGTTTGGAAATCAAATCTTCTAAGTTTAAAAGGAATTTTTATAAATTATGGAAAAAATGATCATTATCAATGGATACCAAGAGCATGTCAGTATTTATCTCAAAAATTAACAGAAAATGGAATATCTCACAAGATTTTAAGCGATAATGGAGATCACGAGAGTAATATAAAAATTAATTTTAAAAATAACATGCTTCCGTTTTTTTCGGATAATTTTTAATAATTATTATATAAATTTAAAAATATGGAGTAAATAAATGAAAAATATCATTATTAAGTATTTAATTGCAATATCGTTTATATTTTGTTTAATTTCATGTGATATAAATAAATATGAGTCTACTACGACTACAACGACATCAATAAATTTTATAACAACAACGACCACTACAACTACAACCACTACAATTCCTTTAATAAGTTCTAGCAAAAAGCTTAATTTAACGGTTTATACATATAAAAAAATGACCACTGTACCAACAGGTGAACTTCCGGTAGGAGAAAAAATTACTATTACAGAGGATATTCTTTCAAAATTTGGGATAAATAATATGCTCGGTAAAGAGAATATTTTTGTTTTAAGAGGCGGATTTGATAACTGGACAGCACAAATATTAGGATGGGATAGACTGTCAAATATAGATATGAAACTTACAGAAACAAAAGAAGGCGTTACAATAGATTTTGATACTGTAAGAAAGAGAGCCACTGATGTAAAATGCCCTATACCAACTTGGAATATTGTTAATAAAATTGTCGTGTTTGATAAGAATGGTAATATGATTGATGAGTTTGATGGAGATGCTCCTTTTTCTTCACTAAAGGTAGGTGATAAAGTAGTTATTGCAAATGCAGTATTAGAGGTTAGAGGTAAGAGCATAATAAATAAAACTGACGATAATTGTCAAACATTAATAAATTTTACAGAACATGGTGAATATTTCTTAGATATAACTATAAATGGCTATATTCATAAAGAATTAAATATTAAAGTTACAGATAGTGATATAACAACTGATATTGAAACGGCTTTAATTGAACAAGATTCTACAATGGTTGGTAATTTTAGAGAACATTCTGTATCTTGCTTGGCATCTCTTGGAGGAAAAAGAGAAATTATAGTTTATTTACCATCGGATTACTATACAAATACCAGTAAAAAGTACCCAGTTCTTTATATGCACGATGCTCAAGTTATTTTTAGAGGACTTGCTATTGATAACGAATGGAAAGTTGATAACGCTATTGAAACTTATATAAAAGAAGGAAAAACTCAAGGTGTTATTGTTGTTGGTTTAAAAAATACAGGCAATAGAAATGCAGAATATTGTCCATGGCAATTTTATGATGGTAGTGAGTCAATTGGTGGACTTGGCGATGAGTATTTGGATTTTATAGTTAATAACTTAAAACCTTTTATTGATACAAATTATAGAACAAAATCAGATAGAGAAAATACTGGCATTGCAGGAAGTTCATTAGGAGGACTAATTTCTTTTTATGGTGGAATAAAACATCAGGATACTTTTGGTATCATTGGTGCTTTCTCATCATCTTTTGAATGTAAAAATAGAGAGATAGTAAAATATCTTGAGCAAATTCCAAATAAATATAGCAGTAGAATTTATATAGATGCTGGAAATAATGAAGGATACATGGTCAGTGATGCTAATTTAGTCTATGATAAATTAGTTAGTTTAGGTTATAAATCAGACAACTTAAAAAAAGTAATTGACCCTACTGGCAGTCATACAATTTCTTCATGGCAAAAAAGATTTCCAGATGCTTTCTTGTGGATGTTTGATGGAAAGTGACAAAAATTACAGCTTACTCTACGGAAGCAACGAGTAGCTATTCTCAATATTATCGGCTTAATAAAAGACAATGTTCGCACAAAAAGAAACTATAAAATAAAGTGTGTAAATCTTCTGTTAAATTTGATATAAGAAAAACAGGAGATATTATGTTATTTGATAAAAAAGACTTAAAAGAATATTTAAAGAATAATAAAATCAATTCGAGAGAAAAATTAAACGATTTAATGAAAGATATAAGCAAGCAAATTATAGAATCCATGCTTGAAGGAGAATTAACCTATGAACTAGGTTATGAACACAATGATAAATCAGAAAAAGATACAGAGAACCGCAGAAATGGGTATTCATCAAAAAAAGTTAAAACGTCCACAGGTGAAATAAAAATAAATGTCCCAAGAGACAGAAAAGGCGAGTTTGAACCTATAATAGTGAAAAAGAATGAAAATGATATTTCTGCATTTGAAGAGAAAATAATATCAATGTACGCATTAGGATTAACAACAAGAGATATTCAAAAATATGTGTTAGAAATATATGGTTATGAAATATCAGCAGAGCAAGTAAGTTTGATAACCAATAAAGTTATGGAAAAAGTAAGAGAATGGCAAAATAGACCATTATTAGATATTTATCCAATAGTATATCTGGATGCAATGATATTGAAAATAAGAAAAGACGGTGTAGTAAAAAACAGTGCAGTATATGGAATAATAGGAATAAGTTTAGAAGGGAATAAAGAATGTTTAGGATTATGGATAGGAGAATCAGAATCAAGTAAGTTTTGGCTTTATGTTCTAAACGAAATAAAAAATAGAGGTGTAAAAGATATTCTGATATTTGCAGTGGATAATTTAAATGGGTTTTCGGAAGCAATAAAGACGGTATTTCCTGGAACAGAAATACAAAAATGCATAGTACATCAAATAAGAAATTCATTGGCATTTGTATCATGGAAAGAAAGAAAAGAAGCAGCAAGTGATTTAAAGAATATTTATAAAGCACCAACAGAAGACCAAGGATTATTAGAATTAGAAAAGTTCAAAAAGAAATGGGATAAAAAATATCCACATATAAGTGCTAGTTGGGAAAGGAATTGGTTTGAATTATCAACATTTTTTAAGTATCCGGAAGAGATACGCAGGATTATTTATACAACAAATCCGATAGAAAGTTTTAACAGCCAGATGAAAAAAGTATGTAGAAATAGAGCTTCTTTTCCGAATGAAGAAGGGGTATTAAAATTATTATATCTGGCTATTGAAAATGTAAGTAAAAAATGGACAATGAAAATTAAAGATTGGGGGTTGATTTTTGCACAATTTAGTGTATTATTTGAGGAAAGAATAAAAAAATACCTCTGATTTTTTTCAAAGGTATTTTGAGATTTACACAAACTTTTTTACAGTCTCAATTTTTCATAAAAGAGACAGGGACACAAAGAATGTTTTTGTGTCCTTTTGATGTCTTTGGATTTTTTTTTAGTTCTTATCTTATGTCCCAATAATTATAACTAAATCCAAAAATATTTGTTTTTGTGTCTAATTTACCATAAATTCGTTCTATTATTCTAATTTTTCTTTCTTTTAAGTAAAAATCAATTTTTGAGATATTATTTCCACTATAATTGTAGATTTTGCTTATAGTTTTGTTATTATTTTGGTCAAGTTGATATTCTTCAACAAGTTTACCATTTTTGTAAACAAAATTCTTTTTGCCTGCAAGATTTGACCCATAATAATCTTCGATGGATACTAAATTATTACTTGCATCATAAATATAGTTATGTGTAAGAATTATTCTATTTTCAGTATCGTACTCTATTTTTTTTGCTACTTTTTTTTGAGCATCATATTCAAATTTAGAATATTTAATTTTAGAATTTCCTTGAAATTCTTCTGCTAAAATTAATTTGTCTTCTTCATAAGTGTAGACAAGTTTTGATTCTTCCATCAAATCTTGATTAAAACTGATAATTGATATTATGTTGTTTCGTTCATCATAAAGGTAATCTTTTTTACCAACAACTTGACTTCCTGTGCTATCAGAATAAATTTCTTGTACTAAATTTAAAGAAAATGTAAGTTGGAGGATCAAAAAAAATGCTGTAATTAAAATATTTTTTTTCATATTATTCCTTAGTCATATAACGACTTTTTTTTAATCTTAATTTATTCAGTTACACCAAGACTTTTGTTTTAATTCGTTCATCAATAGAATTAACTCTTTTTTGATAAAAAACACTTCTTGACGAAAAATTATCTTGTAGATATTGGTAGAATTCTTTTTCCCATACAAGACAAGCCTCTACATCTTTTGCAATGTTTTTAGATTCACAAGTAACTACCATGTGTCTTGTGTTTATATAGTTAGAGCCAATATTATTTGCAACAGAAACTGCATTTTCTGGATTTACTTTTCCACCAATTGATGTTACTTTACCATAGTATTTTGCTGACTCTACTATTCTTTTTGTGATATTTAGAACTTCAAAATCATCAACATCTTTATCGAGTGAACCAGAAAGGTCTGTTCTTCCAACTGTAACTTGATCGACTTCCTTAAAATAAGGAGATCCAAAAATATAGTGTAAATTTGTGTAAGAAAATATTGTTTCAATATTAACTGCAAGTTTTGTTTTTTTACTTTTATCAAGGTCATTCATTGTTTCTACAAAGTTTTTTAGACTATAAGGAGACTCTATCATTGGTGCTAAGATTTTTTCTACCTCAATAGAAAGCATAAATTCAATATCATTTCTAGCCTCAGGACCGCCAATTTTAACTGTCATTGGAACAACTCCACGGCAAATTTGTTTCATTAGATAAATTTCTTCAAATGACATAGCCTCAACTTCTGTTCCACCTTTGAGTCCAACAAGAGAATGATTTTCTTTTAAATATTTTAGTTTTTCTTTTAAATCCTTCATAAATTTTCCCCTCCTTCAAATTGGTTTACTCTATAAGAATATCGGCATACTAAAATTTATGATTAGAAAAAATATAAAAAATAGTATCCTTTAATAATCAAAAGAATATTTTTATTTTAAAAAAGTATAAAGAAATTTTATTGATTTGTAAATTGAAGAAGGTTAATTTGGATGTAAATTTTATTTTTATAAAAATAGTATTAATCAAGTCTCTCATAGAGTTATTTAAAGATTTATCTATAATGATAATCGTGCAGATTGTCATTATAATCTTAATTATAAGATTATATGCCTGAAACATTTTAGTATATATAAAGAATTGATCAATATTTAGAATTTCTGACAAAAACACAGAGGAAAAGGCTAATTATTTTTATTCTGTGCCTTTTGACCTCTGTGAGAAATATGAACTTAGTTTTTTATGTTAATATTTCTTCAACATATCATAAAAATCTGAGTCTGTTGAAATAACTAAAGATGTATTTGTTGGAGTCTTTTTATAAGCTTCCATCTTTTTCATAAATTGATAAAAATCACGAGTAGAAGCATTTTTATTATATGCTTCAATGTAAGTAGCAGCAGCTATTGCATCTGCTTGACCCATAATTGATTTTGATTGTTCTTTTGCTTCTGCAAGTATTTCTTTAGCTTTTTGTTCCATTTCACCAAGTTTTTCTTGTCTATATCTTTCACCTTGTGATCTATAAGATTGGGCGATTTTTTTTCTTTCAGCAATCATACTCTCATAAACTGATTTTAAGTTATCAGAAATATAATTTACTTTTTGAATATAAAATGCATCTACTTCTATACCCATTGTATTAAGTGTTTCGGCAACTTCTCTTTTCATTTCCTCACCCATATAGCTTCTACCAAAATTTATTTTTGGATAACTATCAAGTTCTTCTTGTGTAATCCCAAGTTCTTTTAATAGATTTATAGCATCGGTATTTAGTTGTTTGATTCTATTACTATCCCTAACTATTTCTTCAAAACTATGCTGAGAAATAACTTTTCGTGATGTAGCATCAAGAATATCATCAAGTCTTACTTTTGCATTGCTTTCATCAGAAAGAGAAATAAAAAATTTTAGAGGGTCTTTAATTTTCCATTTTACTGTTGTATAAACCAAAATCATTCTTTTGTCATAAGTAGGAAATTGCCTTGCCTCGCCATCCCATTCAAGAATTTGTTTTGGTAAATAATTAGGACTATCGATAAAAGGTATTTTCCAGTGAATCCCTGCCTCTGTAACTGCTCTTATTGGTTTACCAAATCTTGTAAGTATAGCAGTTTGTGTTTCTTGTAAAGAATACCATGGACCTAATATTACAATGGTAATCATAACACCGACTATTGCTGCGATAAATACTATAGTTTTATTCATATTAGTATTAGTCATTTTTGCCTCCTTTGCTTAAAGTTGGTGTATTAAGTGGAAGGAATGGTAATAAATTTTTTTGCTTATCATCAATTATATAAACATGCTCAAATCTTGGTAAAACTTCACTTATAGTTTCAAGGTACATTCTTGTTTTTGTTATGTCAGGAGCTTTAACATATTCTTTGTAGAGTGAGGTAAAATAATTTGCTTCACCTTGAGCAACCTTAATTCTTTCTGCATAATAACCTTTTGCTTCTGCTATCATTTTGCTTGCTTCACCTTCTGCTGGGGTTACTCTTTTTATATATTCTGTTTTTGCTTCGTTTACAATTTTATCTTTTTCTTGTTGAGATTGTAATACTTCATTATAAGCTGCCTCTACTTCTGTTGGAGGTATAACATTAATTAGAGCAACTGTTGTTATTGCTATACCCATTTCAAGTTCATTTAATCTTGCTTGAAGATTATCATAAACTTTGTTTGTAATTTCGTTTTTTGCAATTGTAATAATTTCATCAAAAAAATAATCACCTGCAACTTGACTCATTACTATTTTTGAGAATATTCTTAAAGTGTTTCTTGGGTCTTTGACTTTAAAAAGATAATTTTTAGGGTCAGAAACTTTGTATTGAACAATCCATTCGATTTGGATTACCTTTAAGTCTGCCGTAAGCATTTGGGCTTCTTCAACTTCTACATCCCCTCGATAAAACTCTGATTTTGAATCATAAACGCTTGTTGTTTTAAAACCAAATTCTTCTTTTAAAACTCTTTCAACTGTAACCTTTTGTACATTTTCTATACCAAAAGGTAGTTTAAAATGAAGCCCCGGAGATTCTGTTTTTTCGTATTTACCAAATTGAGTTACAACTGCTTTTTGATCTTTCTCAACTGTATAAAATGATGAGAAAAGAACAAAAACAATAAATACTATTACTACAATTATTATTATTTGTTTTGGCGAAATAGTTTTAGCCATTATAGTCCTCTCTTATATATATATTCTAAACCGAATTAACAATTCGGGAAAAATTATTATTTAGATCGAATTCTTTTTACAGAAACAAGGAGTAGCTCCCCTTTGTTTCCGTAAGAGGAAATTTTTTTTTAGTTTTCTACGACATTATCGAGAACAGAAATAAAATCTTTAATAGTATAAGGTTTTGTAATTATTCCTTTAAAACCATACTCTTTATAATTTGCCATAACGGGGTCTGTAGAATATCCACTCGAAACAATTGCTTTTACATTTGGGTCTATTTTAATTAACTCTTTTATTGTTTCTTTTCCTCCCATTCCACCTGGTATCGTTAAATCCATAATTACAACATCAAATTTTTGACCATTTTTCATTGATTTTTTATAAAGTTCGATAGCATCTTCTCCATTTTCCACAAGTTCTACTGTAAAACCAAGATGAGATAGTACTTTATTCGCTATTTCTCTAATCGCCTCGTCATCATCCATTATAAGAACTCGTCCTCTGTGTATTTTTATTTTTTCATCCATAGTATCTTTAGTTTTAGCACTTACAGAAGAAGCGGGAAGATAAATATAAAAAGTTGTACCTGCCCCTAGAACTGATTCCACATATATATAACCACTATGTTTATTTATTATAGAATAAGTTACTGCTAACCCCAGACCGCTACCTTTTTGTTTAGTTGTAAAGTATGGGTCGAATATTTTGGAAAGATAATCTTTTGGTATCCCAACGCCAGTGTCAGCAATAGAAATTTTTACATATCGAGTTCCAGTTAAAGGTAATTTTGTTTCTTTAGTAATGTTTACATTTTCTGCTGATACTTTAATTAACCCACCATTTGGCATCGCTTGACTTGAGTTAATTATTAAATTACTTACCACTTGACTAATTTGTCCTTCATCCATTTCAACAGACCACAATTCTTCTGGAAAATTATAGTCACATTTTATATTTGAGCCTCTCAATATAAAACGAGATGATTCTATAAGTACGTCTTTTATTGAGCCTAATTTTTTTATTGGGTCTCCACCTTTTGAGAATGTTAAAAGCTGCTGAGTAAGGTCTTTTGAACGAATACAGGCTTTTTCTGCTTCTGTTAATAGTTCAGATACTTTACCTTCTTCTGGTGAATAGAGGGAATTGCTCATGATATTGCCTACAATGGCAGTAAGAATATTATTAAAATCATGAGCAATTCCACCAGCTAAAATACTAATTGACTCAAGTTTTTTTGATTTTAGAATTTCTTCTTGCATTTTATATTTATCTGTAACATCCCTAAATACAATAACAACGCCTATTATCTGATTATCTTTGTTTCTAATAGGTGCTGCATTTTCTTCTATTATTCTTTCATCACCTGTTTTTGAAATAAGGATTGTCCCTGTCGTATTTGTGTAAGATTCTTTTTTATCTAAAACCATTGTTACTGGATTTATTTGAGACAGTTTAGTTTTTTCATCAAAATTATTAAAAATTTCAGTAAGATTTTTCCCAAAACTTTCCTCATAAGTAAAGCCAGTTAGTTTTTCTGCAACTTGATTGACTAAAATTATTTTTCCTTCTGTATCAGTTGTGATAACCCCATCGCCAATAGACTTTAGCGTTACAGCAAGCCTTTCTTTTTCCTCTAACATAAGGCTTTCCATTTGTTTTTGTAGAGAAATATCAACAATAACAGCTCTTATTCCAACGATAATATTTTTTTTATTAATTATTACATTTGTATATACTATTACAGGAAAAGTTTCTCCATTTTTCTTTTTTGCAAAATATTCCCTTCCTGATATATACTTTCCACTTATCATATCTTCAAAGTCTTTTTTACCTCTTTCAAAACTTTCGAGATAAATCATATCAAAAACATTTAATCCTTTATTAAATTCTTCCGTAGTGTAACCAAAAAAAGTAAGTGCATTTTTATTAGCATAAGTTATTTTTCCTGTTAAATCAATCTCTGCTACTGTTTGGGGCAGAAATTCTGTAAAATTTCTAAATTTTTGCTCGCTTTCTCTTAATTCTTCAACTAAATTAGAATTTTGGATAGACAAAGCAAGTCGAGGTGCTAATAAGGTCAAAATATTTATCAGTTCTTCGTTTATTCCATTAATTTCTTTTGAATAGACACTAAATGCTCCAAAACACTTATCTTCTACTATAAGCGGAATAATAATATCAGACAAAAAACCTTTTTCTATTAAAAAATGATCAAATTTATAATTAATAGGAAAATCCTTAATGTTACTCCTATAAATACTCGTTGTTTTTTTTATTATTGATAGTAAAATAGCCCCATCAATAGGAAATTCTTCTTCATTATTAGAACTTAATGTTGAATATATTTTTTTTATCGAATCCGTGTTTCTTTCAAGTAATATTATCGAAATATAATCTAATTTTAATTTTTCTTTTATGAAATTAAGACTTTTATCAAGAATGTCTGTGGCTGTAAGATGTGATGTAACTTCATCAAATAAAGCGATTATTTCGAGAGTTTTTTGTCTTTTAAGAATCTCTCTTTCTGCTTTATGTTTATACAAAGCCATTTCTATATTTGTATATAGTTCTCTTTCTTCAAATGGTTTTAAGATATAACCGAAAGGCTCAGTTATTTTTGCTCTTTGAAGCGTTATATCATCAGTATAAGCTGTAAGATAAATAACAGGGATTTCAAATTTTTCTTTTATAATACTTGCTGTTTCAATCCCATCAATATCACCTTTTAACATTATATCCATAAGAACTAAATCTGGCAAATCTTTTTCAATTTCATCTAATGCGCTTTGACCTGTAAAAGAAATTCCAATAATATTGTAATTGAGTTTAATAAGCATGTTTTTAACATCTTCAGCAATTATAAACTCATCTTCTACAATCAATATCTTTGTAGAACTCATGAAACCTTCCTAAAATATAATTAATGTCTTCTATTTTTATTATAACGAATAATTTAAAAAAATACATTACTTTTTTATATAATTTGAATATTTTTTTTAATTTGAAATGAAAATTAGGTCTATATTTTATTTTACAAAAAATAAAAAAGGAGGCTAAAAAGCCTCCTCTGTTTCTCTTTTATTTAAAATTAAAACAATTATTTTGACCAAACAGCCCAATTAGAACCGCTTGCTTTTAATGTCCAGCCTGTTCCTGGAGACCAAGAACCGCCACCAATTTTCATAGCGATTTGTCCAGAAGTACCAGTAATGATAGCAGCATATTTTCCGCTATCAGCAGCAACTATATTAACAGCACTTGTCGAATTAACACCTTTTGATTTTCTAACAGAGATTAAAGTTTTAATCTTGTTTTGTAAATCTGTACCCCAATCAAAGTAATGTGGCCAATAAACACATGGCACGCCTGGATGTGTTAAGATATAAGCATAACCTTCTTCAATTTTGCTTGATGGGAAAGGCCAATGATTTTGTCCGCCTCCAGGAGAAGGACCAGTATCATGGTTATCAACGAAAGTTACTGACATTTGTGGCCACCAACCAATTGCTCCAATTGGTTTGCCATTTGGATCTTTCAATCTCCAATATTCGCTTCTTTCAGTAGCAAGCATTAATTGCCATTTTGTTGTAAAGTCGAATGCAGTTGATTTGTTGCCAGTAGAATTGATCCAATCCATTAATTTTTGTCTGTGGTAGTTTACATTATTGCCAGAAGCATAATAATCTCCAACAATATCTGGCCATAATTCACCTACTGAGAAATACGGTGCAGTTGCATCATTGTACATACCGTTATAGCTACCAGAATAACCTTTAACATAATCATATCTCCAGCCTTTAAATCCTAGACCTTTTAACCAGTTCATCCAAGATTTAACTTCTGTTTGTACAGAAGCGTTGGAATGATCTAAGTCTCTTCCAGCACCATAACCTGAACCAGAATCATAAGCACCAGTACCTTGACCCCATTCATCATCTTTACAAACTGCTGCATTATTGCTTGAAAAAGATGGATTCGTAAAATCTGCCCAATTTGTTGAACCGCATCTGTGATTAATAACAATGTCTGCTATTGGTTTAACACCATTTGTGTTTAAAGCATTCAAAGCTGCTTGTAATTGTGCTTGTGTACCATTAGAAGAATTTAAGTCTCTCCATTGTGTTGGTAAATAACCTTCACTTGAAGCTGCTTTTGATGGTGGTGGTAACCAAACCATTGTAAATCCACCGTTTTTAATTGCAGTAGCATTGTTTGTAATGATGTTCCATGTTCCATATTTCCATGTTAACCAATGGAAACCTTGTAACATAACATCATTGTTTGATCCAGAGTAAGCATCACTAACATTTGTGCTTACTGATACTGATGATTCTGTTGCACCTTTTTCTACACCTGTTGAGGTTAGATTTGGATTTGAACAAGAAAAAACTACAAAAAAGAGAAACACTAATAAAGGATACAAATACTTTTTGAACATACAACCTCCAATAAATTTTTATATTTATAGAAAATATAATTTATATGTTTTTTAATGTCAAGTAGAATTTTAAAAATAATAAACATTTTGTAGATTTTGTTGATTGTATATTTTTAAGTTTTTCTTTTTTGAAACATCTCTATGGTGAGAAATTCTATATCTGATTCTTTTACAACAAATATTAATTAGTTTTAGCGATAATTAAGATTAGTTAAAACTACAAATAAGGTTAATATCACGAGTAAAACGCAATAAAAAATAAAATTTTGGTTAAAAAATACAATAAATTTAAATATTTATATTTTTTGTTGATTTTTTTTTCTAATCCATCTTGATTTCGTGTTAAAAAATTTATTAGTATTTTAGATAATTAATAATGATAAATTAATTCCCCTCTTTAGTAGAAAGAGGGGATAAGATCAATTGTTACAATGAAATAGATTGGTGTCCTTAAAATAATATTTCCAATTCTACTCAAAAACTTCATAAGCTTCGTTATTTAAAACAAATCTTACATTTTTACCAAGTGACAAAAACTTTGCTGAATCTGGATATTTTTTCAATAGCTCAAAATATTCTTTTGAGGCAAATTTTATTTTATTTACCTTTGTTGATTTGAGAGTCTGAAGTTTTGAGTCAACCCAATAATTATCAGTCTGATAAACAGCTCTTCCTTGAATATTTTTGTACTGTTTTTGCAAAACAATTTGATTGCCTTCATTATCTTTAATTATCCTTTGTTTTTGAGTCTCATTTATATTATTTGACTGATTGAGGTCTTGCAATTCTTTACTTATAGTAACGCCGCCTTCACCACTTTTTTCAGTCTTCATTTTATCATAAGTTTTTTTATTTTCCTCTAAGCCTCTGTTATCTTTTTTGTTGAATGTTTGGTAAATGTCTGGCATATCATTTCTTTCTGTTCGTCTGGTTTCATCTTCTACAATCAAATAACTTGTGTAAGGTGTTACTATGCCATATTTTCGTGCAAGGATAACAATTTCATCAACAATTTCTTTTTCTTCCTTATGAAGCCTTATTTGGTCAAGTAAAAAACCAATTCTACGAGATGCCCAAAGTTGCGGAATTGCACCATCTTTTGTGTTTTCTAAAGGAAAATTGGCACTAAATTTATAATTTTGGCTTTTTTTATTCATTATTCCAGTTAATTCAACATTAACGTCGCCATTTCCAGTATATCGACCAATAAGACTAAGAGACGAACCTTTAAACAAATCACCCAATTCTTTTGGATACATCTTTGATACTTTTACATTTCCATTAAATTTTAGGTTAATATTTGTTAATACAGGTGAATTTATCTTAACAAAAAAATTGGATATTTTTACTTCGATGTCTTCGTCTGGGGTAATGTAAGAACGATACGCTTTTGTAAGTTCTGTAATTTTATCAAGTAGATGAATATTTATATCATAACCAATTCCAAATGTAAAAATTCTGACATTATTTTTATTTTCTTTTTCAATCATTTTTATCAATTTGTCTTCAGTCGTTTCACCTATTGTCGGTTTGCCATCTGTGATAAAAACAATTATATGTAACCGATTTGAGTTATCTTTGCTAGCAATAGCAAGTTTTAATGCTTCTTCAATGTTTGTACCACCAATAGGCTCAATTTTTTTAATAAAATCCATTGCTTTAGCTTTATTTTCTTTATTTATAGGATTTAATTTTCCTGTAAAAGATTCTGCCTCTGTGGAAAATCTAATTATTTCAAACCTATCTTTTTCATTCAAACTATTTACACAAAACTCTAACGCTTTTTTTGCTTGCTCCATATTCTTACCATTCATACTACCAGAATTATCAAGCACAAAAGTAACATCTTTTTCTTCAATCTCTTCCTTGTTAATATCAAAACTTGGTGTTATATTTATATAAAAAAAACCATCGTCATCTTTTTCTTTATAAGTAATCAAAGACATCCCAATTTTAGAATTTTGAGTACTAAAATATAATTTAAAATCAATGTCTGGCTTTGTATTATTTTCTTCATAACTTGCAATCATAAAATTTTTATCTTTTTTAACAATATCAACATTATGCGTTGTAGAATACACATTTTTAACTTCATCAGATGATTTTATATTTACAGTAATCGATACATTCTGCAGAGGTTTTGTAGAAAATTTTTCTGTATTTAGAGGATACAAATATTCCACTGTCCCCATATCTTTATTTAAAATCTCATTATAAGAAATTTTAACTCTTTTTTCACTTCGTGGCTCTATCGGAAAAATCCTCACCCTAAAAACATCCACTCCATCATACTCAAGTAAAGCAGGATCAAGTTGAACTCTAACAATGTCTTCATATATTTTACGAGCTTTTGATGCATCGAGTAACTCTGCCTGCATCTCTTTGCCATTTATAAACATACTAAATTTTTTGATAACAGCACCCTTTGGTACTGGAAACAAATAAATTCCTTCAAGATTACGATTGGTTGGATTGTAGAATGTTTGGTCAATGTTAGTCGTTGCATACAAATCATTTATCTCAACTGTAACATTATGATTTTTGACCTCCAAAACAAATGGACTAGCCCGTTCCTCTGGATTAACAATTATAAACCCATCTGCATACAAACTAAAACTACAAATTAAAAATAGAATTATAATTATATTCTTCATAATACCCTCCGTTCTTATATATATTATAGGATAAAATTTTAATAAAAACCATCCTTTTTACATCTATCACAAAAAATATACAAATATATTAAGAAATGCTAATTGTATATGTTATATCTCTATAACCAAGTATTTTAAGGTAGAATCGTGATAAATAAACAAAATTAGATAAAATCAGTTATTTAAATGTATATTGTAATAATAAATTATTTTTATTAAATTTAAATTAGCTATTGAATTATACAAGAAAATATATTATATTAACCAAATGATAGAAAATCCACTTGGTAAAAAAATTAATTTTATTTCAAATTACGACGCTTCTTTGTTGTTTGCTATTCCACGAGGTATAAACCGAGCAAAAATTGGTATTGATGAGCCTTTTTTTGGTGGTTTTGATGTGTGGAATTGTTATGAATTTAGTTATCTAAATGAAAAAGGAAAACCAATAACAAAAGTTTTAAAAATAGTGTGTCCTGCTGACTCCGAAAATATTGTTGAGTCAAAGTCACTAAAACTTTATTTAACAAGTTTTTCTATGACAACATTTGAGCATCAAGATGATGTTTTGGAAGTTATAAAAAATGATTTGTCTAAGATTTTAAACACAAGATATATCAAATTATTTTTTGATACAAAAGACAAATTTAAATACACAACTATTCCACATAATAAATTAATTGATAAACTCGATGTTGATATAAAAGAATACAATTTAAATCCATCAATTTTACAAGTTAGAAAATAAAAAAGGTAAAACTATAGAAAAATATTCTACACTATTAAAAACTAACTGCCCAATAACAAATCAACCAGATTATGGGGTAGTTTACATAAAATATAAATCGGATTTTATGATTACAGATGAATCTTTGTTAAAATATATTGTTTCTTTTAGGCAATATTCTGATTATCACGAATCTTGCTGTGAAAAGATTTTTTTTGATATATTTAACTTAATAAAGCCTGAGCTTCTTGTTGTGAAATGTTTTTACACAAGGCGAGGTGGAATTGATATAAACCCTCAAAGATTTTTTCCTGACACAGAAAATGAAGATTTTTATTTTCATTACTGGAGGCAATAATTTTGAAGGTTTTAGTTCTTTGTGTAAATAGAGAAAAATTTCCAGACCCCGTATTTCCGATCGGTGCATCGTATATCGCCCATTCTGTAAAAAAAGCGGGATTTGAAGTCTCGATTTTTGACGCATGTTTTTCTTCTGATGTAGAAGAAGAATTAAAACAAAAATTAGTTAAATATAAACCAGATGTCATTGGTTTTTCTATAAGGAATGTTGATAATATTAGCTTTCCTATTGCAGAAAATTATTTGCCATATTACAAAGATTTAATTTCGGTTTGTAAAAAAAATTCTACTGCAAAAATTGTACTTGGAGGCTCTGGATTTTCTATTTTTCCTGAACTATATATGGAAGAATTGAAAGCTGATTATGGGGTAAGAGGCGAAGGTGAACATAGTTTTGTTAAGTTATTAAAAGACATTCAAAATAATAATGAGCCTACAAAAAAAATAATAAATAGTGTATCTATTGAGAATATAAACTTAATTCCTGATAGAATAGGTTTTGATGTTGAGCAGTATTTTAAATTTTCTGGATGTTTAAACATTCAAACCAAAAGAGGCTGTTCTTTTTCTTGTAATTACTGTACTTATCCTTTGTTAGAAGGCACTTCTTATAGATTTAGAACAAAAGAAAATGTTGTTGATGAAATCGAATATTGGTATAACGAAAAAGGAATAAATTATTTTTTCTTTGTAGATAATGTTTTCAATTTTCCAGAAAATTTTGCAAAATCTATTTGTGAAGAAATAATCAGAAGAAAATTAAAAATAAACTGGACTGGTTTTTTTATTCCAAAAGTAGATGATCAAGAGTTTTTGGATGCGATCTTAGAATCTGGTTTAACAAGTATTGATTTTGGAACAGATGCTTTTTCTACAAACACATTGCTTGGTTATGATAAATCTTTTACGGTTGATGATATTTTTAAAGCCTGCGATATTTGTAACAAAAAAAATATAAAATTTAATCACAGTTTAATATTTGGCGGACCAAATGAAACTATTCAAACTTTAAATGAAACAATAGACAATATTAATCAAACAAATCCAACATCAGTAATAGGTTTTATAGGTGTTAGACTTTACAGCGGAACTCCTTTAGCGAATAAAATAAAAGATATTGATATTGGAATAACTCCTGTTTTTTATATTTCTCCTGATGTAAAAGATGTAATTATCGACATTTTAAAAGAAAAAATTATGGACAAACCAAACTGGATAGTTACTGGACTTGAAAAAGGTACAAACACAAAACTTTTTAACAGAATGAGAAATAAAGGAATCAAGGGTCCCCTTTGGGAAATGTTTACAAATTTTTCAAAGAATTAATCGAGTTGCATTACACTCAATAATATTTTTATTTCATTATAACAATTAGTTTTAAATCCATATTTATTTAAAAATGGGAATAATTTTTAAATTGTTAATCTTATTTACCCAGAAAATTTGGGTTAATAACTTAATTATTCAAGCATATTAAGGTAAAGATTATGATTGACAAATTAAATTTAGATTTTATCAAAGAAACATATTTAAAAGAGTACGAAATAGCAATTGAAACAGAAAAATATATACTTGATCCTTATATAATTGATTGGAAAGAATATTTACCTGAAATAGATTTTAAATTATATGAAGATATTAGAAGAATTGGCGTTCATTTATACCCAAAATATCCTGTGTCCAATAATTATTTTTTATCATTTGGTAATCCATTCTTACGAATTGGTATTGATATTGTAAAAGGAGATATAAGCCTTTATAATCATAGATTAAAAGAAATAAAATCAAAAGGTTGGACAGTATTTCGATTGTTTAGCCACCAAATTAATATAGACGCCCAAAGCTTTTTTGAATCAAAAACAGACTACTCTTGTTTGTTAAATGATTTGGATTTTGAAGAATGGAAAAATTTTATTTTTAAAAATCACCAAATGAATGCTGAATGTTTGATAGAGTATTTAAAGATTGAATACTTTAGTTAGAAGAATGAATTAAAAACAAATTTGTATAAATCTAATATTTTTTTTAAATTTATAAAAAAAATATTTGACAAAATAAAAAAAATATTTAAAATATAGACATCTAGCTTTAAGGAGGCGAAATATGAATATCTCGAAAAAACATTTGCAAAAATGTATTTCACTCTTTAAATCATGGTGCTGGTGGTTTATTTACAATTGATAAACCGCCGTTTATATATATTTGAGCCGTCGGTTTATCATAGCCGACGGTTCTTTTTTTTACAAAAATTAGAGCCGTCCTAATAGGGGCGGCTTTTTTATTATTAATTACATTTATATCCTATGTCTTATGAAAACAAGGGATAGATACCCCTTATTTCCATAAGAGGAATTGTGTTACGGAAGGAGGTTTTATGTTTGATTTGAATCAAAAGACAGTTAGTGAAGCAAAAATTGCGACTCGCAAAATACCAGCTGACAAAATTACCCCCATTAAAATACTTGAGGAAATGAAGGCTAAGGTTTTGCTTGAAAGTGCTTATGCAGAGACTGGCAAAGGAAAGTATTCTATAATGATTTTAAAAGAGGCTTTTACTATTTATAAAGAAAAAGATAAGTATAGTCTTTTAAATCCAAATGGCAAAAAATATTCTATCAAAGGAATAAAAAACGACTTTTTGTCTATTTTGCAGGAATTTAGAAATCGTTGTCCTCAAGATCAAAAACTTTATGAGTTTCCTATACCTTTGGGGGGGATTGGTTATCTTGGTTACGAATTTTTTGAAGAAGTTGAAGATTTAAAACTAAAAGAACGAGAAGATGAAAGAAATCTTTATGATAGTGCTTTTATATTTGGTAGAAACTTTTTAATTTTTGACCATGTTCACGATGAGGCTTTGATCGCCTCTGCTTTTTATAGTGGCGAGATAGAAAATGTTGATCTCGATAAAGAACTTGATGATATAGAAGGACAATTAAGCGTAATAGCAAGTAAAAGTAATGAAAACATTAAAATTAAAGAAAAAAAATCAGTAATTACGGTAAATCCAGATAATGAAGAAAAATTTATCAAAAAAGTAGAATTTTTAAAAAATGAAATCTATAAAGGTAATTTATTTCAATGCGTTTTATCTCGAAGAGTAGAAATTGAGACAGAATATACTCCTATTGAAGCGTATCGAAATTTAAGGATGCGTAATCCTTCTCCTTATATGTTTTTTTTGGACTTTAATAAATTCCAGATTTTTGGTGCGTCCCCAGAGGTTATGGTAAAAATAAAAAATGATACTGTTACAGTTAGACCAATCGCTGGCACAAGACGACGCGGCAGTACGTTAGCAGAAGATTTGGCGTTAGAAAAAGATTTGAAATCTGACATTAAAGAATTGGCTGAGCATCTAATGTTAATTGATCTTGCAAGAAACGATGTTGGGATTGTTAGTGCTGGCGGAAGTGTTAAACTCACAGAAGAGATGGTTATAGAGCGATATTCTGATGTAATGCACATTGTAAGCGAGGTGCAAGGAAAACTCGGTGAGCAAAAAACAATAAATGATGCAATTAAAGCAACATTTCCTGCTGGTACTGTGACAGGAGCTCCTAAAATACAGGCAATTAAGACGATTGATAGCCTTGAAGAACATAAAAGAAGCGTTTATGCTGGTTTAATAGGTTATTTTGAACAAAATGGCGATTTTGATAGTTGTATCACAATAAGGACAGCAATTTGTAAAGGTAAAAAAGTTTATTTACAGGCAGGGGCTGGCATTGTTTATGACTCTGTCCCTCAAAAAGAATACGAAGAAACAGAAAACAAAATGAAAGCGTTAAGAGTTGCTCTTAATTTGAAATAAAAAAAATGTTTTTTGTATAACAAAGATTAATCAGATCGTCAGAGATTACACAGATTAAAATCGTATAATTACTTGATATTAAAGTAATTAGATTTTATGATTTTAGTATAGGAGGTAGAAAATGATTTTAATACTTGATAATTATGATTCTTTTACATACAATCTTTATCAGATTTTTTTGAAGTTAAATTACCCAATTAAGGTTGTCCGTTCTGATAAGATTACAATAGAAGAAATCGAAAAACTTAATCCAGAATATATTGTTATTTCACCTGGTCCTGGTACACCTCACGAGGCAGGTATTTGTATAGAAGTGGTGCAAAAACTCAAAGGTAAGTATCCAATACTTGGGGTTTGTCTCGGTCATCAATCAATACTTGCAGCTTTTGGTGTTCCAATTGTAAATGCTGCTCGCACTGTACATGGTAAAGTTGAACAATTGATCCATAATGGCAAGGGTATTTTTAGGAATATTCCAGCTGATACAAAAGTGACAAGATACCATTCTTTAGCAGGAAAAGAAAAAGACATCCCAGATTGTTTTGAAATTACTGCAAAATGTGAAGATGGCGAAGTGATGGCTGTTGAACATAAAGAATACTATATTGTTGGCGTTCAGTTTCATCCAGAGTCAATTGGTACAAAAGACGGCGAAAAAATGATACTAAATTTTTTGCATTACAGAAGGGATAATGTACCAATTAAAGATTATTTAAGCAAATTGTTAAATAAAACTAACCTTAATTTTAAAGAATCTTATGACATTATGGACGAACTCACTGAAGGGAATATGCACGATGCACAAATTGGCTCATTACTCACATCTTTACAAATAAAAGGCTTTACATCGGAAGAATTGGCGGGATTTGCATCTGTTTTAAAGAAAAAGGCAATATCATTCCCTAAACCAGAAGATAATGAGAATAGACTTGACACTTGCGGAACTGGCGGTTCTCATTCTTCAAAAACATTCAATGTGTCTACTACTGTTGCGTTACTTGCAAATGCTTGTGGTGCAAAGGTTGTAAAACACGGTAATAGGGCTGCCACTTCAAAATCAGGGAGTGCAGATTTACTCGAAAAACTTGGCGTTAATGTTGATATGAGTATAGAAAACTGCATTCGTACTTACAAAGAAATAGGTATTACTTTTTTATATGCTCGTAAATTTCATAGTGCTATGCGTTTTGCAGCGGCTGCAAGGCAATCATTGGGTTTTAGGACAATTTTTAATTTAATTGGACCTTTATCTAACCCTGCCTACTCTACACACCAACTAATTGGTATTTATGACAAAGAATTAACAGAAAAAATGTGTGAGGCTTTGGCTTTGCTTGGTGTTAAAAGGGCTATGGTTGTGAGTGGATTTGATGGACTAGATGAAGTGTCTTTGTCTGCTCCAACTAAAATTTCTGAGCTTCAAGATGGTTGGATAAAGTCTTATGTTTTTAACCCAGAATCTATTGGCATAAAATTGGTTAATCATAGTGAACTTGTTGGTGGAGACAGCGAGATTAACAAAAATATAACTTTAGATATATTGTCTGGAAATGATTCACAAAAAGCAAACCTTGTTTATTTAAATACAGGAGTAGCTTTATATATTTATGGAATGGTTTCTGATATAAAAGAAGGTTTTTACAAAGCAAAAGAAATTGCAAAGTCAAAAAAAGGCTTAATAACTTTAGAAAAATTTGTAAATGCAAGTAAAAACATTTAAAATAGTATAAAATATAAATAATTGGGTATATTCTAACTAAAAAAGCAATATATAAACTTTATTGCAGTTTTTAATACGAATATCGAATTACATTTTGTATAAATTTTACCATAAAGTTCACGAAAAACACGAAGAAATATAAAAAATCACTTTTTTAATTAAATCTTCGTGTTTTCTTTGCGTTATTCGTGTTAAAAAATCCCATTTTTTGAAAACTGGGGATAAGTGAAAAATAAAAGGTGGTGTAATCATGATTTTGAGCATAGTATTCTTAATTTTAGGTTTTATATTTTTAGTTAAGGGTGCAGATTTTTTTGTTACTGGTGCATCTTCTTTTGGTGTGAAATTAAAAATACCACAGATAGTAATAGGACTAACAGTTGTAGCATTTGGAACATCTTTACCAGAACTTTTTATAAATGTAATAGGAAGTATAGCAAAGAATAATGATATTGTTTTGGGTAATATCGTGGGAAGTAATATATTTAATATTTTGATGATATTAGGAGTATCTGCTTTAATTTATCCAATTACAGCGAAAAAAAATACAGTGTGGAAAGAAATTCCTTTTGTAATCTTAGTGTCAATTATATTGTTTGTTCTTTCTAATGACATTCTATTTGGAGAAAAAGAAGGGGTTATATCAAGAGGTGACGGATTAATACTTATAATATTTATGGGATACTTTTTATTCTACCTTTATAAATTATCAAAAACAGGAGAAATTGAAGAAGAAACAATTAAAGATATGCCAATTATCAAAATATTGTTGTTTATTATTATCGGAATAATAGGGTTAGTAATTGGTGGAAATTTGGTAGTTGAATCTGCTGTAAAAATCGCAAAATTTTTCCATCTAAGTGATAAAATAATTGCTCTAACTATAATTTCAATAGGAACTGGCTTACCTGAGTTAGTAACTTCTGTTGTTGCTGCATCTAAGAAAAACAGTAGCATAGCTTTAGGGAATATAGTAGGAAGTAATATATTTAACATATTGTTAGTTATAGGAGTAAGCTCAATAATATATCCAGTTAAATATTCGATGGAAATATATATGTTTGACTATATTATACTAATTGTAAGCTCATTAATTTTGTTTGTTACAATGTTTTTGTTTAAAAAATCTACAATTACAAGAGTAG
>Ga0209728_1000797_pt1 | contig 22395 bp, 44 predicted proteins | sample RifGroD1_FD_183997 | JGI IMG/M metagenome (GOLD analysis project Ga0209728, IMG submission 183997) | Groundwater microbial communities from Rifle, Colorado, USA - Groundwater D1 (SPAdes) (version 2) | ecosystem: Environmental > Aquatic > Deep subsurface > Groundwater | place: Rifle, Colorado... | reverse complement strand
TACGATATCGCTTGCGGCAACAAATGTGTACTTATTGACGCAGATGCTTCTGATGTCCGTAAGAATATCTCGAAGATCATGGACGATATCTTCAGCAATATCTCTTTTGGCGTTGGGAGAATCAATCAATCGTCAGTAGAGTCTCCATTGCTGGACGATACCGATATCTGGAAGGAGAATCCTATGAAAGATCTCCACCAACTCGCTTCTAACCAATTGGGAACGATTGGTAGCGGGAACCATTTTGTCGATGTATTCTCTGATGAATTAGACCGTGTCTGGATAGGAATCCATTGCGGTTCTCGTGGATTCGGTCATAAGATCGCCACTTATTTCCTAGAGAAGGCCAATGCTCCTCAGGCAATGGATGAGCCTCCATGTGTCCTTGGCATGGATTCAACTCTCGGTGAAGACTATTTCCGTGCAATGAAGATCGCAGGGGAATACGCTTATGCTGGACGTGACTGGATTTGTAAGGAAGTGGCGAAGATTATAGGAGCAAACATAATCGAAGAAGTCCACAACCATCATAACTTCTGTTGGGAAGAGAACCATTTTGGCGAAGACATTTATGTCGTGAGGAAGGGATCAACCCCTGCTTTCCCCGGACAAAAATGCTTTGTTGGTGGCTCTATGGGAGATATCTCTGTTATTCTTGAGGGTGTCGAGTCGGAAGAAAGCGAAAGCATCCTTTATTCAACTGTGCATGGCGCTGGCCGTGTTATGGGAAGAATGGAAGCAAAGGGCAAAATCAAGTTTGACAAAGAAACCAAAGAAAGAAGGGTAGTCAGGGAACCAAAAATTTCTCGTGAGGACATGGATACATGGTTACGAGGGATGAATGTCGAGCTTCGTGGAGCAGATGTGGATGAGTCTCCTCAAGCATACAAGAGGCTTCCTGAAGTGCTTGCCCATCATGATGGAACCATCAAAATCGTCCATACACTAACGCCATTGGGCGTATGCATGGCAGGATCTGACGTAAGGGATCCTTACAAAGACTAATCGCCAAGGTTGCTTTAATCGTAGTCTACTGGTATACTCTTATCGGTAGACTACTTTTTTTTGGAGACATTATGACACAAACGACAATAGTAAAATGCCCACTTTGTAACAATTTTTTTGATTTATTGAAGATGGATTTTTTATCCTCAATCGTCTCCAATATAGAAGAATCATATATCGAAGAAATGAATAAAATGGAAAATGAAATAGAAAAACTTATCATTTATTCCCAAGATTCTGAAGAAAAATTAAGAAAATCTTTAATTGCCCAAAGAGAAATATCTAGAAAAACAAAAAAATTAATAAAATCTTTTGAAGGCATACTTGACCTTTTCCCTAATCAAAACGAAATGAATGTCTTCGATTCACCAAAAATAAGGCAAGCAGAAAGAATGATTGAAGAAATTAATGATTTTTTTAAAGGGAAAAAATAATATTTTTTTCGTATATATATTTAGACCAAAATCCATCTGTTTACGGAGGGTCTGGTCGCCATGACAGCCTTGGAGCGTCATGAATATTGTATAATTAACGGAGGATACTACCATGGTATCTAATCTAACCTCGCCTTGTGACCCAAATCTTAAAAAAGTTAAGGGTGTCATCTATTCCAGAAAAGAAAACGGATCGCCAGTTACTCGATTCGAACGTGACCTTTTTCTAAACCCATTTGATAGTGTGTTCGATGATTTGGTTAATTCATTTTTTTTTTATCCACAATCAATGAAGGACTCTATTAAATCAAAAAAACTTTATCCTAAAACTGATATCGTTTTGTACGAAGATAGGCTGGTTTATGAGCTGGCTGTTCCCGGAATAAATAGAGAGGATATTATCATTGAGTATGATCCAGAAGAATATATTCTATCTATAAAATATGACAAAAAAGGAGTAGCAGAAGAAGAAAACCTCAAAGGATATTACTTGAGGGAAATGAATCATTCTTCTTTTTTAAGACTATTTCTCGTGCCTAAACAAATTATTAAAATTAATTCAGGAAGTGATGTCAAATCTAGTATAGAGGATGGAGTTCTAAAAATTTCATTCCCTATTCTTGTCAAGGAAGAGAAGAAGATTGAGAATAAATATAAAATTGATATCAAATGATATTGATTTGATATTTCTGAAGAGGGAGGGATATTTTCTCTCCCTCTTTTTTTATATTGGCGATTGACATGCAGTAAGAAAACAAGTATACTCTAAACAGTCTATTGTTAAGGAGTGATTAAAATGGAAGAATATGAGAAAGCCCTTGAAGATTGTCAAGATTTAATTGAATCTTTGAGAAAAGAAAAGAATGAACTTACTCTTGAATTACAAAAATTGGACAAAAAACTTGATTCATTAGAAGATATTGTCGATGAAAACGATGAATTAAAAGCAAAAATTGAAGATCTTCTAGGAGAAATTGAAGATATTGAACACTTTAACACTATCTCTTCAGAAGAAAGATGGGATGAAGCGATATCAGAACTATTGGTCGATGTTCTTCCTCATATAAAAGAGGCCCATAACATCAATGAAACAATCTTGAAAAAATTTACAGAAGACATTTCGGACAAAAGACTTCTTTCTGAAATAAAAGCAAATATTTATAATCTAAATTTTATCATGAAAAAATACGGTATCTCACTATATAATGCAAGAATCTAGGAAAAACTGATATGGGCGGCAAAACATTTACTGACAAGACGACTGGAATTAACCCTGCAAGCAGGATACCGAACCATCATATCCAGAGACTATCTGAATGTGTCTCTGATGAATACGCCTGTTTTTTTGATCAATGTGAGATGGTTTCGAATTGCAATCTCTCCCACAAGAAAGATAACGGAGACATAGATTTTGTAGTTCTCAAAAACAAAAGAAGTCTTGAATTCCTGTATGAATATACAGAAAGAAACAATATTCGTAGAATAACAAATGGAAACATGGTCCACATTCTGTACCCATTTGGACCTACAGACAATAGCAAAACGCCATTATATCAGGTGGACTTTATCTGTGTTAGTGATCCAGAAGAATATGAGATTACAAAATTTTACTATCAGAACCCTATCGTATTCAATGCGACCGTAGGCCACTTCGCCAGATCAATTGGTTATAAGTTTTCTACAAAAGGTCTACTTTTACATATTACAGACAAAAGAAAACAAAACTATTATATAGAAATGTCTAGAGACCTAGATACAATCCTTAAACTGCTATGTTTAAGCCCTGAGATTGATGATATCTATAGGTCTCCTGAAGATTTCGTATCTTGGTTGACATCTAGCCCTAGGTTTGGATCTGGATTAATGGGCCTTGCTGAAAACAAAAATGCTCATCGTGACGCAAAAATAGATTCGTTTTGTGGAGACGTTTATAAACTTCTTGAGAACGCAAATATAAAAGAGAAGAACCCTCCATCAAAAATAGATTTCTCTGATGAAACATTCTGTCTTTCTAAAGCCCTAGAATTTGAAAGAGGAATTCTTGGCGACGAAATTGTTGATAAAGTTCTTGCTCTTTGCGCAGAAAAGATGATAATTGAAGTACCAATTATCTCAGGGGATGTTATTATTGAGCTGGGATATAAGCGTGGACCCATTTTTAAAGAAATTATTCAAGATGTTTCATCCACTTTTGGAAAAGATGAAGATATCGAGAATATAAAAAAATATATTTTAGACAAATATAATGATTCTAAATTTATGGAGACAAAAAAATGACATGCATTAAGATACCGGGCGGCGGGTTTATGTGCGTTGCAGATGTTCGATATTTGATCCACAAGGGTCGTCGTTGGCATTTTGAAAATCATTCATTTTGTGGATTGATGTTCTGTAACCGTGATGGAGATGGCATTGATTTCAATCATGTCCCAAAAGAAGTTATTCAAAAAGCATCCGACATTCTCGTAGACGAAGAAAAATATGGGAAATATATCGGTCCATGCTCTGATTGTAAGGGTCCAGTATTTGAGGGCCGTGATGGAAATCCTTGGGAAGAAAATATGACCCAAGAAGATTATGAAGAAATGAGGATGTGCCTTGATTGCCAAGTTAATCTGTATCCTGATTGTCAATAAAATGAAAGCAGATGAAATGGAGATTGAATAATGGAAAGTAAAGAACAGAGAGCATTGATGAAGCGTTTCTACGATCATACTTGTTTTGAATTTATGAGAAAAGATGAAGTTCGGGCACACGATCATACAGGGTTTGTTGAGCTGTGGAAATATAATATAACATGGCTTAGAGATGTTGTCGATGAAACAGACAGAATGGTTAATGATTACCAAAACAAATATAGAGATATGATGGAGTGTGATAATGATAAATAAGAATGAACTGAAAAGAATAACGGATTATATGATCGACTTTTTCCCAGATTATATAAAAAAAGAATTAGAAGATGTTTTCGAACTTGCTAAAATTGGTATTGATTCAAAAAATACAATTAGACAATTGGAAAATGAACTTGCCGATCTTAAATCCTATGTCAAAAATCAAGATAAAACAATGGCTTGTGAGATAACTGATTACTTAAAAGAAAAATATATAAAAGATGATAATCCTCCATGTTCAGTTAGATTCACTCCAGATTCACATACACAAGAGTTTATAGATGTTCTAAATGGTAAAGAAATTGAAAAAAAAATACTTGAAGATCAGAAAATTATTGGAATTGGAAGAAAATTCGGGAAAGGAAGAAAATAATGCCACTGAAGCTGTATGAATACTCGATGCTTGTAAACGTTAATGTGGTCGTTGCCGCTATGAATGAAGAAAGCGCCAGACTTGAACTTGATGAAACGTTATCTCCTGAAGGCGTGGTGAATGTTGGCGATATTATAGACATTTGTGACGTTGATCTATTTGATATTCGTGATCCTAAAAATGGAATTATAGACATAGATGATGATGCCCATTTACTAACAAGGGATGTATCTATTATGTCATTGGAATATATAGATAAATGTGATTCGGAGAAGAAAAAAATAGAATGGGCCTTGGGGTTAACTGGGGAGTCAGGAGATTATAATTATAATAATGAAGATTTACGTCCCACTATTACCACTATTATTCGTAATCAAGAAGAAGCTGATAAAAGACGACTTCATGGTTTACATACTAATTTCTTGAAAATAAGTCCAATGATGGGACCGATTGATTTGTTTAAATGGCTAATTAGATGGAGATGCTGTCTTTGTGGATATGAAACAATTTCAAAAAATAATAGTTTTGAATGCCCTGAATGCAAACAAGTATCGTATGGCAGTGGATACTTTACACCAGATATCGAATGGTTGATAGTTTGTGGAGGTTCTGAACCAATACATCCTGATTGGGTGCGATCTTTACGAGATCAGTGTGCTGAAGCTGAAATACCCTTCTGTTTCCAAGATTGGGGGGATTGGAAACAATGTTGCCCTCCTGAAGCATGGGAAGGACCAAAACCAGATTTTGAGATCATGGCCAGCCATGGGTTATATTTTGCCAAGATCGGAAACAATAACCCGCATCAAATTCTCGATGGGAAAATTTATGACGAAAGGCCCGAATTATGAGTAAGAAGAAAAAAACAAAATGGATCCCCATTAGTGAAAATCCCAAAGAATTTCAGGGATGGTATATGACACGAGATAGCTCATATTTTCGTGGGGTATTTATGTTCGATTGTAATTGGGAATTAAACGGTCAAACAGGAATTAAATATTATTGGCCTATTCCTATCAATATACCACCGTGGAAATAAAAGGCCATAGTAATGTTTATCGTATTCCTATCAATATATCTTGCTGGATTTCTTACTGGTTTTCTTATTTTTTCGAAAAAAAAAGGACAATAAAATGGATAAAAAAACACTTGAACTCATACGAAAATGGGATAACACAAAAGATGATGAAGTTAATTGTGTCTACCCACTTGATTATCTAGATAATTTGATCTATGATAACCTTGACGAAATTATTCGTCTTGCGGAACTAGGACTTGATCAGGAAGGTGATTGGGTTGAAGGTAAACCAGAAGAAAATGGTTTATACCATCTAGCAACAATGGACAAAGAATATGCTGGGACTTGCGTATACATGGAAGGAATGTGGTGCAATGCCTCTCATGGCTGGGGTGGATATCACTGGTCAACTCCAATACGAATACCAACCCTGCCTGTAAAATAAATGGATCAAAACAAATGATAGATGAAGCTGAAAACAAATGTCTATATGCCAGATTACCAATGCCTCCAGAATTCGAAGAGGATGACTGGAAGCTTGACTATAATGAAACTGGCAGACTATGCAGATTGACACAATGTAATACTTTTAAACTTTGGATGGGGAATGATTATGCCGAAGAAAGAGACATGATTTATGGCGCATTAAGAATGCATGGTCATTGTCTTGTCCTTGGATTAGGAATAGGTCTCGTCGCTCAATATATTGATGTCGTGGGAGTATGTAAATCAATAACAATTATTGAGAATTCTCCGATAGTAATTAAACATATCGGTCCATGGCTCAAAGAAAATATTAAGATACCATTGGAAATAATTCAGTCTGATGATCTTGAATTCCTTAAGAATACCGATAGAAAATGGGATACCATGTATGCCGATACTTGGGAAAAATGCACCGATGCTTTGAAAAAAATAGAAAAACTAAAGTTACTATCTAAAGGCAAAGTCAGGGGTAAAAAAATATATTGGTGTGAAAAAGAATTGAAAAAAGAACTTAAAAGAACATCAAAAAGGAGATATATATAAATGAGTGATTCGTTTGTTTTTGTTAATGCAGATTTATTGATTAATGCTTGTGAACTACGAATAAAAGATATTATTCGATGGAAAGAAGAGGATACAGAAAAATATACTAAATCTGTTTTTCAAAAAAAAAGAAAAATTAATAAAATTGCCAATCGTTATTTTATTTTGATAAAAAAATATCCATTCCTAAAATTATTTCTTAAAAAAAAGAAAAGATTATCATTTGAAGAAACTATAAAAGAAATAGTAAAATACAATGGATTTAATGAATTTATTTCTATTAATTATCGTTTTTCAGAAAGGATGGATGAAATGAATTTGCTTATGGATATGGCTAAAGTGTCTAAAATTAAATCAAATTCTAAAGTATTATTATCTGAAGAAAAGTTCAGAAGAATACAAAGGTATATAAACTATGAAGATAAATAGATGTATTAGATGTGGAAACGAGAATATCGTTATTAACGAGTGTAATAATTTTTTGACTGACGATATTTGTAAAATGAAATATATGGAATGCTATAAATGCGACCAAATCGTAGACGAAGATAGAGACGATGACGATAAGGTTATTGTCTTGACTACAGATGAAGAAGTGATCGCTGTATGGAATAGGGAAAATCCAGCAAATCATAAGATGCCTGAAGAGAAATTGATAATATGGCAAAACGAAATTAGAAATATTAAAAATGATATCAAAGAACTGATGTCATTACTAGAAAAATAAAAGGGTTTGTATTATGTTCGACGTAAAGAAAAAAATAAAAGAACTTGAAAAGGAAAGCGAAGAGCTTGAAAAGAAATGTAATGATTTTAATGACAGAAATAACGCACTGAACGAAAGGGCGTTACTGATGAAAGAAAAGATAAAAAATAGTGGAGAAATATCGGATGAAGACGAAAAAGAAATAAACGATATTTTTAACGAATTAATAGATCATGGAAAAGAATTTGCAGAACTGATGGAAGAGGAAAAGAGTCATGAAAAAACAATTGATAGAGTATTAGAAGAATCATGAATAAATTAAACTCTTATATTGTCCTTGACTCTGACATTATCGTCGAAGCATGCGATAAAGCAATTGTATTTTCTGAGAGCATAAGAATTAAAACAATGAAAAATGATATAATGTATCAAAAACGTAAAAGAAATAAAAAATGGATTTATTATAACCTTTTTATTAAAAAACATATATCATTCTCATTCCTTAAGAAAAAAATTCATTTTAACTATAAAGAAGAATTTAATAAACTGGAAGAAAAGATATCATATTTATTAGAAAACGGTTCAATCTTTTCCATATTTAGTAATGATAATGTTGTATGCAAAATAACTATGGAGAATTGTGTAAGAGAATTAAATATTATTAAAAAAATGGCTTTAGCAGCCAAAGAGACCTCTTTCCCAAAAGTATATATGTCACAAGATAGTTTTGAAATGATTGAAAGATTTATAGAAAAAGAAAAGGATTCTAAAATGGTTTATTCAATAGACAAAATTGCTGTAGAATATAATAAAATCAAACAAAAAATTGATGATATTAAAAAAAGAGTAAATAAAGGAGAGTGTGTACCCCAAGAAGAAATGGATTCAATAAAAAAAGAGATCGAGGATAACGAAGGAGAAATTAATAAAATATTAGATAATTTCTTTGGTGAAATAAATTTTATATAAAATCGCGGGAAATAACCCCAAGTATCTAAAGGAGACAATTATGAAAAAATCAGAATTTAAAACAAGCCTTGGTCGTAAACTAGAATTTTCCCTCACAGGTGACGAGGTTAATGAGGCAATCCTTGAATATATACAAGCTAAAGGACAAATGCCAGATGATATCATAGAAATTAATAAGGCAAGATCATCAGTCTATATCCACGGCAATGTCCTCAATAATAACTCAGAAATCAAAGTCCAAATCTATTGATTTAACTCTTTGGTTCTTTCTCTGGTTTCATTGGCACTTGTCTTTATGTCCATGACATTGACTTTTACGTCCATTAACATTCCCTCTAGTTCGCCTTGTTCTAGTCTACCACTATGAACATCACTTATGATATTGTTTAGGTCAGTAAGAATCCTTTCTGCCATGCCGCTGATTACGAATAAACCAGTATTGGCTATAAGAAATTGCTTTGTGACATTATCATATTGTTCACCATTGGTTCCTTGGGCTTGTTTACCAATTGTTTTAACTTTCTTTAAATTATACATTCAATCAACTCCTTTTTTAATGCAAAGCAAGTACAAACGAGATTAATTCAGCCGTGTCTCTCGCCAAAAATTTTTTACTTTCCTATCCCTCTAGTCCACGAACAACATTGTCCCAAATACCTTCCCATACAAAACTAGGCTCTTTATGAATTTCATATCGACTATTGTGAATGTATAAACTATATTCACGACTGCATGCAGGAGAACAAAAAAGTATGCTCTTACTAGAATCGTCTATTACAAAACTCTCTTGGCACCAACAACATTTTACCACCAACTCTGAGGCCATAAAACACCACCTATTATTAGTCTATCTTATTAATACTATCCTCACGTTCCGAAATCCTTTTGGCGATAAAAAAAAGTTGTATTCCTCATCTATCTTTGATACTATCAGAGAATGAAAGGGGGGTGACCAATGAAAAGCCCTGCATATGAAATAGTGGATGCGATCCTAATGTTTATCATAACCGTCAGCCAGATAATCTATACAATACCAAACAGTGGATTGTCTATTTATTTAAGACTGTTAATAGTAGTATCTTTAATCACTGCTTGGATTATGATCATACTGAGAGTTAAAAATATGAGAGTTAAAAATAAATGATAAAAAGATCACTAATAGCTATATCTGTCATTTTTATATCAACTTTTCAAATATACTACATAATGAATGCTGGTATGTTGCCTCCTTGTATCCTGTTTCCTCTTATAGGAGTTCTGGTCGTCGGCTGGATACTTGTTATTCTAGGAATTATGTCTCAAAGGGATATTTGATGAATAATAAAATAAAGTTAATAATCTTCTTTTTTATAATATCATTTTATCAATCACATTATATGATATTCAGGGATATGTTGAGCGATTATGCTGCATCGGTCATTATAGTGTCTATAATCTCTGGATGGGTATTACTTGGTTCAATAATTGCACTTACATGGTATAGGAATCGTTAGATGAAAAAAATATTAATAACTACCACCATTTATACTGTATTGGTTTTGATGATCTTGACCACTATTGTTTTGGGTTTTCCTAAATATTTTATTATTGGCTTCGCTATCTATATTCTTGGGGCTTGGACATTTGTCCTACATAATTTAGTATGGAGTAAAAAATGAGTAGTTTAGATAAAATTAGATTTGGAACTTATTCTTTCGCGGCAGCTAATTTTGGATTAGGAATATTAATTATTCTAATATCATCATTCGTTAATGATTCTATTGCAGGATTGCTTTTGGGGTTATTCAGTGGCTTCTTTGTCGTATCAAGTATTTGTTATTTATATTATGTTGTTTGTAAGGCTAGGGAGAGTATGAAATGAAAAAAGAAATTTTAAATAAAATCTTTACTGTGATAGGTTTGTTCATATTCTTTAACTGGATATTATTGATTTTAACGATTTCACTGCCAATAACAAAATCTTATTTCATTACAGGATTCCTTATTGAGTCAATCATTGTTTTTATATCTTTAATTATTTTTATTACAATCGAAGAGAGGATTAAAAAATGAAAAAAGGATTTTGGTTTGATATTATCGCATTTACTATTTTCTTTATTTTTTATAATGTTTTTGTTGCAATGACGATGAAACATGTATTATCAATAAAAAATGATCCTTTTATTTTCGGATTCTTTTTTATATCAATTATTTTTTATATATATTATATTATTAATAAGACTAGGGAGAGTAGTGAGTAATGCTTACAAAAAAAAGAACCTTGGAAATAACAAAACAGGCATTGGATCAATATGTAGTCCATAATGATTCTTTGTTGATTATGCCAACGGTTGAAATCTTAGAATTGCATGTCGGGATCTACAACCTAATTGACAAGGCAGCATATTTAGAAATCGTCCAGTGTGAAAACGACAAACTGAAGAACGATTATGCCGAGGCGATTGAGGCTCTGTCTGGATTAGTTGAAGCTATTAATCTTTTTATGACAGGAAAAGGAAGCCCTCAAAAAGAGAGATCAAAGCTAAGTAAAGCCCGTGCCGTGATCGAAAAATCTAAAGGATGAAAGGAAAAATAAAATGAAATCATACTGGGCAAAAACTGTAGCCTCTATCGCTGTGTGCGCAATGGGAACAGCTTGCATGTATTTCACTCAGGGCCAAACAGGGGTTGGTTGGGCTATACTTGGAATATTATTTATTTGGGACGCTTAAAAAAATCGCGGGAGAAAAAATCCCTATATCCCCTTGTCATTGAACATTAATCACGTTTCTTAGAAAGAAACGTGATTAACTTGACTATGTCTGTAAAATCTTAAATTGAACACAGAAGCCAGTCTATCTCTCTTCCGCAAAAAATTTCTCTCAAACCTCTCTGGCACTTCTAAACCATTCTCTTTATACCCATTGGTTAAATAATAGGCTGGAGGAGTTCTCCATTTATTCTGGTCCTTATGAGCAAAACGACCAACTTTTTTAAAATACTGCCAAATATATTTCTCTAGTCTATCCCTATCATATTTCGCTACTCTCTCTATGACTCTTGCTTTAGCACTAAGTAATTTTTCTTCAGGATCAAGAATAGCACTATTGTTGAATGATTCAAATTTTATAATACTATTAATAAAATCATCAATGTAATTCATATCTATCTTTCCAGCTAAAGTCTCTCTAATAACATCTTTAAACCTTTCCATTAAGTCAGTATTATAAAGATACTTATTCCTTCTCATAATATCTTTCTCTACCGTCTTATCCCTGACTTGATTTACACCACGTCCTATCATCGCTTGATGCTTGTACGCTTTTACAAAAGCCCATATTCTCTCTCTAGCATGTTGAGCAACAGTGTCGGACGGCCATGCTTCTAACATTGAAATGAAATTCTTAAGACCAGTATCTTGCTTGCTTTTATGAAATCCATTTAACATCTTCTTCATTATTAATCTCGATGCTGATTGAGGGTCTAATGGCTTTACTTTTAAATCTATAAGCTCAGGATTAAACTCGTTTATAATTAAACTCTGAACTAACTGATCATACTCCTCCAGTAAATAATCAATGTCTTTCTCAGGGACAACATTCTCAACTGGATTCTCAGTGTTCTCAACTTGATTCTCGACTTCAACATTCTGATCATCTGTTATCATCTGGGCATAAATTTTTTTTGTCTTTTTAATAGTATTAAAATAACTTAAATTAAATATCATTTTTCTTTATTCCTTATGGTTTACTTACGAACAATGCCGTTACAAATCCAATACCAGCAGAAAAAATACTACTCATCGTATTCTTTGAAAGAACTATCCTCTTCTCATCTATGGTTGTTATTCCTGTATTACTATCAATCGTCGTTGTTTTAAATGCTAATTCTCTTTCTCCCAGAAACGCCAGTATATTGCCATTCTCTTTCATGTAAACAACTAACTCATTTTTATCATAGATTGCCATCTCTCTTAATGGAGCGGGTCTCTCTCTTGAAGCACAAGAAAGTGAAAGCATACAAACCATTAATAATATTAAAGTAAAAATTTTCATAATAATATTCTCCACTTTTATAGTTTCAAATTAAATTAGATTATTTCCTTCATGAATTTAAATTCTTCAAAATAGACCTTGAATTTCAAATTTTTACCATTTTTAAAATTTCAAAATCGGTTTTTTACTATTGAGCATCGCTCAAGTTATTTCCTCATGGGACTCCTACACTTATAAAATACACTTTCTTCAGTAAAACACTTACTATATTACTAAAACACTTATAAAATACACTTTCTTCAGTAAAACACTTATAAAATACACTTTCTTCGACTATAGGACATTTTTTTTACAAAAAGACTCTTATAATACTGTTTTTATTTGAAAACATGTATAGATTTGGCAATTTTTCTATACACGTTGGCCCGACTTGTATAGATTATTGCGTATTGCGTGAATAGATTACTGGACATATATGGACATGATCCGACTCAAGCTTTATAGGCTTTTATGGGCTTTTATAGACCTATGTGGACATTACATGGACATTACATGGACATTACATGGACATTGCATAAACTGATTGCAACTAAATTCTTCAAAAGAGACCTTGAATTTGGAAAAATGCTCAGTGCCGAAAATCGGAATTTGGTTTTTGGTCTGAGGAAGGGGACCCCCTAAGAGAACCCCCCCGTCACCAACTAGGGCAAATTTCGTGCCAAAGCACATTACAACCCGCATAGGTTGTTTACATACACCTACCCCCCTCCCCCCTAGGGCACTTCGATTTCAAGTTCCTAGGTTATATACTGGCAACCTGACTAGGTTGGATACGTCTACAACCTAGGTAGTAATGATTGCTCCCCATCTGGTTAAGACAGGGAGCAACCTATCTGGTTAGTCCTTAGCTAACCAATTGATATTCTTCCTTATTGATTCGGATGTTACGGATATTCTCCATTTTGTATTCACGATGGATGATTTCATTTTCAACATTCTGACGGGAAGAAGAACCCGAAGCGTACAGCCAAGGCTTAACCACTTCGTTAGGAATAACCTGATTGTTAGCGTCCAGATAAACTGGGCTGGTTAAGACACGTTCAATCTTAACCCTGAAGTAATCGGTACCTTTGTGTTCAACAAAGTAAGGGGAAGGTTTGCCATTGATGACCTTCAATTGACCCCAAGCGCGGGGAGCCGCTTCAAAATCGGCTGGGGCATCTTCACGCACCCGCTGACGATTGACGGCATTTTCATAGCTATAGCCAATGGTTGCATTGACGTGGCTAACCTTGGTAACGCTACCGCCCCAAGGGTTGCCCTTGCGGAGCTTGGGTGTCGTAACGGATTCAAACGTCACGAACGAAACACCCTTGACCATTGCGGCCACCATGTTGATGAAATCTTGAGAGGTAATTTCCATTTGACTTATTCCCTTCAGTTTAATTTCCCTACAAGATTGATCCTATTGAGTTTCCAGAATCAAAGTGCCCTAACCTGTTTGCTCCCCATGCCTTCCTGTGCTAGGGCACTTTGATTTTAAGTCTGTGATAGGTTGTATCTTATGAGGGAAATAAAGGTCAAAGGGGATTAAGATCATGAGCGTCACGTTTACCATCGACGGAAACCTTGAACATTGCGACAAACATCACCTTTGGACAATGGAATCTTATGAGGATTTCGGCAAGGTAGAGCATTTCAGGGTATATCCCTTCGATATGACCGTATGCAATGGGGCTTTTGGCCAAATTTGTGACCTGTTGAACATTGCAGGGCTTGACCATTGTGGGGGCGAGATTGATCCAGAAGAGCTTGAGGCTTTGGTCATTCATGCGGATGCAAAAGATTGCATAGTTGAGCCTGTGTTTGCTGACGGTGAAATGGGTTGCATCATGATAACGGATGGATATAATGAGGGCCGTAATTCTCGTTATCTGGCTGGCCTGTTGGATTGCTCAGGAAGCTATCAAACGGAGAAAAATGGTTATCTGGTATTGATCCAGACTCAACGGGGGAATGGTAAAATATCATTCCCCTAGGGCTATTCCTTCGGGCACTTTGATTTTAACTTATTACTAGGCTGTATCTTATGAGGGAAATAAAGATCATGCAAGACATTGATATAAAGGATAGAAAAATGAATGATACAGTCGGGATATTCTATGAGACCCTTAACGGTGAAATTGTCTATGTAAGTGGATTTGAAGATTATGGAAAAATTATTATTTATTATTTTGATGATGACAAAGGGATAAGAAAAACTGACGACGATACTTTCCAGACATGGAAAGCGCGACGTGATTTGAAAGATTTCCCCAATGCAAAAGATCCACGATTACCTTATGTTTTTGATCTTTGGTGGGACATTAAACATCTCTCACAGTTAAGATTTATCATCAACAATAAATATAACGATGAATGTTATGACATCAATCGAATCAAGGAGTTGATGGTAGAGCATAATATCAAGCTATAGACTTACCTCAGGGCACTTTGATTTCAGGTATATCCTAGGTTGTATCTTATGAGGGAAATAAAGGGAGATAAAAAATCATGAGAACATTGCAGGGCATTGAGCTGAATGACTTCACTGTTGCCTATCTTGCTTGTGCTTTATGTGCCAATCTGGAGCCTGATGATGATGTTGACCGTGAGCATGAACTTGATGATTTTTCAAAGGAAGCTGTCCAATCTGCAAAGGATGATTGTGATTCTTTCCTTTCCGCGAATGGGGAGATTCTCTTGACTGAAACCCCTGAAAAATATGACATGGATTATGCAGGGCATGACTTTTGGCTGACCCGTAACGGTCATGGGGCAGGATTCTGGGATCGTGGTCTTGGTGAAGCTGGCAAGAAACTGACGGATGCGGCTCATGCTTTTGGAGAATGCAATTTGTACCTTGGGGATGACGATGTTATTCATCTGACCTAAATCCTAGGGCACTTCAATTTCAGGTCTATGCTAGAGTAGTAGATAGACCAGTATGAAAGGATAAAAAATGTGTGATTCATGTGAGGTGATTCGGATCAATGGCATTGTTTGTCATGAGCAGGGGTGTCCCGATTCGTGGAAAGGCAAGCAACGGGAATGTAAGGAATGCGGGAATAAATTCACTCCAACCGAAAAGGAACAATATTGTTGTTCTGGGTCATGTTCATCGGCATACTATGGTGTTGAATATTACGATGAGGATGAAACCTATCCCGATTATGACGACTAGGGCACTCTGATTTCAAGTCTGTGATAGGTTAGGTAATGAAGAGAGCGATTGGTTGGGTATGAAACAATTGAGACTGGTATTTATCTTGAATGGAGAATTTCCATGAATGCAAGAGATGGCCCGTAAACCACCATTATTATGTCTAGATTAAATTTTCGGCATCGTTGGGGATAGTCTATCGGGCTATCCCCTTTCCGTTTAGGCCATTAAAATGACGATTTTAATGCCTTACAGACCCGCCACGAGCTTTTAGGTTGCATACCTAGGTGAATTACCCATGTACAGAATTTTCTATCTGGATTAAATCCTAGGGCACTTTGATTTTAAGTTATTACTAGGCTGTATCTTATGAGAGAAATAAAGATCAAAGGGGAGAGAAATAATGGAAAAATTTAACGTTAATGATTACGTTTTTGTTCCCGATCCTAATGAAAAATTAGGGGATTTACATAAACATCATTTTATCGGTAGAATAATAAATATCGACCCTGAAAAAAAGACGTGTTTTATCAAAGATCAAGAGGGTGATGTTTTTGAGATCGAATTAGAAAGAATTTTTTTAGAAGAATAAATATGTTTTTCCCGAAAAAATATGGAATATAATACCTTTTATTTCTACAGCCTAGGGCACTTTGATTTTAAGTTATTACTAGGCTGTATCTTATGAGGGAAATAAAGATCAAAGGGGAATAAGAAAATGAGCAATCTGGAGAAAGCGCAAAAAGTCATTGAGAACATCATTGGCATCGTGGAGAAAGCCCTAGAGAACAATGAGAATCTGACTTGGGATCAGCCGATTGTTAAGGGATTGTCAAAGGCTTGCCGCAATTGCATCCATAATACCGATTACAAGGGTTTGCTCAATTGCATGATTCTGCATTTCGAGGGGTTGCACCACAATGATTTCCGTTACGTGGCCTGTTCATGGGTGAAGTCTCACTTTCGGAGTGATGGGGTTCGGTTTGCCAAGGGATCGAAATGGACGTGGATACTTCGGCCCGTCAAATTCCCTTCGTCAGTGAATGGAGAGGAAGCGGCCAAGCGTGGATTGAATCCTGAAAAGGTCATGGATGAGCTTAAGAAAGACGCTCGTGGTACGGTCAGGAAATACGGGCAAAACCTGTTCAACTGGAGAGTGATGGGGTTTGAACAGATTCCAGTCGTGAATGTGAGGGATACGGTTGGTATTCTTGACAAGATCAGGGATTCCAAAGGAGAGATAATCGCGAGTGAATTGGATTCTCGGCCAGAGAATGAAAAGCCCAAGGGAAGCATTGAATCCCTTGCCAAGATGGTCGAAATCCTTGGGGCGAATGTGATTGAAGTCAACACCGAAACCCCTTATTATCGGACAAGCACCGATGAGATCGGTATGCAAAAGGCTGCGAGTTTTGAAGATGAATATGTCCTCACTGAGGCTCTCGCTCATGAACTGATTCACTGGACTGGCCACAAGACACGCATGAATCGGGACATGAATAACATGGGGAAAGAAAGTTATTCCAAAGAAGAATTGGTTGCTTGCCTTGGTTCCTCAATGCTTCTTTGTCTGTTAGGTGTTGACATGATCGGTCACAAGATTTACAGGCAAGCGGCATACATCAAAAACTGGTTCAAGCACCTTCAGAATGATCCTCAGATGTTGATTGATGCGACCAGTGAAGCGGAAGCGGCTGTCAGATATCTCTTCAGGGAATCGGGGATGGACATAATGAAGGTAGAGGCCGAAGCTGAAGCGGAACTTGTTGAGGTGTAAGCTAAACTGGGAAGGGTGAAAGCCCTTCCCTTCTTTTTATGTATGCCAGCCAGCTAATGGCGATTGACTTTATTCGTTCTGTATGTTACAGTGTTGGAATTGGAGTGCCCTTAGGTAGCTTATTCTTCCCGCGAAAGGTTTTATTATGGTAAGGTTTATCACCGACAAAGATCACGGTACGATTCTAGGTGAGAGGCTTTCACAGTTTCTATTCCTCTTAAGCAATGGCAAGGATGACACCAGTTCACGGCTTTTGGAGTATGTCAATTATTTACTTGACGATTATGAGTCAAGCCTAGACAGTGATGAAGATGAAGATAGATATCTTGTTGAGGCTTTGAAGGCTCTACAGAGCTTCCTACACGATCCTGAGCATGAGTCTGATGTTCTTGTCGTATCTGATTCTGACCTTGGCATGGTGATTGCCGATAAGCTGGTCAATGTGGTTGTCAAACTGGAATTAAGGACCAGTCAAGACGTTTGTGTGAAGTTTGCGGAGAATATGGGGCATTACATTGAAGAGATGGAAGAGGCAGGATCGATGGACTATGACCAAGATTTGATTGACGGTATGAAATGTTTTCGTCGATATGCTTTGAAGAAAATAGGGAAGTAGTTCGGGCACTTTGATTTTAATAATTTAATATACATTAGTATCTTTTCTCATTGGTTAATGGTGATTTTTTCTATTCCTTCCTTTCTAGGGCACTTTGATTTTAATAATTTAATACTCTTAATAATATAGCAGACAACAAGCTCTGCAAAGATTAAGCAAAGGGTATTATTATTATGACTTCCAATTACAATCAAAATGCTGGCCATGCTCACAAGTATTACACTCGCGCTCGTGTTTATGATCCTTTTGTGGCCAAGGGCGAAGTTATCAAAAAGGCTCTTTTTCTCCCCGCCGAAAAATGCCTTGACATCCGTATGGGCATGGATCTTGGCGTGATCACGAACGAAACCCATTTGGTTATTGTTGAGATGAATCCCGTTGTCATGGGGAAAATCAAGAAAACCCTGAAGTCGTGGGGGTTCAAGAAGGTCTCGTATTTCCATGGCAAGATTGAGGAATTTATGGATGAATTCCAATTCCTTGACCTTGTTCTTGATTGTGACCTTGTTTACCTTGATTTCTGTGGTGAAATGGATTGGGAAAAACATTCCCTTATCGGTCGGATGTTTCCTTATTTCAATGAAGCGGATTTCAAGTCGGTTTTGGCTTTCACCTTCTCCCTGAACTATCGGAATAATTCCTTTCTCAGGGACCGCAAGGATGATGTCAAACCTTTCTTGGTGAATAAGAACGCCAACGGTTTTCTCAATCGTGAGAATTATGAGGCAAGCATTTTGAATGCCCGATGGACCGTTTCGCAGACCTTTGATGCCCTTGGTCATGATCGTAAGGGTCGCAAGGCTTATGAATATCATGAATACAAGGAAACGGGGAAATCAATTCCTATGGTTTTCTTCATGCCCGAAACGCCCCGGATCAATAAGGTTTTCGTCTCACTGACCGCTGGACAAAAAGCGGCCAAGACACGAGAGATCAACAATCTTCTCAGAGATTACGACAAGCAAACAAGCGCGGGTCGTAAGGCGGCGATCAAGCGGGTCATCAATAAGATCAAAGCCGAAATGTGAGGATAAGTCAGAGTCATCCCCCCTTCTTAATTGAGGGGGGATTTTTTATTGGCGATAAGATTTTAGGGCACTCTGATTGTAAGTCTGTGATAGGATAGAGCATGTAGGGAAATAAATCTGAAAGGGAGAAAGAGTTATGTGTTTTTGGCCGATGCCTAAGAAAAATGGTCGAGTCGGAGCTGGTCACAAGGCCGCACTGACACGCAAGATCAATGCGTTGGAGAAGGTGTACGCCTCTCATACATCCGCTGGCAAGAAAGCGGCGGTTCGTCGGGTGATCAACAAGCTTCTCACTGAGCGATGGGGTAATGTCTGATGTTTGGTCCCCCTTCTTAATTGAGGGGGATTCTTTTCTTCCGCGAAATTCTAGGGCACTCTAATTTCAAGTCTTTGACAAGATAGAGCATGTAGGGAGATCAATTCAAGAAGGGATAGAGGATTTTATACGACAGAGGCGTGGAAGTGAAAAGTGTTTTGCAAAGCACTTATTAGCAACGGAGAACGCACCCTGTGTGCATCGCGGGGCGGGGGTAATAAAAAGAACAGATTGCGCATATGTCAATAACCTCATTGTCGGGGTAGCGACCGACCTGTCGCATAAAATCCTTTAGACCTTAAAAGGAATAAAGATCATGGATAAAGCAAAACTTTTCGACCGAATCAAGGAAGTTATTGAACAGCCTAAACGCCCATGTAATGAATGCTGTAATTCTTGTGGTAACTCTGAGGCTTATATGCACGATGGAGTCCAAATGTCCTGTGGATGGAGAGACTGTTATATCTGTAAAGGGACGGGTGAACTTCCAACGGACGAAAACATGATTGAAGAGATTAAAGAGATCATTGCAGAGGGAGAGGAATAAATACTATGAAAAAGTTCAAGTTCAAAACTTCAGTTGGTGAGTTCTTTGGAGAATTTGACGAAACAACGGAATTAAAAGTTCAAGAACGCCGTAGTTATGAAAATGTGAAAATTCAAAATGTTGATAAAATTCTTGGAAGAAATCATGGATGTCTTTTTGATGGAAAGGTACACAGTATCATACGGATTGGAAACGGGGAATATTGGCTATTCATCGACCTTGACGATGGTTACTATGGATGTCCCGAATATCTTCTTGAAATTCTTGACTAAGGATATTTCCCTATGAAAATGAAATATAAAATGCTATCACTTTGGTATGATGTAAGAATTTTCGGATGGTGTTTATCCTCAATCTTACTCAGAGTGTTAATCCTTATTGCCTTTTCATTAATGGCAATAAATTTAGCCATTCTTATCTGGCAATTTTATCTGCTTTTCTTTACTTAGGATGGAATACTATGAAAATATATCTTCTGAAAAGATCTCCTTACAATGAGGATTTTCTTCTTGACAATTATGCTGTTGATGACGATGGGATTCGTTCTATGGCATTAAAGTATTACGATGATCTTAACTATGATGATCCTGATCATGAGTTTACAACTGTTAAAATCATTACGTGTACAGATGGCAAGAGGGAAGTCTGTATCTATGATAAAAGAGAGGGTGATGACTACTTTGATTTCGTGATGAGACTATACATTATTGAGATTGAGGGATTACCTTCTGTTGTGTAATTTTCCCCTTCCGCGAAAGTCTAGGGCACTTCGATTTCAAGTCTGTAATAGGATGATGATTAGAGAGATCAATTCAAGAAAGGTTATTTCGATGGAAAATATTGAAATTTACAAAAACATCTTAAAAAAAGTCAAGGATGTTGAAGACTTAAAGGAACTAAATCATTTCCTTGTTAAGGAAATTAAATTCAGAAATCAAGCTGAAGCCTTATCGAATAAAGGATTATTCACTCAAGGACAAACCGTGATCACCAAGAACATCAGGCCCAAACGAGTGAACAACCAAAGGGCAACAATTGTCGCCATCCAATTGACACGAGCAATTGTGCGTTTTGAGCGGGACAATCATGTTTCAAGTGTCCCTCTCCAATGTCTGGAAGCAGTCGAGTAAAGTTTATCGGGCACTCTGATTTTAGGAACGTGTCCGTATAAGGATTAGACGGGGGAAAGGGCAACTTAAGCTGGTGCTTCCCTCGTTTAAGGACAGAGTTTGGCTATCACTAGCACGTTATTTTTGCCAATAGCCAAAATCATGGAGTTTAACTCTGGCTCCAACAAAGGAATGATCGGCAACAAAGGCCACAATCGGCCTTTTCCCCCTCTTGAGATTGTGAGTCGGAAGTATTCCCGTAGATATATTTTCGGCTCACAATCGTAAAAGGACTAAGAAAATGAATGATAAACATTTAGGCCCATTGCAAAAGGAATGCCTTCAACATTATAACAGTGATAAAAAGCAATATTGGCTTACCTATCACAAGGATTACAGAACCAAACGGGTAATTTCGTCCTTGGTCAATCGTGGTTTGCTTGAGATCAATGAGTTTGGTCAAGCTCGTAGGACGAATAAAGTCCGTCGTCCATTCTAGGAATTTACCTTTTGCGCGGGAATATAAGGAGAATATCATGGCTAAAAAACTTTCTAAATCTGCCAAGAAAAGGTATATTGAATTAGGTGGCATTAAATGCCCCTTCTGCTTGTCTGATCATATTGAAGCAGGGAAATATTATCCTGAAGCAAATTTTATCTACCAAGATGTCTCGTGTCTTGATTGTCATGAAGATTGGTCGGATCAATATACCTTGACTGATATTGAAGTCAATGGGGAATAATAAACATGGCATTTGACGAAAAATCACCTTATATGTCTCCATGGGAGCATGGGGATAATGTCTATGAACGACAATACTTCATTCTCATGAATCAGCCAGCTTTCTTATTTGTCAGGATTCTTCAAACCCCAAATGGAGAGTTTACCCCTTGTGTCGGATATGCTCCGGGGGATGGTACTGTCTTGACTTCTTTGCCAGCTTGTGCGACATTGGATGAAGCAATGACTCGAAGTATGGAGTTGGTCGGAATTGCTTTAGACCAGTTCATGAGTGATTTCCAAGCTGGGATCACATTGTTCCCCTGAGGGGAATTCTAGGGCACTTCGATTTCAAGTTCGTATGAGGATGAAGATTAGGGCGGGGAGAGGGAAGAATAAGGGCATCAAAGGCCAGCTTCTCCCTGCCCTATGCCAAGGAACCCCGACCGTCATTGTAGACCGATGGGGTTCATACTAAGGATCGGCCAAGTGTTTTAGTGCCTATCCTCTATCACGACCGGGCTTTATGTATAAGCCTACCGAAAGGCCATTACGCCCATACCTAAAGGCTGCGGCGGTTCATGGCACAGAAAAAGTTGGAGTAATTAACCAACTTGGTAAGCAAGCCGATGGCTCAAAAGGACATCGCGCTGGGAAATTGGCGGGGGTGAGACGCA
>Ga0209728_1000794_pt1 | contig 22441 bp, 32 predicted proteins | sample RifGroD1_FD_183997 | JGI IMG/M metagenome (GOLD analysis project Ga0209728, IMG submission 183997) | Groundwater microbial communities from Rifle, Colorado, USA - Groundwater D1 (SPAdes) (version 2) | ecosystem: Environmental > Aquatic > Deep subsurface > Groundwater | place: Rifle, Colorado... | reverse complement strand
ACTTAATAATTTCGGCATTGCGCTTAAATTGAGCGTGTACCTCCATGCCGACAGGTCCCTGCATTTCTTTTCGTAGGGCCTCGTAGATCACCCGGCCATTCGATGACTCGCGGGCCGCTTGCCGCCAAGTCTTATTGCCCGAGTTGAGCACACCAGCGACTAACTTACTAGCTAGATCATCAGCAAATTGGTGGAAGGTCATATTCGATAACCAACCACGAACTACGTTAGTAATATCGACTGGATCAGTGAGTCCTTCGATTGCATTCTGCAAGGTAAGTGTTTTGTCCGTTAGGGCACGCTGAACATTTAGTTCTAGGCGGCGTTTTGGGGACCATTCATTGTTGTCCATCAGTCGTCATCACTACCAGAATTTACCGACTGTGCCGGTCCATCCCCAAACCCAACATCCCCCATCGACTCATCCCCCATACCAAACGAATCATCTGCCTTTTCAATATCCTCATCCGTGATCGAGGTAAACATGCTCGTTGTGTACGATAGCTCGTGTAACTCTGTCAAGGACATTTTCTGATTGATTATCCCGGCACTGAACGCCTTAACGACCGACTCGACTTTCTTCTCAACAATCTCTGCCACCTTATCCTCAGTAGGAGTTGCAAGAGGATTAAACTTAATATCTAGATCGTCTGGAATGTACCCAAACTCTGACATAAACATAACGGGCAGTACCTTATTAATCGCAGGCTTAAGTTTCGTCTCTTGCTGCTGCCCCAACATGTCGCGATAGTTCTGCATATCGGACTCGCCGGTTGCGTTCATTCCGGCCGGAGACCGACCAAACAATCTTGTGACCGGGATATCCGATGCGCCCGACACATCCATCATTTGTGAGTCCGATATATCCGAGAGTCCAGCGAAGGTATACTGAATAGGAGTTATCTCTTCATCCTTACCGATGATCATCATGCCGTTATTCGAGCGCATTTGATTTTGCGCAGATTTGACGTTATAGAAATTTGCCTGCACTTCAGGGTCTGTGGCAGCGAGCATCTGATCCATTCCCTCTATCCTGTTCACCAAGAGGTTAGCCTGAAACACCAAAGAAGCTATATTCCAAGATGTGGAGTCGCGCTTAACTAACTCCTCATAAACATGCTCCATGATTGAGCTACCCCAGTGGATCTCGGTAATTTCCTCGTAGAAGGGGAGTTTCTTACCTATAAATCTGAGTACGCGAGAGTGATGGACCTTGGAGATAGATCGATCGGATGCGTGGTCTCTGACCTCATAATATTTTGGTAATCCCATTTCAGGGTCACGGTGATCTGTGATTAATTCTAAGGATGGATAAATACCCGACCATCGATCAACGACCATAAGACCACAGAACGAGTCGGGCATGATATCTTCGTAATCCAAGGGTGTATCGAGCTTATCTTCGTGACCATCGATAACTATGATGGCGGCTGCACCGCCGTAGAGTCGTCCCCAGTAAAGTCCTTCGAGTATTTTCTCCTTAACCATTGTGCGCTGTTCCAGTTTATGAATCCTGTCTGTTTCCTCAGGCTTAAGCTCCGCGGTGATCGCATACCAGTTTTTGCACATATCCTCCGGTATAATGTTCACGATTTTATTACAGATCCACGAGTTACGGTAGAGGGAGTTCATGAGGGTGTAGTTACGAGTTAGACGAGTTAGGGGATATGTTGCGGCTGAGATGATGTTGTTGGATGCACTGCCGAGGCGAGCGAGTTGGTTTTGGAAGGAGTCGAAGGCTGAGCCGCGATGAGGTGAAGTGGGTGGAGGTGTGGTTTTTTGCACTCGCTGTGTTCTGTTTTTGTTTCGCTTACTCAAGTTATCACCTCCTCTATGCTTTAAAATATTTAACGATTGTTTTTGCCCAATATCTCAGTGCGTCAAGGCAGTGGTCCGACTCCTTGACTGGTTCTTCTACTCCTCTTTCGGCTGACTTTACATTCCAAATATAAGCGGGGAATTCCTTGAGTAAATTTGGGCATTTTCGTTTATTAACAAACAGCTTTAAGACATGTAGCAGTGTCGAAACCAATCTGATACCATTCAAGACTTCGTTATCTGCGTTGATAAGATCATCTGCTTCGCGAGCCTTGAGCGAGCGTTTTCTTAGCTCTGCCTTAAAACTGGCCGCGCTCGGGTCGATAATAATCCCTGAGTATCTCTTATCGCCTATAAACTTCTTCAGGTCATCTGCATATTCGGCATCTGTTTTCTGCTTGTTGTGTTTTTTGGAATCATAATAATACTCATCAACCACATAATATTTGGTTACACGTTCGATGGTCTGTTCGACGATCTCAAGGCAAGCAAAGGGATTAATCGTTCCATAGTCGATTGTGTACCAACGAGTATAATACAGGTTTAAGTCGGGTCCACCGGTGCCATCTTCGCGCCAATTTAGGCCATCTTCATACTGATTGTCAATACAAAAACCTGAGTAGATAACGCCTTCCGCGTTTTTTCTCAGGCCTAGGATATCCCTTTGGTACCAGACTGATTTTTTGTCATAACTTATTAATGCCTTTCTTATCTTTTCATCCGAAAGGCTAAGGTTGTCAGCTATTGTGAAGTGCTCATAATTCAGTCCGTAATCTCTGATTTTGAGATTATTATCTTGATGAACATTAAGTATCTCTGCATAAAACCAATGCAATTCAGCCTTGGGGTTAAGGTCAAACAACAACTTACGCTTGCTACTTGATAAGGTGCGGTCAAATACTTCCTTTACGAAAGATTGGGCACACTCGTTAACCTCCGAGATATAAACGCTTCCGAGGGTCAAGCCCTTGATAAATCGCTCATCACCGTTTTTACCTCCACCTGAGATAAGGACTATTTTCTCTCCTGTAACGGTCTGTATAATAACTGCGTCTTTATCTTGGTACTTGCCCTGCCTGCAACGGCCCCTGAAGTAATTTAAGACACCAAATCCATCGCTGTCTATTATGTTAAGTTTGGCGGTCGCTACCGAGACACCAGCAGCAAGGTGTAGTTTATCGGGGTGGTTCTCAATAATGGTACACCATGCGATTATGTTGATAATATTCTTAGATGCCCGCTTGCCGCCTTCAGCGACCGAGAGCCAGTATTCGTCCTGCAGGCATTTGCTTATATAGTCGGTTTGCTTTTGACTGAATGGCGCGTACTCACTCATCGCTCTCAAGGTCCTTTATGCTTCGATTAGGCACAGGATTATTAAGCAACTGGGCGAGAGTTTGTATTTTCTGGATACTTTCATCCATGCCGCCACCGGTGGCCTTAAACTTATCTGCCTCGAACTTAGCTTGGTCTAGCTTAAGCTTCTCATCCTCAATCCGGCGCTTGTGAGTATCTGCAAATAACCCAACATGTTTTGATAGTGCGTCAAGGGCCTTGATCTTATCATGTAGTTTGAAGGTGAATATTCCCTTGGGTGATATAGATACCTCTTGAATTATAGTCCCATCAACTTCTTCGCTAGGCTTCATTTCGATTACTTGCTGATAATCGCAAACAGGTTTACCTTCATCGTCTGTCTCTATAACAATTTTCTCTGTGCCAAACCTGAGAAAGTCTTTTATGTCGACAAATCCTATTTTGGCATACTCCTGCAATACCCGATCTTGGGTGATTTTATTACGTTGTAGGCGTTCGTCTTTCGCTGCTTGAATTGATTTTTGAATACAAGTTTTACCAAGTAGCTCAGGGCCAATCCTGTTTGCTGTTTTAGCGGAATACCCCGCTCTTATGGCAGCCTGAGTTGCATTAAGATCAATGAGGTATTCAGAAACAAAAATACGCTGTTTATCGGTGAGCTCAGGACTTTCATTAGTTTCTATTTCCTTATTGTTTACATCAGCCTTAATCTTGGGTTCTCGCTTCACTGAGGTGTCTCGCGTTGCAACGTTTCCCTTCTTCGTTGCACGTTGCTTCGTGCGTTGCGTTGCGTTATCCGTTGCGTTGCGTTGCGAGTCAGGGGTGATCGAACGTTGCCACTTTTCTCTATTCTTACGACTTCGCATGGTGCCTTCGCTTATGCTATGTTTGATCGCTAGATCCTTGAGGGTTATATCGGTGGATTCATATTCCTTGCGAATTTCTATCCAATCCATGCTACATCTTCACTACCTCCCCGTTGGAGTTTGGTTTTATTATTTAGGGAATCTAATCCCTCGGTTGCTTCGCATCATCATATCGAGCGCCTTGAACTTACTCTCGTATTCGTACTCCTTGTACGCGGCGAGGTATTCTTCGCACTATATCCCTATACCTTGAGCACAGTTTCCGCAATATTGCCTGACAGGAACGATAGGAGAGTAGTGTTTACATTGGGGCTTATCCACTTCACCCACGGTAATCATCACCGCCTTATAAGTATAAAAAAGCGAACGCCCCAATTAAGGAGCGTTCTGAGTAGAGGAGGGCTATGGCACGAGCGCCCGTTAGGGTGCCCATCTATTTGGCAATAGGAAAAGGCCCAGACCCCGTTTAGGGTCCGAACCTCACCACTAATGATACCTCATAGCTTATCTAATGTCAATAATTTATGTTATTCTGAAAGTTTACACTTGGGATGTCCATGGTTCAAGAGGTATTTTCGTACCCTTGTTGCTTTTCTTAATCCTGCCCGATTTACCGCCACCCGGCACAATCGCTCCCTGTTCAGCCTTATATGGATCGGCTACCGAATGTAAGTTAGGGATTGGATACCTCATAATCTCCTTAATCCTGTCGTTAGGACTAAGCTTATTGAACTTTTCGAACCACGTTCCCCCCTCTCTCTGAATAACAATACCTAAGTCAGTTGTGAGTTCTTCAGGCCCTGGCGTGAGCTCAGGGATTGGATCTGGAACTGGCTCGACAGGCTCAGGATCTGGGACGTATTCTCCAGATTGACAAGCTATGAGGTTAGCACACAGCGAGCAATCTGTCCAACCGTGTGGACATTCGCGTAGTTCGTTCGGGTATTTCATGAGTTATTCCTCCTCTGTGGGTTCCGGTTCCCAACAACTCATTTCCTCTTCCATCGCTTCGATAAGTTCTTCGATAGTTTCAATCGGTTCGTCATATCCAGTAAATGCTTCAAATTCCTCTCGAAGCATCCCTGCTTGATTATAGATTTCGATTAGGCCAAAAAGTCGCATTAAATTATCATTCATCAGTTTTCATCCTCCTCATCCCCACTCTCAACCTTCAGTAACGAAATACTCCCTCGACTCTGCCTATCTCTTCGCTTGACTACTCTCCTCGGAGTAATGCGGTGGATCTTGCAGTAGTTGTGGCGGTCGATTGGGTTGTACCATTTCTTCTCCTCAGCAACAGGACAACAAATATCGAAATCACTCGGATAGTAACTCGGAAAGTAGAAAAACATATCACTATACAATAATCCTATCTCCTTCCATTCGCCTTAAGCCAATCACAACTTATATTTGTGATATTGACCCTTCCCTTCAAACACGCATCGGTTACGTTATCCGCATTGGTCACATTTCCTTTGAGCAAATACACCCTGATTCATACACGATCTTGGGTTGTTTAAACTCTCTCCCATGCCGTGCAATTCTTCTTCGAGTTTGCTTATTTCGATCTTGAGGGAATCATACTTATCCAAGACTTCGTCAAACTCTTTCTTTCGACAGTTTATAAGTTCAATGAGTTGTTCCCTTGTTAAACCTTGATGCGGCATTCTTCCCACCTCCGCCACTTTTTCTCCAGTTCTTCAAGCCTTTCCGCCACCCCAAGATCCTTGAAGCGTTTGAGTCTCAGTCGTTCCATCTCGTTCTGTTCGGACTTTGGCATGTAGTACGGATACGCATCCACTTGCCACTGTTTCCAATGTTCTCGCCAGTATGCAGACTCGTGGGGCCCTTCGCTTCCGTGATGATGCGCTTGACATAGGGTTACGACGTTCTCGACACACGCTACACGGTCCTTTGCCTCGCTACGGAATTCAATGTGATGGTGATCGGCTTCGTATGTGCTTCCACAGCCGGGATGTTGGCAGGTTCCTTGGTCCCGTAAATCTACCTTTTTATAGGCATCTTGGATTCGAGGGCTAGACTTAGCCACCTCAGCCTCGCCTTTGCCCCTTTATCCACATTAAGTCCACAGCTTTATCCACACTGACTCCATCCACACGCCGGATCGGGACACTGCTTGCATCCACAGGTATAGATTACTGTCGCGCCACAGCTAGGGCACGCTTTCGGATCTTGACTCATTTGTTAACCCTCCATTTCTCCTTGGCATTTGCAACCGATCCGCAGTTTAGGCATTTGTACTTAGCTCTACTAATTCGTTTTCTCCCCTTAGCCTTAATGTCAACAACCTTGATACTTCCGCAAACTCCGCACTCTTGGATGATTCCGCAGTTTAGCTGGTTCGTCATGATTAAGTAGGCTATTCTGAGCTTTTTTAAGAGGGTTGGGGTTTGTTTAGGCATTGAGGCCACCGTTAGGGATCTCATCCCACGTCCGACCGCCAAGTTCGCGACCAGCTTCTTTTTTGCCAACTCGTTTAAGGTGGCTAATGGGAAAAAACTTATGGTCAGGACCACCATTGACTAGATCTGAACCATCAATATTTAACAAGGCTGCTCGGCCAGAATGTGTCGTTCCAATTGCTTTCGCTACTTCCCCAACTGTATCTCTGTACTTTGGCCAAGAGTTGTAGCGCCTTACCTCTCTAAACTCTCCCCACTGTTTAAAGAAGAATGGAACTCCCTCCGCCCGACATTGATCCCTCAAGCTACTCGCCCAATCAGGATGCATTGGTCGTGCTCTTGGGCCTGATTCTCCACCAACGATTACCCAGTTTAATTTTGGTCGATTATCCAATACGGTAAATGGCACCGAAACCGTTCCTGAAAGCGAGTGAATAAATGCATCTTTCCCCTTCGGTTCGATTCGTTCCAAATTCACCGGTCCCAACAATGGTTCGCAACTTACAAATCGTACCGTCACGGGAGCTTGAAGTAGCAGAGGGATTCGTTCATTTGCTACAGCCTGATTCTCGATCGAAACCCCAAGCCAAACATTGTTTCGATATGTCTCAACCTTTAATTCCTGCGCTGCATTCCATGCAAAGAATTCAAGCATCCTTCTTGGTCGTTTTGTGAGGACCATGTAAGTGTGATCCCGATGAGTCGTCATTACTACCCATACAGCCCTAATGAATTCAAATGGTACGTCATCATGAAAAAGGTCACTCATGGAGTTCACGAATATCCTTCGTGGCTTTTTCCACTGTAGCGGTTGATCCAATCGTTCTGGATGACATGCTACGTCATTGAAATTCCTATCCCGATATGCAGTATTTCCCATAGCTCTCAATCGTGGCCATAGTCGCTCGGCGTAACAATTCCGGCAACCTTCGGAGAGTTTAGTGCAACCTGTAACTGGATTCCAAACCGCATCTGTCCATTCAATTTTTGACTTACTCATGGTTTACCTCCTCTCGTCTCAATCCATCGACAATCCCCGGTATAGACGTATTTGCAGTCTTTCTTAACTTTACAGTCATTGCATACGCAAGCTTGTCCCTTACAGGAGGTTAGGCACTTACAGGGCATCGGGGACCTCCTTCACCTTAATAACCTCAATCCGCTTAAGAGTTATCTTCCCTCGCATAACCGAGCTGAGCATGGCCCCTAGAATGGTGTAGAGAGCATCTTGGCTCTTGATAATTACCGCATCGGATCGGTTAGCGCTTAGGTCTTTACTTGTCCCTGCATAGTACAGGCCGTTGATGACTAGAAGTTTGTTTGCAAACTCGGTTGGATTAGCGCATTTCTCATTACTCATTTTTCCACCAAATATCCTTTCTTTATCAACTTCTCCTCATGTAATTTTTGCTGTTCATCAACAGAAATACCAAACTTATCCGCAATGGCATAAATCATCGTTACTGCGCTCTGAGCCACATCAAAAGCTTCTTCAATTAGCCTGAGCGGATTTTTTTCACCTGTTTTTAATCTAGGTTTTTCTCCGCTCATCTGATTACCTTTACCGATACTTTGGAGCAACTCTCCCAACTCTTCGATTAGCTTATAAGTGCATGATTCGATAGTTGGGTAGAGACCATTAAGGCGGTCAAGGGATATAAATTCATCCTTGGAAACTTCATCATCCTTGGGTATAAACCACTCTCTGTGGAGGCATAATGTGCCGTTGCAATTCAACCTCTGGCAATCGGTGCAAATTTCCTTTCGTTTCCACCCCTTCTGATTTTCTGGAGTGCAATCGCTTTCGCACTCCGGTTTTTCATGATTACCACAATTTTCACAGGTTTTCACTCTTTACCCTCCGTTTCTATCCTTGTAAGTTCATTTTCAAGGTCTTGGAGTTTCTTAGTATAGAAATCCATAGAGTCCTTTAGGTTTAACTGTGTGTCCAATATCGCTTGCCGAAGCTCTTGGGCTCCGCTCAGCCTAAGAAATTGTTCCTCGTTCATACCATGCCTTCTCTTTACGTAATCCGATGTGCACCTAGAGTGCATGATGATGTTGTCGAAGATCCTCCACTCGTCTTCCCAAACAAGGTCGTCACATACAGGACAAGTGTCAATAATGCAACCCGAGGCCACAATTAGCTTCCCCCTGTAATACCTGCCCGTAATGCGCATTCCGTACAAGCTGCAGTACAACCCCGAGCCTTAACCTGACGCGTGAGATCTGATTCCCAACATTCAGACCCGCACACTGGGCAGGTAACAAGTTTCCAATCTTTGTGTCGACTAGCGTCCGGTATATTGCGCTTCAAGGGCATACACGCGATCCCTTTGTCTCCGGGCTTATGTGGTGTGATCTTAATATCCACGGTTACTCTACCTCCCAAATCTCGATCTCCATCCGTTCTTGATTTTCATGTTGACAAGGTATCTTTTCAACCGTAGCTTTCTGCACCTGTCGGTCGTCAATCCATGCGACTTTATTGCAACCATCCAATGCACTTTTTAAATAATTGTCTATATCGCCATCCAGACCCATCGGTGTAGAAACGCCATGTAGGAACACTTTGACATTCACGGTTACTGGATTAATAATCGGTCTTTGCGTCTGAGATAATGCCATCCATCCTATCTGCTCTTTGTAAGCAAGGTACCTAGCCGCCGCAGGTTTAATAAACTTACCTCGGCCAGTCATTCTTACAGCCGGGACCGGGCGACCAGTGATTATTATGAGCATTTAGGGTTCCCCCAATAGTTCTGGGTGCTCGAAAGTGTTGCCAATAACCTCAATCTGGTTATACTTCAAAAACAAAGAGGCATCGTAATGCTTTAACCCTCCAATATGCCGCAACCAATACATTCCGTTCTTGTATTTCACAACCCATACGTACGACTTTTCTTTTCCATCCAACGGGCTTATATACGAATATTTAACAATATCTTCCTGGTATATTTCTTTTCCGTTTTTGTCATTAACCTCAGTGAACTGCAAATAAGTGATTTTTGATGCATATTTACTGACTGGCTCAACCCCATTGTTTTTAAAAATCTCATTGATATCCCCGTGGAATTCAGGGTGATAATTCATGCACCCGCCATTTTTGATAAACTCATGCTCAACCCATGCTCGGAATTTAATCTCTCTTTCCAAGTTTCACTCTCCCCACTTGAAAGTATTGGTAAATTTTTCTCAACCCATTAAAGCTCTTGACAGTGCGTTAACGCATATGATATATTGAATGTATTAAGTGCGTTAACGCATAATTGAAAGGATGATCGGCATGGAAATTATGGTACACAACGACGGTAATGAGGTTTTCAACGGTTCACTTTCTCAGTTTCTAGAAGACAACGATAACGATGAATGGTTGACTGAGGAGTGTGGTAAATTGGAGACTGTTGAACGAGTAGAGTTTAGGGCAATATCCGGTGATTGGGTGATCGTTAGGCAATGAGTGTTTTAAGTAACATCATGGGAGTAAACGAAGCCGCCAATCTTTGGGGATTAAAGCCCGGATATATCAAAAATCTCTGTGCCGCTGGGAAAGTTATAGCTGTTAAGATTGACAACCGATGGATTATTGATAAAGGACAGGAGAACCCTTCCGGTGCGACCGATAAGACTACTGAATAAGTGGCCTTATCGGTTTTTCCTATCCCTCCTCGAAGTCAAAAAGTGTCGGCATGCCATACTTTTTAATAATCTCTGTCATTTTTTCTGCAAGGTAACTATGTTGCTCCCATTTCTTTTGTAAAGTTTGGAGGATTTGGCGTTCTGATTCTGTATAAATAATGTCAATAATTACAGGTTCCTTCTGGAGAAATCGAAAGATGCGGTGAATACTTTGAAAGAAGTCGTTAAACTGATAATCTATTCCTAAGAAAATAGCTCTATGGCAATGATATTGGAAATTACAACCACTCCCGCTGAGTTCTTTCTTAGTGGCGAAGAGCCGTGTTCTTCCCTCAGAGAAATCAATAACTCTTTTCTCTCTAAGCTCGTAATCTAGGCTGCCGTAAATATCCACCACATCCGGTATGGCCTGCTTGATTGCGTGTCTCTCGGTCTCTAAATCATGCCACAGTATAAAATGGTCATCCGGACTGCTCCGAACTATCTCGGTCATCTTTTTGACGCGCTCGGGAATACTCTCCCTTTTCTCTCGAGCTGCATCTTTCAGGCCAAGTGCAGCATCCCTAAAGATTTTCCCTTGTCCATCCCTTTCGGATCCTGCACCAGAATGATCTGTCGGTATTTCGTGGTACCTGATTTCCATAGGGGGAAGATCATAACCCTCATCCGAGTATCCAAGATCTGAAGGCTTAGTAATAAACAATGCCCAGCTTGACATCCATAGCCAAAATTCCACTTCTTTGTGCGGGTATAAAGTGAGCTGATTGGCCTTAGTTGAATCCCTTTGAAAAAACTTAGTTAATGCAAGGCCAGTATCCATAACCTCGAGGTACCCGGCGTAGTGAATTAATTCCTTGTATTTATTTGGTGAAGGCGTAGCCGTGCTCACGAGCTTAAATGGTACGCCTTTGAATTTATCTAAAAATGTTTGATACGTGAGTGATCCATAACTCCTGAGTACCGATGCCTCGTCCAATGAAGTAGCAACAAAATACTTAGGGTCGATATCGCCATCCCTAACGCGCTCATAATTTGTTATCATAATTAGGCCTTTGGTTTGTCTAACCTCTTCCATGTTTCGTACATATCTTGGCTCTTCCATCCCAAGTAAATTGACGGCGTCTTTCGTGAATTCTTGTTTTACTCCGAGTGGTAAAACTATCAGAGCTTGTCCGTCTTCATGTTCCGCTACGACGCGACAGAACTCTAATTCTTGGATTGTTTTACCTAACCCAAATGATTCAAATAATGCCCGCCTACCGCCTTTAATGGCCCAAATAACTGCATCCCGTTGATGTGGCTTAAGGATTGGATTTACATCGTCAGGTGATATGATAAAACCTGTATCTTTTGCCAGAGTTATCTTCGATTTCAGAAAATCAACATATTCCATCTATGCCACCCTAACTGGTAACACAATGTGAATATATCCCTCATCTTTAATCAAAACCGGAGAATACATCCCGTTAAATTCCATCTCCACCGTTTCCCCGACTGAGTCCAATGCGTCTATGATGAATCGGGCATTCACGGCAATATCAATCGTTTCTCCACTGTGTTCCACATCAATACGCTCGTTAATCTTCCCCTTTTGGCTTGCTCCGGCTATGGAAATACTGTCTGATCCCTTCAGCTTGATAACCTTCGATTCTCCGTCAGTAAAGAGGGTAGATCGATCAATCGAACCTTTGAATTCACTGTTTGATACCTTTATGGATGATAAGTGCTCCTTCGGAATAACCTGTTTGTAATTCGGAAATTGACCCTCGATTGTGCGAACAAAAATCTTAGTAGGACCAGATTCGAGGATTAACTGCGAACCATGTGCCACTTTCAGTTTCATGTCGCCACTGAATTTCAGAGCCTCCACAAGCGCCTTTGCCGGCACAATACCCTTCCACTCATTAGTCGAATCAATGTCGCTCGTTACGATAGCTAGTCGATGTGTATCGGTGGCGACAAACTCTATCTTGCCATCCTTAATCGCTATCAAGACCCCTGTGAAAATCGGTCGATTAGCTTCAAGGGAGACTGCTTTAATCGTCTTAGTTACACCTTTTCTGAGTATTTCAGCCGGGATGTTTATCTCACTGTCTGATAGTTCGGGAAGTAGCGGGAACTCATCTGTTGGCAAGGTTTGTAGCTCGATAAACGAACCCTTGTACTTAATAGTCATCGTTCCATCTTCGACACTAATGCTGACTTGAGAATTGGGAAGTTTTTTAATTATGTCCGTGAATATTTTGGCCGGAACAACGCACGAACCCTCTTCCTCTGTGTCGATAATCTGAACCGTGTGTTGTATTCCAATCTCTAAGTCTGTTGCTGAAAATTGAAGGTATCCATTTTCTAAAGTTATAAGAACGCCTTGAAAGATGGGATTAGATGATTTCGATGATACAGCCTTTTGAACGACCGATATTGCATCGTTTAAGATCGATTTGTGGCATGAAAATCTCATTTTGCTCCTCCGATCTAGGTAAATTTGAAGGGGACCCTGTTGTTATGTAGTTGGCCCCGACGCTGTCAAATAGTATTTACTTACTCGGTTATTACGACTTTTCCAGATTCGACCAGATCGGCAAGCGCGATTTCAAAGTACAGCTTGATATTCCTTCTAGCTTGAATCTTCCATGCTCCACCGTCAGCCTCGAACAGCGCCGCATCCGGTCCAGTGCGTACCCTGAGCAAGAATTCTGAAATTGGCTGCTCAACTTCAAGGAATGTACGGTATGGAGCCAATTTAACGATTGGCTGTAACCATGCATTTTCAAGCATCTGGACACCCTTTTTGGTGGTAACTTTTTGAGTGATCCCGTCGTCTGCCGTAATTTTTATGTCTTCTTCAGTTATTTTGGCAAGATTGGCAATGAGCGCATCGCTTAATTCCGTTTGAACAAATGCACTTTTTAGCAAAATGTTCATTTGTTCGATATCCATGAAGCTTCCAAGGGAAATTTGGGGTAATTCAGCCACCGCAGAGTAAAGATTAAAACGTTCAAAGTCACCACGTAGTGTAGTTAAGGCAATTACTTTTGTCGGGCTTTCTACATGCACCACAAGATCATTAAGGCCCTCATGGTTGCATTCCTTGACGATTAGCTCAACTAAGCTGGCTAAGGTCTTGGTCGAGAATACCGATGGTTTGTTTTCCGGAACCATTACGAGCTGCTTATTGGTGAATTGATGGCCGTTAAACTCAAACTTCTCGACATCACGCAGGCTTAAAAGTTTCTCGATAGCTGCTTTAATCATAAAATTACACGCTCCTCAAATTTTAATTTTGTCCTTTGGGCTTAGTTGTTCACGAGCTTCAGTACATTTACTTCCGGTTCGACAAACATGGATTCCTGATTCGGGTCGCTCTTGGTTAACTCCCTGGCCTTTGGCTTACCGTTGTTATCTTCCTCGACAAAAATACTTGTTACGATGGATTTAACGGGTGCAAGGGTTGATTTAGCTTGTGCCGTGGTTTGCGTGATTTGGCGGTCCTCGTTGGGTTTGAAGGTCAAGGTCACCGTCAACTTACGCGCCACTGTCGGTACCGTATTTGGGTCTATGATATTTGCCATGATCTTATTGGCTTCGTTGTTGATCTGTTCTAGGATCGCCCCCCCGGCCATCTCTAAGATGTTAACCTCACGTATCTTTACCATTCATTTCACCCCTTCTTATCTCGTTAGGTCCTTATCCAACTTCGCCGATCCCAAGGCAATTACCAACGAGTTATGCTTTGCCCGCAACGTATCAGCAACCGCATCCATGAAGAAATACCTTTCCTCAGCGATATTCAAGGCATCCTCAATCGTTAGTTCCGAGTCTCCGACCTTTCGCTTTCTTGCAAACTGGACAGCCATAGCCTCTCGATCTTTTTGGGTACCTGTTGCTAGAAGGTACGACTCTGTCTTTGTGTCCTTCCAAAGTCGGTTGGCTCTCTCAAAGACAGCCTTAGCCCTAGCTAGGTCGAAACGTGCCTTGGAGTACATTGTGTCAATCTGACTTTCCAAGCGCGTTATATCCGTCTTGTCCGGCTCCTGAGGAACTCTAATCGCGGATACTTCACGCTCGTAGGTTTTCATTTTTTCTGCCCAGGTGTTATCTGCCATTGCTTGTCCACCTCTCATCCAGTTCGATTTCCCCAGTTGGTGGGGAACGGTTCTTTATCTGCATCGCTAGATGCGTTGAGAGTATGTTACTAAGGGTTATTTTCCTCCCCTAGACCACAACGACAGCGCGGTTCGACTGGTTTCGGTTCGAATGAACTCTAACCCTTCCGTTCCCATCTGACCCGGTATATACCCATCTGTGAGTTTGTACACCTTCACATTTTCGTAGCGGCCACCATACATTTCCTTAATCCTTGCGTCTGTTTCGCCGTCCGTTAAATCACAGTTGTTTTTACGCGGTCCTCTTATCCTAATTTGCGGACCGCATCTCAGGCCTCTGGCGTAGTCAGCAAGGCATTGTTTACTTAACCCTAATTCTCTGGCCAGATTAACCTTGCTACCAGCCGCCTCAGCATCTATTTCAATCGATTCTAGAGTTGGGTATTTCCTGCGTAGTTTAGCAGTGTTGCTTTCCATCAATCCCTCTCCTCCTGACTAAAACAATCTTTTCATGAACTCAAGGTCCGTATTTCTTCCCACGATTTCTTTGGACTCACCCAAATATCGTTTGAACTCATTTCCCAAGCATTTTCTGATGCAACTAAAAGAGCGTGTAAAACAACTTCTGCCATGGCTCGTGCAGCTGGCGGGGGAACCATATTTCCGATGGCCTCCCTAAATCTTGCATCTGAGTTACCAGCAAGCTTTAATGGTTTTCCGTTTATCATCACCGGCAACCCTTGTAGTGCCGCCAATTCCAATGTCGTTAAGGGTCGATGCCATGTTCCGTCGAGAGAAATGATCACAGGCGGCGGATCTAATGTTTCATTGTCCTTTGGGATGCGAGGGTCAGCTATTGCCGCCGAACCAGAATGAACATCCCCTGCACCAATCACCGTCTTACCTGGCTCATCCCATTTCTGAACTCCCATCATCCCAGAACGTGGTTTGCAATTCAGCCGAGGATCTGCGACTGATTGCGCTCCACTCCCGACGGTGTCTTCTCCGGTAATTGTTAAAGCGGAGTCTTCCCAAGGCCGCACAAGGTAGGAGTTGTTACGCCTATTGCTTCTCTCGTTAAGTCTCGGGTCAGCTATGCAAATTGCTCCGTTGTTTGGCCTATGGGCCCCGGTTACCGTACTTGATTCTTCATCCCATTTACGGACTTGATAGATGGCTGTGTGTGTACTATCCTTGAATCCCGTTCTGGGGTCAGATATAGCAATCGCTCCACTGCCAAACCTCGTCCCTGTCACGCATGGTGCAGGTTCATCAAACTTAACTACTCGGTAAACTCCCGGGTGCCTACCCTCTCGGTCGACCAATCGAGGATCGGCAATGTTTGATGCAGTGGAACCATTGGCCTTTGCGTTGCCAGTCACTGTGTGGGCAGGATCTCCCCATTCCTGAACTCCGAACGGTCCGCTACCTCTAGGAATATACTGAAGTTGATACTCTTCCTCTGCAATTTTTTCGAGATCTCTCCAATCTCCACCAGCAGGGATAAGAGCTAACCTAACCCATGTTTTCCACTGAAGCTTTGGGAGTCTGTGTAGCGGTCCCATACTTTCGGTACCCGGTAGCGGCAAGGGGCCAAGGACCTCACCAATTGACTTCACTCGCTGTTTGGTTGGCTTATAGATAAACGAATCCATCTTAGCCTTGTTTCTGGCGATAAGCAGGTATCTTTTCCGATGCTGGGCTAAGCCTCCAATCTCTCCACAATCATGGTCTTGGTCGTCGATAACGTATCCGTAGCTCTGGAGCATACCCTTGATCGTGTTAAGGAGCTTCTGCCCGCGTGTTCGTATGCGAGGCACGTTTTCAAGTAGAATCACAGCTGGTAAGTCGTCCCTGAAAGCTTCAAGGGTAAGGAATATCCCTCGCGTTACCAATCGATTAAGTGCTTGATACTTATCTGTGGCTGCCGATGCTTGGGGTAAGAGCCCGCTGAACCCTTTACACGGCGGCGAGAGGAATATCACATCCGGATGCTCACCGCTTGCAGCTGTCACAATGTCCTCTGGGGTTGCTTCCTTCCAGTTAATCGGTGGCTCTTGGCCATGGAAGGCTATGAAGTCGCGTCGTTCGAACAGATCCATGCAGACCGCTTTGCCTCCGGTTATATACTCGTAATCCTCGCAAGCTTTCGGGTCCACATCGATTCCAACTAGTGTTCGGAATTTACCCTGTAGACCTTTCCACTCTCCGATAGCTTGCTGAAAACCGAGCGAACCACCGCCTATTCCTGCGAACAAATGTAATATTTTGTACTCTTTCAACACTTACCCCCTGCCGCACGTTTCCTCTGTTTCCAATCCTGATACTGAATATTTTTCCTTTGCTTTTTTCCATCCTCCGTAATCGGAAGTCCTATCCAAACTTTCATGAAGAGACGAACATCAGGCTTCGATCCTGCTTCTTTCGCCGCATTACTCGTCTGTAATAAGGTGTGGAGGAATATATTCATTTCCTTGGTTTGTGATGGTGTTAGAGTTTTTGAGTAATGAATCATCTTGCCGACCTCCTCTGGTTTGCTTGCTAATTTTCTAGCAAACTATCTAGGCAAACAACTCTGTCTGCGTATATTCCACAAACACATCTTCCCACCCAACTCCGATGTAATCTAAGACTTTTCCCCATCCGTAGTGTTCTCCGGTTTGTTCGTCAACGCAGCAATCGTGCATCCAGAAATTCCATTCCCTTGGATTGTCCTCTCGCAGTCGGTCAAACCGATGTGGTCGTTTCTCAATATGGATTCCAAATCCGCACATCGAGCAGCCGGTTCTCTGGGCCCTTGTTGTCCTTAGCTCTCCATTCGAATCTCTGACTATTTCTCCGTAGATTTTCGGGACAGGTGTCTTCAGATCTAACGAGAGCTGGAGTAGATCCTGTCGGTTGAATATTGCGAATGGGCAACTTCTTATGGTGCTTTTGCCGTAATAATTGCATCCGTTTTTCATAAGCCCCTTTTCTCGCTGACCGCCCTCGGATGCCATAAGCCCCAAATAAGGAATCATATTGTTTGCTTTCTGCCAGTCCTGTGCGGGTTTCTCCTTCATCCACTTACAGCACTCGGCGGATACTTTGAAGGGTGCTATTCCGCATGATTTTTGAGCGCCCCACTGGATATCAGTTCTGTGTCCTGCATAGTTCCCACCGAAAAGCACAATCCACTTATCTTGAAGCTTAAGCTTTTCACTATGTTGAAACTTTCCTTGAGCCCCCATATCTCCGGTCATAATTGCATGAATAAACGTTTGTTTTGGATGATTTGGTACTTGAAGGTTTGCAATCTTAGCAGCCTTCTCTTTACTAATCACAGGGAATCCAAATTCTCTCAAGACTTGCACTTTACTTTTGTAAGGTTTAATAAAGACCATACCAGGTATTTGTTTATGAATCTCCTGAATACTCTTGTCTTCGAGTGACGAAACCGAAACTGGTGTTGCGTCAATTCCAAGAGACTTAAGGAAGTAGTATAGGGTGATGCTGTCCAACCCACCAATGCTTACGCAGATGTTTTTATAGTGCTCAATGGCCCAATCATCAAACTCTCGTGCAATTCGTGTTGCGTGGATTACTTTAGCTTCGTAGGGTAAAGATTGCCTTTGGATAAACTCGTATGGTTCCACTAGACCAGACCCACCCTTCCCCCTTACACAGCTTTCAGTTCCCGATATATTGTCCTTTCCCCTAAGTCCATATTGAGTCCATACTGCCTTGCTGATTCGAGCAAATATCTTTCCATTCGCCCGATACTAACCTGCGATATACCCATGGCGTCTCCCACTTCTTGCTGGGATAAACCCATCTCCCTAAGTTTGTATACCCTCCGCAATCTTGGTCCAATCTGGCTGAGGAAATCCCTTATAACCACCTGTTCTCCGTAATCGTAATGTCGTAACTCAATGACATCTCCAAGTGTTCTGTTCTCTCCTTCTGTCAGCGGGCAGTCTAAACTATCGACATCTAGGTAATCGCTTTTCTCTCTTCCCCTTCGAATCGTGCGTCCATAGTCTCGTATGTGCCTCAGAATCTCGCCACGAATCTTCTGCACCGCGTAGGTGGAAAACTTAATTGGATCTCCATCCGTTCCAGTAAAACCCGTTGGGTTATAGCCTTTGTACTCTTTGACTAGCCCTATATACGCGATACTCAAGTAGTCGTCTTTATCGAATTTCAGACTTTCGTCTTTTCCTGCCTTCTCGATGAATCCCCAAGCTACGTATTGAGCTAGATTCATGTTTGCTTGGATGTATTCATCCGGTGTGCCTGGTAGATATGGATTGGTTTGCATGGTCTACCTCCTTAATCTCCGTACTCTTTGATTAAATCTCCCTTGTTGTCGAAATACTTCATCCTCCACCATGGATGGCAGTTATCTCCCCAGTGATTTCCATCAAGGCAAACCAATAAATTTAATCCGTGGTAACCAATAATTATTCCGGGTTTGCCGTTGACCCCTACCTTCATGCCGAGGAGTGCAAATTCAATTCCTCTGCTTTTTTTCATATGGTCGAATTGATCAATGTTTTGAGTGAATAAATCCTTAACATGAAATCTGTTGACCAACTTGCAAGATACAGACTGAAGGAAATCACCAAATTCCATCGAATCGTCAATTTCATGTGATTTATAAAACGAATATTTAGCCTTACTGCGGGTTTTGGCAATTTCGTGTTCGGTATGATTCCGAAATGTGATTGCGTAGGTGTTCATAGCTTGTCCGCCCCCTAGTCTCGCTTGGTCCTGTGGTCATAATCCTTGGCGCAAAGCAAATAATCTACTGTCATTCCCAGTATCCTCGATACCGTTGCCTCTCCGAAATCTCCTAGCCTTTCCTCAAGAGGCTTCGGATAATAGTTGGTCGTAAATCCGGTAAGCAAGTTAGCTCGATACCTGAGGTCAATCAGGCGATAGTACATGCTTTGGACCCACTCGGTTTGTTTTTCCTTGCCAACATCGTCCAGGATTAACGCTTGTGCCTTAGCCAACGTTTCAATCTTAGCCTCGATTCCGCCTTCGTCTTTCCTGAACTGTGCGTCCCTTAGTTCCGCGAGCAGATCCGCAGAAGATACAAACACGACTTGAACCCCCTTGTCGAGCATGTCCTTTGCGATTATGCTTGCCAACATTGTCTTTCCGATCCCCGCATTCCCGAGAAGGAGAAAACCTTTGGCGTCCGAATTGCTCTTAATTAAGTCAGGCCAAGCCTTCAGGTATTTTTCAACTCCTCGATACATCTTCTGGTTTCCATCGTTAACGCGATAATCAGAAAGGTTGTACCTTAGTTGCTGGGGCGTTAATCCTGAAGATTTAAGCTTCCTAGCCGCATTCTTCTTGACTTTGCAAATACAATCCGCATAAAGAGTTAATCCGTAGGGATCTAGGCCAACAGCGACAATCTCCCGATCCTCACACTCTTTGCAGGCGAAGACCTTTTCGACCAGTTTCAGGTTGTATCCGGTTCCGACGTTAAAAATGTTAAGTCTCTTCCTTATTTCTTCCTCCGAAGATTCCTTTGAGGTATGGGTCATTTTCCCAAGGCCTAGAATCTCCTTGATCGACTGTATTGGGTTTAGTTTTTCCTCCGATTCCGCCATTTTCTCCTCCTTGATCCTGATAATTAGCGTCTAAGTAATCTACATAACCGCTATTGAAAAATGTACTCCCGTTCTGCAGGTACTTCCTGTCAGTTCCAGACTTCGCGTTAACATAGCGATTAATGGCTCTCGTCATTTCTTCGATCCCGATCTTGTGCAGTTTTTCCTTTTGCGTTTTACTTACTTGCCCCTTTCCTTCTTTCTTGGGATAGAGCTTCCAGAGTGATTCAAAATCGACAAGTATATACTCTTTATTAGAGTTATTAGAGTTATTAGAGTTATTAGAGTTATTAGAGTTATTGATTGTGTCTGGAAGTGGTTCCTCACTAGTCTCTAAGTGGTTTGGAAGTGGTTCTTCACTAGTCTCTTTGCGGTTTTTTTCTGGTTCTTTTGCGGTTTGATAATCCTGCCAAACACCGTAATTCACTAGGCTTAGGGTGGTTTTTTTATGGTCTGTTTTTTTAACGATCATTGAGTCTCGTTCTAGCAAAACCAAGAAGGATCTCACCTTTGTCTTTGACCAACCCCACTTATCCATTAATTTAACTTCACTCGTTACTACATCCCCGCGCTTAACTTCTATGAGTTGATTGCCGAGTAGAAATTTACAATCCTCATGGTTTGCAGATAGTAATAAGTCGATCCAAGCTTGTCCTTTGCTGTAAGGTTTTTCAGCCCATAGCCAATGACCCTGAAGCCTCCTGTGTATGCTAATCCACCCAGCCATTACCCCACCTACTTACGTCTATGGTAAAATTCCATAAGGAAAACCTCGAATTGAAAAAGACAGTTAATTGTGAGTTTTATCTCTTCCTCCGCTTCCTTTTCTCACGCCTCTCGAAGAAACTATCAAAGCGGCTCTTTGGTAAAACTGGCGCAAACTCGATATACCAAAACCCTTCTGGTCCTAGCTGCCATTCTGCTCCGCAAGAGCATCTTGCCTTCACCTGACCCTCCGGAAAGTCGATGCGTTGTTTACATCTGCACTTTTGAACTGGTTGTTTTAACATAAAGAATCTACTCCTTTTTGTTAAATTGTTGGCATTAGATTGCACTTACTTGCATAGAATGTAAAGATCGCCTTTAAGATTGTGAAAAAGAGTAAAAAAATATAGGTCGTATTTGTGCCCTTTTTAGCTTTCGCTCGCATCGATTTCCTTCCGGAGTATGTCTGCGAACATCGGCATGACTTCATTAGCGAAGGCCAGTGCTTGAGGAGAATACTCTTTGTCTATCTCAAATACATACCAAGGATCATCCGTAATTTCGCCTATTGCACTGCTCTCGCATATCTCTTTCAGGAGAATATCGGGCGAGTTTTCGTAATCCCCTTGATCGGTTATGACTTCCCAAGCGTCACGAGCTTGTTCTTTAGTGCAGTCCCGTTCTCTCCTAATTTGCACGATCTCTAATTTCCAACCTTTGAGAGCTTTTTCATAGTCAAAGGTGTCTCTCTTCGCTACTTTTCCAAGTAAATAGTCAGGGATCCGAGTAATTCCAATAAGAAAGTGCTTAAAGGATTCCCTGCCATGATTGGGCCATTCATAGTTATAGTTCCCATAGTCCGATTGGCAGTTGAACAATCCTCCGTTTTCATCGATGGTGAATGTTGCCCAACCGCATGCGCCCCATCGTAAATCGTACCGCTCACAAGTTGACTTTTTAAAGCTGTACTCTTCCATACTCGTATCCTTTCTTGGACCTGCGAGGACCGTTCTTGAATCGGTCCTCTCTCGTCTGCAATATCACGACCTCATCAGCTCGGAACGCAAACCGACAGCCTCCATGTTGGACTAGATATATACTTCCGGTGCGTTCCCTCACGAAGCCTTTTCCGAGGCTAGTACGGACGAAATCACCTGGTTTCGGAGGCCTCATGCGATCACCCTAACCTTTGACCCCTCATCGGTGCGGTAAACCTCAATCCTTTGCTCAAACGCATCTTGAACGTCTTCTTGATGACTAATAACCAGAATCAAATCAAAGTCATCCCTGAGCGTATTAATGATTTGCAGGAATTCGCTACGGTTCTGCGTGTCCAGTGCCGCACTTGTTTCATCCAGCACCAGTGTTCGTATCGTTGCCCCTGCCCGACGGGTTAAAAGCTTACTTAAGGAAATCCGAATTGCTAGGTCAATCATCATTTTTTCAGCACCAGAATAGGTCTCGTAAGGTCTAATTCCCAATCCGCCGTCAGATATCTTAATATCGAGTGTTTCTGTAACTTTTGCCGTCTTACTCGGTTTTTGAGTTACGAGTCCTAAGGAAAACCTACCGGACGACATCCGAGCAAGAAGATTATTAGCCTCGCGTTCAATTTCTGGAATGGAGTTTTCGATAATCACAGCTTGGATTCCATTCTTTCCACAGGCTTTTACGATATCATTCCAGTCTGTCAGATCAGCGGCCAAGGTATCTCGTCGAATACGTGACTCATCCAACTTAACTACCAGCTCTGAAATCTCCGTGAGCGACTTTTTAACGGCACCATGAGCAGCTTGAAGATTACCTAATTGGTCTCTGAGTGTACGAATTTCGTACTCCAATACCGCGATGTTCTTGGATACTTCGGAGGCTTCCTTCGCGTCATCTTCGAGTGAAATCTTGTCTAATTCGAATCCGGTTATGGCATCAAGCTTCCCTTTGATTGATACATTTGTCTGGCT
>Ga0209728_1000790_pt1 | contig 22521 bp, 44 predicted proteins | sample RifGroD1_FD_183997 | JGI IMG/M metagenome (GOLD analysis project Ga0209728, IMG submission 183997) | Groundwater microbial communities from Rifle, Colorado, USA - Groundwater D1 (SPAdes) (version 2) | ecosystem: Environmental > Aquatic > Deep subsurface > Groundwater | place: Rifle, Colorado... | reverse complement strand
TATCTTCTAGTGATTTTCCCAATGAATCTAAAGGATGTACTTTATCACCTTTACTATTACAAAATGAACATCTATTACCATTAATAAAATTATTACATTGTATAGGATAACTACCATGATAATCTTTCTCCTGACATTTAATATATACTTTTTTACCAGAACTATAACTTATTTCCCAAGGATCAACTATATTATTTTCATAATCCCAATATTTTTCTAAGAAATCTCCGTCTGTATTATCAATTCCAAATTGTGCAAAACTATTGCATTGATTACATTCTATTGAATTTATTCTACCATTAGTAAAATTATTAATTTGTTTCAATTCACTTTTATGAATATTTCTAGGACATTTAAAATAATATTTTTTAGGTGTCCCAAATAAAATTTCATCAGGTTTAATTCTATTTAACTCATAATCCCAACGATCTAATATATCTTGATAATTATTATCTATACACCATTTTTTAAATGATTGCGATTTTTTTTAAATTTGTTTTTCTTTGATTATTTATTCCATAAAGTTTTAATGCACACTTTTTACAATAATATTTACCATCTTCTTTAACACATTTTAAATAAGTATTCCATTGAATATTTTTTAATTCTTTACCACAGTAATCACATTCAACATTAACTAATATTTCACTACCTTTAGTTAAATCGTTAACTTTAACTAAGAATTCGTTACCTATTTTAGTATATGGATAACCATTTTTTATTATTAGGATGCCATTTAACTATTACAGTTTTAGTTAATAACACTATTTAATTATATCCTCCTCGTCAGGAGGCGTAGCTACACCATAAAACTTGCAAGTTCTCCATTTGTAATTTATTTTATTATTCTATTCACCTATTTATAATTATTTAATTAATCACTTACCTTCCCAATCTTTCAACAACCTCATAAAATTCACTCCACTCACTAACCCTATAATCACAATCTATACCAACAACTAATTCCCTATTGTACGCTCTATCCATAACAACACTCACACCATTAAATTTCTCTATATATTCAGGGCAATCATCAAATAACACACTATTCTCACCATCTATCCTACTTAACAATTCACCTTTATTACCAACCAATATTAAATTTCTAATGTCAAAAAATGGTAAATATTCTTGAATCCATTTATACTTCTCATAAACACTAAATTCATTTGAAGGACTAGAAATTATAAACACTTCATACTTATCATTAATCAATTTTTCTATTGTTTCAATTGCTCCTTCAATTGGTTCTAATGATCCGAAGAATCCTGGACTATTAATAATTTCAAATGCTTTATCTCCATCCATATATGTATTTAATGACCATGTTTTAATGTCAGATATTTTTATATTTTTATGAAATTTAGAATTGTAGATTGAGCATAGTTTTTCTAGGAATTTACATATTATTTCATCCATGTCTATGTATAATGATAATTTATTGCTCATCAGTTTCCTCCAATTATATTTATAATCTTATTAACACATTCATCAAAATCATAATTTTCTATCACATAATCTACTTCTCTATTAATAACTTTTTTTGTAAACTTTTTCTTATCATCCTCATATCTTCTATTCCATTCCACTTCATCAAAATCTTCTCTATTAATACATCTTTCTTTTCTTGTTTGTTCATCAACATCAATAAAAAATGATATAATATTATCTTTATAATGTTTTTTAAATTGAATTAATCCTAAAATATCTAATACAACGATATAATTATGTTTTGATAAATCAATACTGTCTTTACTAACTCCATAATACCAAATATCAGGTATATTATTTACTAATGTATTATATGTACGACATTCAATAAATTCATTATTAGATAGCATTTTTTCAAATTGTTCTCTTGTAATAAAATAATATGGATTACCTTCTGATTCGTTTGGGCGTATTGGACGTGATGTATATGATATAATTTCATAATAATTATAATTATTTGCTATGTATTTTGATATTTTATCTTTGCCTGAACTTGAAAATCCACATATTACTACAATTTTATTCTGCATATAGCAGAAAACACCTCCTTTCATTTTATATTATTATTCTATTTATTTTTCTTCAAACTATTCATACATAACTCATTAAAATAAGGCAATGATTCTATCCATTCCATAGTATCTTTAGACCATTCTTTTAATCTATGTACAGATCGTTGTCTTACCATTTCATATATATTTTCATAATTCATAGTAACAGTTCTTTTTTGTAAAAATGATTCTGGTAATCTCTGCTTCATTGCTCTAAGATATCTAATATCTCTTGTCTCATTGTAAAGTTTTCTTAATCCTTCTAGCATATCAATAGTATTATAAATTGAATCATATTCATCAAAAATTTCATCAATTTCAAACATATCTATTGTAATAGGATAAGCATCTAATTTATGCATAGTGCTACAACTATTAGCAGTAGTACCCACTTTATATGTATCAAATTCACTCCACCAATATCTAGGAGCAGTAATATCAACACAAACCATTATTTGACGTAAAAATTTTCTATGTTCTTTACCTGCATTAATTAACACCTGTGCAAGTTTTAAATCATTCTTACCTATTATGTAATTATAATTTTTATCATACCGACTATCATTTTTATCCCATGAATCTTTTGGATTACGCATACCTCTTAATGCACCTTCAAAATTAAATACTTGTGTATTTTCAAATTTCATATGTATATTCTCCTTTATTTATTATTTTATTATTTCTAATTATTGTTCTAATATTAACACAAAAACTTACCAATCAAAAATGCTACGCTTATTAACACAGTTCCTACAACTATTACCATCACTATCATAGGTGTCATAAAATCATAAGGATGATATACTTTACTATTAATATAATAAGCATAACCAAAACCTGAACAGATAATTATAATTAAAAATGCCCACCAAGGGATGTAGATAGTAATCACCTCCTTTCATAGAATATATATAATATCATTTATATATTAGTTTATGCATTTTTATTTTGTTGTTTTAATTGTTTTTCTATAATACTTTCAATATCAGGAGTAGAAATATTTTTTGCTGCATTGTAATCGGCATGAACAAAGTATTTATGTCCATAATCACAATTCATACATTTAAAAGTATCTTGTTTTGGTCTCCATATATCTTTATTTTCACTTCTATGTATATATCCACATTTATTACATCTTGCAGAAGTATATTTAGGATTAATTTTAATAACCTCAATACCTATTTCTTTTGCTTTATATTCTATTTTTGTTTGTAAATCATAATAACTCCACATACCTAAGAATGTTGCCTTTTTCTCTCCTTCTGCTATGCCTGACAAATCTTCCATTTTAATTACACCACAATTATCTTTTAATGCTAAATCAATTATATATCTACTATATTTATGATTGGTTGTATCTTTAAAATTTTCAACTTTATTTCTTAATTTTTCAATTGGTTTTATTCTAGTGTTTCTACCATGCCCAATCCTCCCTTCTCCGCAATATTTGCCTTGTTTTAATAATTCATTTCTTCTTTTTTCTATCCTTCGTCTAAATTCTATAATTTCACTCCCTTCAATTTTATATCTATTAAGTGAATTATTAAATGCTATATAAGCAGGATTGCACACACCTAAATCAATTCCCATTATATTATTTTTATCAAGATTTAAGTTTTCTTCTTGTTGAAAAGTATATGTAATATTTATAAACCATTTAGTTTTACCTTTTTTGATTTTAAATATTTCAGATGCTCCAATTTTATATTCGTTATTTATTAATCTTTCTAAAATAACTTTTTGAGTATTATCGTATGCTTTAATTAAAAAATCAATTTGTCCTTTCTTTAATTCTAATTCTGTTTTATATTCTTTACTTAATAAACTTAATCGTAAAATATATGTATTTTCATCATTTTTAATAATTTTTATTTGTCTATCTCTTAAACAAATGGGAAAACTTCTTTTAAAATTAACCATAGATTCTGAACCTTTTAATATTTCTAATTTGTGTTGATTCCATTTATTTTTTGCTTTTATAACTACACTATCAAAAGTTCCAGAAGGTAAATTAATAAATTGATTTCTTAATTGACTAGATATATCTCCTTCAATAGAAGTATATTTATTAGGAATATCTTTCATATTTAAATACTTGCCGAATCTTTCTTTATATGTAAAACTTAAATTTTGGAAATCCCAAAACATTTGAATTGTTTTATTTGCCAATAAATATGATTGATATTGTAATTTATTAAATATTTCTCCTGCTAATTTCCATTCTACATTTATAGGTTTGATAATTTCATACTTCATAACTTTTGTTGTCATTTATATTCTCCTTTAAATTTTCGCAAATACCTATACTTTTTAAACAAGAATTAGTTTTGCGAAATAATTTTATTTTATTTTATATTAAATTTTGTCATTCTTATGATTATATTTTTAATTTATAATATTTATATTTCATATTAAATAATGTAACTAATATGAAAAATAATTAAGGATTTAATCAATAGAAGTTTACAATCAATTATATTAGTATTAAATAATGTAACATTTCTTAGAATCGTTTATAAGGGGTTAAATTTTGAGTCTTACAATCAATTATATTTAATATTAAACAATGTAACCGATTTTAATAAATTTATATAATTGACTTATCGAGCGTTAATTTTATTTTATGTATTTAATATTGTTTTAAAATAAATTACTTCTCGATTTAAAGACGTGTAATCGCCTTGATATTTTAATATCAGGATTGTTCATAATAGAAACTAAAGCATGGCACTTACAATCAATTATAAATTTAATATTGCAACATTTTCAAACAAAGAATAACCTGATACTCTTGTTGCTCTTGCAATCAATTATACATTAAATTTAATATTGTAACTTTAAACTTGACTGGAGCAACAGTTAAATTAATAATGTCCTTGCAATCAATTATACATTAAATTTAATATTGTAACCGAGATTATTTAGTATAATTGTTATCTAGTGTAATTTTATAGAATCTTTAAATTACTTCTCGATTATAAGATGTGCAATCACCTTAATATTTTATAGGGATGGTAAATCCCTATTTATTTTATCAATCTTAACCACTCAACCATCTAATCACTATCATTTGGTTTTCCTAACATATTTAATAAAAACAAATCAAAACAAATACTCATAATAGTTTTATATCCATCATTATAATTCTCTAATAAAAAACAAATTAACGCATATGTTAAATTGCTCAACATACAACAAACAATAATGTTGTAACATATTATATTAATATTCATTTTCAAAATCTAAAAATACATACTCCATACATTCAAACATATAATCACTTTTTGGAATATTATTTTCTTTAATATAATTCAGAACCACACTATGTCCATTTTCCATAAAATCTTCATATAATTCTTCTCCTTGTGCTATAACCCAACTAGCAAAATCCATGTAAAATCCATCATCTCCACTAGTAATAATTCCACCATCATCATAATGAAGTTTATTAAATTCTTCATTAGATGTCATTTCATTAGATTTATCTGCCCATTCATCTCTTAATTTGCTTACTTCTTTTTGTGGTAATTTTGATAGGATATTATGTAGGTTCTCATATTGTTTTTTACTTTTAGTGTATTTATTTTCATCTTTAGAATCTTTAATTATTTTCCATAATGTTTTATTCATATATCATTCTCCTTTTCTTAATTTAATTAATTAATAAAAATAAATTTTACAGTATATCCTCGTACTGCTCAGTCTACAGCAATTATTTTGAAGGAGGGTCAGAATTTCACTGACAAGGTAGACACTTATTTATGGAAAATTATAATTGTCTTGAAAAATATTCACCTTGCTACTGATTGTATTATACATTTATATTAGTATTCTGTCAAGGTTTATTTCATCATTTCTTTATTATTTTATCAATATCTTTTAATACTTCATCATATAAACTATCTAATCCTTCAATTTTCCATGATTTTAATAATTCAATACCTGCTTTTAAATATGACATAGCACCTTGAAAATTGGTTATTTCAATAATAACTTCATCACCATTAAAACTATATTTATCATTTGCACTATATTTGTTACTAAAACATATTCCACTAGATATTTCATCTCCATCAATAAGAATTTGACTAATATATGTACTACCTTCACCTAAAGTTATTTTTCTTACTCCATTTTTAAAATCTTCTATCATAATCTAACCTCACTTTATCTCTTTACTACAACATTGACAAATTAAATAAGTATCTGAACAATCAATACATATATTTCTCCAAGCATGTTTAATGGGTATATTTTTACCACATTTAAAACATGATGTTTCTATATTTAATATAATTGGTTTATTTTTGTTTTTACAATTATCACATAACATATAATCTATTCCTTTTTATTTATATTTTATTTTTCATCACAAAACATGACTTTTATCATGAAATCCGATCTCACAAACCCAATAAAATCAACACTTTCTACACTTCAACAATTTTACTTAAATCATCTTTTGCGTATTTTTCTATAAATTCACCTATTTTCATATCACTTTCAATCATATGTGATATTCCATTTTGATTTTTAAAGTTTTCAATAGCAAATTCTAACCAACTTAAATGAAAATGAGTAAATTTCTTTTCGATTTCAGATTTAATTTCTTTACCGCAACATTGACAAATTAAATTATTATTTGAACATTCAAGACAGATATTACTATATACGAAATTAACCATTGTATCTTTCCCACATTTAATACATTTCACATGTTTTATTCCTCTTACTATATTTTTATTTTCACAATCTCTGCAAATCATATATTTCTCCTTTTTATTTATTATTTTAATTGTTTTATTTACTTATTCTGAAATTTACCATTATTTATATTCACTGGATTCATTGGACAATTCCAAGTATGATTACCATTTGAAATATCTTGCAAACAAAATGGACATATTGCATTATTCATATTAAATATATTCTCTTTTCTAACACTTTAATTTATCACAATCAATCATAAACCAATTACCGCATTTACATATAATAATAGGTTTCTTCTTATCATCCACATTAGAAACTTTAGGATTAGTAATTAAATTTCCACATTTTGGACAGTTTACTTTACCTATTAAAACACCCAACATAATATCCCTCCTTTATTATCCTTCTGATTTCTTCATTTGAGAATTGATTTTAATTAATCATTCCATGTTTCATCATCTTTAGGTTTAGTTAATTCCAATACCCAATCAGTTAATTCTTTTGGTGTAATATTTCTACAATGTTCCCTTGAATACCATTCATCATAATCACCATCATAAAATACCATTTCTTTTTCATAATGATTGTCAATGATATTTTTTAATGTTCTAAGATATAATTTAATACTTTTCATATAATATCTCCTTTTTTATTTAATTTTTAAATGATTTTTAATTTTCTCTATGTCTTTATAAATAACATAAAGTATTTCAATAATTTCATAATATGCAACAATATTATTATTTTTTGTATTAGTTTTTAAAATTTCATTCGCCATATCTCTTGAATTCATGTATATATTTTCTCCTTTTTATAATATTATTAATCTAATTTCATATTAAATCTAAAACCACATTCAATTATTAATTGAGATAAATCCTTTTGTAATTTAGTTGCTATATCATGCCATTTTATAATTTCTAAATCAGATGCTTCTGTATTTGGATTTTGGAATAGTATAGACAATTCTACAATTCTATCTTGTAATGATTGAAATTGATTATAGAATTTTTCGTCAGTACGAATTGTGTATTGCATGGTTACTATATCTCTCCTTTCTTAAATTATTTTATTTTACTAATCTTAAACGATATAATTCTTTTGCTTCATTTAATGCTAATATTCTTTCTTGTATTATTTCTAATTCCTGTTTATATTCTATTGCTTTTTCACTATGCCATTTATTATCATTTAATGCTTCTAATTTTTTTACTTCTAATTCTTTAGATAGTATATTGAAATATTCTTCAATTTTTATAATATTAACATCCTTTCTTAATATTATGATCAAAGTGGGATTTTATTTTATTTTATAAATCTGGTAAATTCTTTCTTTTAGGTCTAACATGATAATATTTAGATATTCCAATTCTTATTTGATTTTCCCATTCATACCAACATTTTGTAAATAATTCTTTTTTATATCCATGTGTATAAATAGTTTTTTCTAAAATATTATACTTTGCTAAAAGCACATCTCTAAAAATTACATCTACAATGTTTTCATTTACTTTTATAGATATTCTCCATCTAGTTATATTTGATCTTTTAAAATCATAATGTGCGTGTTTAAAATTGTTTTCTTCAATATATTTTAATAATTCAATTGTCTTATCTTTTAAATATAGAGCATAAATTTAAGACTACCTCCCTTTTAATTCATGATCAAAGACAAAATTTATTTAAACCTATACTCAATTTTCTTTATATCTCCACAATACATTTTTTTTGTATAATTCAATAAAATTAGATGCAGTAGATTTTTCCATATCATAATTTATCCATATATTTTTGTTAGAAAATTTAAATTGTACATCCCAATTATTATCATAATGATTATATAAATATTCAAAATTAATTTCTTTCCATTTTAAATCTTCAATTTTATCTCTTTCTTCTATTTTTATACTTTTATCTATTTTTTCTTTTCTATAAGTTATACCAATAAGATTTAATAATTCTTCCCATGTCTTTTTAAATCTTAATCTATATGTTGCGGAAGCTGGTATGTTTATACTTTTTTGTGCATCAAATATTTTCTTTGAAGTAGTATTCAATCTTAATAATTCATTTTTTAACATATTTAACATATCTTCATTTGTAATTTTGTTTTCTTGTATTTCTATATATTTTTCAAAGAAATCAGAAGGAATATCAATATTTTTTGATTTATAATTAGAATATTCATCAATCATATTTTTTATTGTACCCCATTTAGAAACTTGAAAAATTTTCATTATAAAACTACAACTTGGCAAACCATGTTTTTCAATTTCTTTAATTGTTAGAGGTTTGTTAATTTCATTCATAAGATTTACTAATATATCTATTAATTGTTCTTTTGTAATATCTTTAAGATTTTTACTTTTGTTTTTTCTTTTTTGACTAATTTTTAATCCTGCTTCTTTTAGAGCATTATTCCATGAGCCAAATGTATAAGTAAATATTGTTTTTGAAGGTTCTTTAATATCATCGGTAGTTAATGGTCTATTCAATTTTTTTGCTTTTTTCTGAAGAATTTCAATTAACTGTTTTTTAGTATATTTATGACATTCTTTATTTGGTTTAAATCCAGCACATTTTAAAGCATCATTCCAAGAATTAAAAACTTCATAGAATATACTTATTGGAATATTTTCAAAGTCATATAAAGTAGGAGTTCTACCTAATTCTTTTTGTTTATTTTTTATTGCTTCAATTAATTGTCCTTTAGTATATTTTATTTCCATATATCACACCTCATTAATTTAAAAGTATGTAGAAATATTATATACTAAAAACAATTAATTTAGTATTTTAAATTTTGTCAATTCCAAACATATCTGCAATCAATGCAACCCTAACCCACATTCCATTCTGACATTGTTCCCAATACTTTGCTCTATGATTTTTATCAATCTCAATACTAATCTCATTTCTTCTAGGCAATGGATGTAATATAATAGCATTTTCTTTTAATGTATTTATATTATTTTTATTAATTGAATATCTTTTTGTATCAATAAAATCCTCACCATTCCAAAATCCCTTATATTCATCCTGCAATCTCACCATATAAACTACATCTACTTCTGGTAATACTTTTTCAATATTATCTGTTAATTCATAATCTATATTCAATTGTTGAAGAATATCATTTTTGATTTGATATTTCTCAGGTGCAATAAAATATAATTTTGTACCACTAACTTTATTTAATAATAATGCTAAAGACCTTACTGCTCTACTCCTAAATAAATCTCCAACAAATGCTATTTTCTTACCTTCTAACAATCCATACTTATACATTGTGTAGAAATCTAATAATGCCTGTGTAGGATGTTCGTTTGAACCTGAACCTGCATTAATTAATCTAGTATTATTAGATAAATTATTTAAACAATCAGAAACTTCATAAATAAATTCAGAATCAGGATGTCGCATAATAATTAAATCAGTATATTGTGAGAATGTTTTAATGGCATCTAATTCAGTTTCTCCTTTCATTTCTGATGATGTTGAAGTATCTCTTACATCTGAAGTAGATATACCTAATATGCTACAAGCGTTTTGAAATGATAAGAATGTTCTAGTTGATGCTTGTTTAAAGTATAATATGGCACGTTTATGTGGTAAGAGTGATTTAAGGTATTGTAATCCTTCTTTTGTTGATGCTATGTTTTTAATATTATCTGTTAGTTTACATAGATTTAGTAGATTGTCTAGTGTGTATTGGTTTGAAGTTATACAATTTGTGGATTGTAGATTTGTATTGATAGTTTTCATCTCCTTTTTATTTATAATTTATCGAATTTTTATTTTGTTTGTTTGGTTAATCATTATATTGAAGAAATCTATATTTTCATCAATATTATTCAATTTTAAATAATCATCCCAAGTAACATTACTAACTAAACATTCTGAATCAATAAATCCTAAAATAAATTCAACATTACATCTAGTCTTAATTGATAAATTCATCTTGTGTCTATTGTTTTTATAAAAATGTTGTGGAGTATCACCAAATTTTCTACTCATTGCTTTCCAATCACATATCATTTGTTTTATATATTGAATTGGCATATCACTTGCAATTCCATCCCAATTTACCCAATAATTCCAATGATGAGGATTATTTTGATAATGATGTTCCCATGCTTTATTAAAATTATTTTTACATTTCAAATAATTTTTACTTATATTAGACATTCCATTATTTAATTGTTCCGAATTATATTCTTTTTCTAATTTTACTCCATGATGCCCATAAAACCATTCGGTGTAGGGTATAAATTCTATTGGACTAAATTTACTTAAATCATGTGTAAATGCATGTAGATATAGTCCTTCTTTCCAACATTCAATAAATACATTTTTCTTATGTTCTAATATGTATTTTAAATAATTAAAGTATTTTTTCATATGATTCTCCTTTCTATTCAATTACAATAACTTCATCTACGAAATTAACATCTTCTATTTCTAAATTTCCTTCATAATATTCCATTGCATCTTCTAATACTAATTCTTTTGCTAATTTAATTGCTTCATCTTTATTTTTAGCTTCAACAGTTAAACTAGCACAGAATCCTACTGCCATTTCTACTACATAATTTTTCATGGTTATTATTCTCCTTTTCATTATTCAAATATAAATTTATTAGTTTGTATTATATTTAAAACTTAAACATATTATCATAAAATATTTCTTTTCTAGGCGTATCAATACAATGTCTACCCGCTTCAAATTGTTTTAAGAATTCTAAAACATATTTTCCATCATTTCTATTTAAGTCTACAAATTTTACAATATTAATCTTACCTTCAATACAAACAACTGCCCAACTATGTTCCCTATTACTATAATTCTCTCTAACATCTGTTCCAATATGTACAACATTTTCTATTGTATTATGTAATGTGTCTATACCTTCTTTGCAATATTTAATATCACTGGATAAATATGAATTTATTAATTGTAACCTTTTTAAAATGTCTTTTTCTAATATTTGAATTTTATTTTCGTAATCTTCTTCTATATCATAAAATCTGATACTATTAAATGTTTCATGGTTTATAAAGTTTGATTCTAAATTATCAATTCCAAGATACTCTCTAAATTTATTTCTTAACCAAGTTTTAAAACTTTTCATATATTAATCCTTTCTTTTTATATTCTTTACATTCATTAAAATTACAACCTAGATGTACCATGTAATCTATTGAAGAATTATTTGCAATACACCAATCGAATACTTTACCATATTCATAATAATATGACATACAATATAATTCTGCTTCGCTTATTTCTGTTTTATTGATACATGTATCACATTTAATCATATTAATTACCTCATTTATTTCTTAATTCCTGCTATAGCAATTTGATAAGTGATATTAACAGGAGGCCATTCTAAAATAATTCCTACATTCTTCATTGTTTCAGTTAAATTAACTCCCATGGCTTCAGGACAAGTAATTATTTCATATTTTAATTTTTCATGTTCTTTTAAGAATACTTTACATTTTTCTTTTAATTGCTTTCTCGCTGTACCCTGCCAATATAATACACATTTTAACTGATGTTCTGACCAGTTAGGATGTTTTAATTTCATTTTTTCAATATGTCCTTTATAATCAAAGATATTATATATAGCATAAATAGGTTTAGACATATCTATGTATTTGTCAAACAAAGGTGCAAATGGAGGACAGTCTTCCCTTTTTCTAAAATTAGGGCAACCTTTAGGATGATTATAATAAGGTTTTCTACATAAACCTCTCATTCCATAATCAATAACAGGATTTACTTGTATAATAAAATCGTTATTATTGTTGTTAATATTAATCAACCTTTCTTTTAGTTATAATCTTTCTTACAAGGTGCATCTACAATTTTACCATTTGCTTGCAATACTTTATGATTATAATTTTTACAATCCGAACCTGATAGTTTCATATTTATAGGTTTTATATTTTTCCCTCTACCTGTAGGTACGAATTGAAGCAAATGAACCTTATGAGCATTTTTAGGTATATATACTTCTTCTCCAGGAGTTAAACAAATATTTGCATCTACTTTAATTTCTTTTATAACAGAAGTATTATATCTAATTTGAGTTAATTCATTAGTATATACCCATACGTCAGGAGTTAACTTTTTGCATAATTGTAATATCTCATAAAATTTAGGATGAGAAAGTGGTTCTCCACCTGATATATTAATTCTATCTGTTGCTTGTATTTTATTATGTAGAAATTGTTTTATTGTTTCTGTATCAATATGTATTCCATTTTCAGTTGCATTAGTAGAACAATAGTTACAATTATATGGACAATATGTAGTTATTTCAATTGTATATTCTGCCATATGATTACTCCTTTTATAAATTATAATTTATACTTTAATAACTAGTAACAATTACACTTACTTTAACTAATTCTGGATTACTATCTGCTTCATCCAATATAACTTCTTTTATACTTTCTTTAAATTGTTCTCTTAATTCTTCTAAATTAATATTATTTTGATCTATAAACTGTTTACCTTTTTCTGTAATTTTATAAATCAATTCAATATTATATTTTAATGTTTCTACTATTTTTTCTTCTGACATATTAATTTCCTCCTTTATTATTATTGAATATCTAATTCTTTATTTCTTCTCTTGCATTCATTTAAAGCATCTTTATGAGAAAAATGTAATAATTTATCTGATTCCCTAAAGAAACAACTCATATCTTCCCAATATAGCAATTCTCCATCTTCATCTCTATTAATCTTATCAATTATTATTGGATTTTTACTAACTTCCCATTTTTGTTTAGTTTTATTATGTATTCCTTTTCCACCACATTGAGTACATTTTTCATCAACTTGACCGTTGCGATAACATTTATTACAAACAACTTTTATTTTATAATCTTGTAATTTGATTTGATACATTTGAACTTTTGTTTTTATAGCAATATAATTAATATTATTTTCTTTTGTTTCTTTATTTTCTTTTACAATTTCACAATCTTCTTTTAAAATATAATGACTATAATATTCAGATTCATCATCAACAACTATATAATCTACAGCACCACTTTCTTCTACTTCAAATTCTTCTCCGATATGATTACTATACCAATAATCATCATATGTTGGTCTTATAATTTTAACTTTCATGTTAAATTACTCCTTTTTATTTATAATTCATATTAATGATTCCCATATTCCATATCTTCATCTGATATTAACTTTTCTTCAACCTCAAAACCTAATAATTTTATTAATCTAATCCATTCATGATTAGGTATTGAATGACCTTGAGATTCAAAATCTTCTCCTAAATTTACTCTTAATACACTCCAGTCACCTGCATTGCAAGTTATAAGTTCTATGAGTGGTTTTGACATATTTAAACTCCTTTATTTACTTAATTTCTCCATATCATAATTATTTCTAATATGATCTATTAAGTCATTAATCGTATCTTTGATATATCTATCATCTTTTAATTCAGGATGAATCTTTGCTATACAAGAATTTTTTGCACCGTTTTGTTGATATTTATTTAAATTAAAATTAACATAAAATAATGGAATATTATTGTAGTTTTTAGTTAATTTACTTAATATCCATTTAAACATATATTTACTCCTTATAAAATGAAACTTTTATTTAAACTTAATAAAACAATCAGTTCCACCACATATGCATACTTCTGGTAAGTTTGCATATTCTTGACCACATAAATCACATTCATATTGTAATTCTTTAATTTGATTTTCAACAATTTTAAATAGTTCACTTATAAATTCATAAGCATTTTCAATTACTTTGTCTGATTGATATATTGTTTCTTCACAAGTAATTTGATTATCTTCCATAAATTTAATTACAGTATTAAATACTTTATCTTTCATATTAGTTTTCCTCTTTTATATGCCATGCTTTTCCTTGTTTCTCAGCATTAATTCTATTTCTAATTTTATTAACAATTATTTCTGTGCTTGCCTTTTCACCTTTAATAATTTGATAAGGTACATTAAAATCGTCTAACATTTTTCTTAATTTAATATCATCTTGTTTTGCTTCTTCTGCTGTTTGGAATCTACCAAATGGATTAAAAGGTTTAACACGTTCTACATAATAATTAATATTATTGAATTTATTAAAACAATTTAATACATGTTGATTAAATATTTCATCTATTGGTTCATTATTTTTAATTGCCTTTATTGTATTATAAAAAGCAGACAATAAAATCGGAGAATCAGTAACTACTACATCTAATTTATCTACAACTAGACGTTTTACTTTATAATGTTGCTTACCAAAGATATAATTCTGATCTAGAAAAATTGTTTTTCTTTCTTCGATTAATTGGTGTTTTACATATTCATCACAATACTCTATGTTAATTTCATTCATCCATTTAATCTCTGCGGAAACATCCCAAGCAAGATTTGATTTTCCTGCCCCACTTCCGGCAAAAAAGTTTACTATAATTGTCATAATATTTCCTCCTTATTTTATATTTTATTTCTAAACTTCATAATCAAAATACACATTAATCCTGTTAAAATTAATGCCATTGAATTAGTAACTAAAAACATATATCCTACTTTATTAATTACTAAATTAATAGCATATATTTCCATAAATAATATTCCAATAAATACAAATAGAAAAGTTTTTAAATTTAAGTCATTAACTGATTTAGTTTTAATTATTTGAATGATTTGAGGTATGTAACCAAATGATAAAATTAAACCACCAATAAGTTGTAATATATCAAATATCATATATTAATTAATTCCTTTCATTTTAATAATTTCAGCAACATTAACCATAGATTTATACCATTCACAAACATCATTACACTCAACACAATAACTTTCATATTTAACTCTTTTTATACAAGGTACTAATTTTAAATATTCATGAGTTTTTGAAACTAATAAATTATCTAAATTAGTTTTTACTTTGTTTGCACTCTTCTTATTTAAAGTATCAATATACATGCAATCACCGTCTTGAACAGTTAAAACTACTTCTTGCTCAGGATTAAGATTATATTCTTCCATTCCACAACTTAACTGTATTGATATATCTAATTGATTTTTAAATTTAATTCTCATATTAATTTAATCTCCTTTCTATTTCATAACCAAACTAAATTTTATGTTAACTTTCTATATAACTTTAATCTCTTGTTTACCACTATTATTAAAAATAAAAAATGAATAACTCGTAGCGTCTGTTCCTTTACCTGTGAATGATGGTCTTTGACTTAACACATACAATCCATTTAAAGGATGTTTTTGCCAAAAACTATATCTTTTCTTACTTTCAAGAAAAGCAGTTCTAAGTAACATTATAATTTCTGTTTTATCAGTAGCAATTTCAAAGCATTTTTCAATAAATTTTAAAGCCAAACTATATGGAGGATTACCAATTATTGTTGTATATTCTTTATCAGGTTTCCATGTTAAAAAATCAGTGATAATAACATTATCTGCACCTGAATTTATTAAATTACTTTTTTCTTCTTCTCTTAATTCAAGTGCTGTGATAGGATTATAATTATTATATCCTTCTTCTCTAAGTGCAATAATAAAATTTCCGTTTCCGGCAGATGGTTCTAAGATATTTCCATATTGAAGTTTATAATGTTTTAGAAAGTTTTTTATTACAGGAATTGGAGTACAATATGTATCTGATTCATTTCTTTTTGAACCTCTATTTGTTGCTGATATATTAAACATCTCCTTTTTAAAATAATTCATCTTCTATTTCTTCCTTAACAAATTCAGCATTATCAGGCAACATTTCTCTATGACTTTCTGGTATTTTACCGTTGTACCATAAATTTGTACTTATAACTTCTCTACCATCAAAGAATCTTATTATATGTTTTCTTCCACTAAAACCACGAATTGTTTTATTAGAAGTTTCTTCACCTATGTAATATTGCTCTCCGTTTATTCTTGCAATATTAGGATTATCTTTGATTTCTACCATCTCATTCCAATGATTTATAAGAAAACATTCACTACTACATAGAATTGCATTAGTAAATTCACTTTCTTTAATTTCTTTATTGCAAATTATACAATTCATATTTATTCCTTTTATTTTTTATTTTAATACTATATAGTAAACACTATTTTTAGTATAAACTACATAATCGCCATCTATAATCTCTACATTAACTACTTTAGAAGTGGTAATATATCTTCCATCATCCATAATCATAATTAAACTTCTACCTATATCAATATCTTCTGAGAATTCAACATTTATTCCAACCCAATCAAAATGTTTATTTTCTCCTTCTGCATTAGTAATTTTATTTATAATTCCTTTCTTCATTGTACACTTTCCTTTTACAATATTGTCCTGTTCATCAACGTAAATTCTATATAATGGATTTCCATTAATACTATAACATTTACCATTTAATTCTTTTCTTTCTTCTTCAGTTAATTTCCTACAATTTTCTTTCTTAAACTCAACATTTATAAATCCAAATCCTTCTTCAAAATTTCCTATGTAATGTGTTTCTGTTTCTTCATGTATTCTAATATACTCATCTTCTTCTCGTCTAATATCACCTAATAGATGTATTGCTGGACTATTACCTTTTAGTATCATTATTTTATTCATATGTTTATATTCTCCTTCTTTATTTATTTTACTATTTTCTTATACAAACATTTTCTTCCATACCTATTTCCAATAATATATCCGTATTTTTTAAGACCATATTTATAAACATCTCTTCTACGATTATCAGTCCATCCTATAGAAATTATATCGCCATTTTTACAATATCGTGATTCTTCAAATTCTATTAATTGTCTTTTTGCCCACAATAATCCTTCTAATCCACATTTACCAGTTTCTTTATCTGATAATATATCTCTTTGCTCATTAATGAATTCTTTTATGTACTTCTTTTTATTTGCTAACAATACTAATACATAATATTCATTATTACTTATATTCTCTTGCCTAAATAAATATATTCCAATTGTCTGATTATTAGATAATTTATGTGTCTTATAATAACCATAAGAATCATTATCTCTATCAAGTTTAATTAAACTAAATTCTTTAATAATATCACCTCGTTTCGACACCAATTTTCTCTTTTGTCACAATATTGAGTGCTACAAACCCAATAAAATCAATGGTTTGTAAATTGGTGATTTTATGATTTCTTTTAATAATTAATTTCATAAACAGTATATGATGATTTACTAATAGTTTTAATTATCTCACCTAAAAATCTTATTTCTAAACTATTTTCATCTATTAACATATCTCCATTTTTACATCTTCCCATTATTACATCATAAGATGAACATTCATATTGTCTACAATCAATATTAATATCTTGAAGTATATTTTTTGTATATTCGTTTTCATTCATATAATCTTGTAGTTTTTCTTTTAAATTTTGTTTCTTTAAAGTATCGTATTGTTTTAACTTATCTTCAATGGGATAAATAAAATTATTTATATATTTATCTATAGTAGATACCACATGTTTATTTGCACTTTTTATATTAAAATTATAATCACATTCTTGATTAAAATAATTTATGTATAATTCCTTTACAGTATTGCTTAAAGATAATTGATTAACTTCATTAATAATATTATTTAACAAATCTATATTTACTAAATTAAATGTAAAAGAATGACCTCCTCCGCAACCACAATTAGTATATTTTTGATAGGACATAAGACTAAAATTTAATGAATAATGTTCTCCTATTGTTTCATAATTATCATTGTCTACAACATTATATAATTTACAATTAAATTCTATTTTAAAATCTCTTTCGTTATTATGGTACATATAATTATTAAAACATTTATTAATAAAACTATTTTTATCATTTAATGAATTAAAAATATTATCCACAATTATATTTAGATAGTATTTAAATTCAACAATATTTTTATGGTGAAGATTATTCCTTAGTTCATCATAATTCTCAAATCCAAATAAATTATATAATTCTTTTGCCATCCCACTTACTTTAAGTATATACTTATCGTCAATATCATTAATTACATTTAATAATTCATTGAGCAAATTTTCTTTTCCATATTTTTTTAAATCATCAATATATGGGAATACCATTTCAAAACTTTTATTATTCAATTATTTTATCTCCTTTAAATTATTTGTTTTTTAATTAATACCCACACACCTTGCAGTATCCTTCAACAAATACTTTAAAATTAAAATATAATTCTTCTATTGATTCAGCAGAATCTTCTAATTGTGGTCTACGCATAAAAAGACAAGTGCCATAATCTTTTAAATAATTATTATCGTCCATATATTTAGCAAAAGCATCTAATAATTGTCTTAGATATCTACATTCACCTTTCTTTATTTCTTCTTCATTTCCATCAAATACCCAAGCAGTTTCTATTCCTAACATATACAATTTAGTATCTCTATCATATGTAATATCAATATCATTCATAGTATGTAAATTAGCATCTTTGCTAGTTAAATCATCCCATGATGTAACTCCCCAAATAAATTTTAAATTTCCACAATTATATTCATTGTCAATATAATCTGGATAAAGTCTTTTATATTTTTTAACTTCTAAAGAGTATTGAATATTATAGAATATACGATATGATTCTATTTTTATATTGTTAATGTATTGCTTTATTTTGTTAATCATTTAATTCCCCCTCCTCAAACATTTTCTTATATTTATCAGCATTTATTTTACATTTATAATACACTTCATAATCTTTCCAATCACATTCCATAATATCTCTTATAGGAGTTATTCTTTCTTGAAAATATTCACATTCATAACAATTATCATCTTTACCATTTTCATAGCATTTTTGATTGTATTCTCCTATAGAACCAAATGGACACCAACTATTTTTTGATTCTTCACTACAAATTCTATTTACTGGATGTTCACAAATTGGAAATCTTTCTTGATATGCTTGAATTTCTTGTGGTGAGTAATAACCGTATTCTTTGCATTTTTCGTGAGGTAAAATACCTAATGTATAATCGATCCAATCCTGACCTTTCATTAAGTCTGTATTTATTCCTTTGCTATATCTAGCATAGAACAATTCTTGACCAGAGAGTGGCATTTGATTAATGAATTCTAGTATTTCTTTTTCATACTTATAATTTAATTGTAGCATATTATCTTCTGTATATGTTTTGATAATTTCTAATTTCCACCAATTAGGGTTTGTATGAGATAGACATGATGGACATAGATGTAGACGAGTTAAAAAGTTAGTAAACTCACTGCTATGATTGAGTTGTGGAATATGAACTATGTGTAATTGTGGATATGATTGTAGACAATTGAAGCATGTATTTTCTGGATTTTGAATTGCAATGTGATGAGGATTAGTGGTGTTTATTTTAATTAATTGTGTTGATTCAGACATAATTTATCTCCTATCTTAATATATTTATATTGTATTAGTTATTTAACTAATTTTAAATTTCCAAATTGAGTCTCAGTTTCTAATTTATCTAATTCTTCTTGTAACTCTTTGATTCTATCTTTTAAATATTGTTTTTCTTGTTCTAATTTAAATTTTTCTACTTCTGTATTTTTATTTTGTTCGTTTGATTCAAATTGTTCTCTATATTTCCAATATTCTTTTTCTGAGTATCCCCAACAACTATATCCAAGATCAATTTCTTTTATTAATCTAAAAGCTGGTGCTGTAAAGTCGCAATTTTCTCCACAACAACCATATTTTTTATTATAACCTTCATCTCCAGGAGAGCATTGACATTCTCCATAAGGTCTTTCATCTTGTAAAAATTTTATATAATATTTATGATTACAAAAGTTATTAATATATTCGTATTTTTCTTTATCATTTGTTTTCTCAATTAATATTTGAATCTCCCCATTCGTATAACCATCATACCAATCATCTTTATAATCATCAATTACATATGTATGATTGGTAATATCGTCTATAAACTCTTTATAATTTTCAATTTGTTGGTCAATTGCTGAAACTATATAACATACATCTAAAGGGTTTTTATTGTTATTAATTCTGTTTTCATTTTCGTTGTTTAATGTATTAATTAAGTTTTGGATAAATTGATCTTTAGTAGAGGTTGTCATAGTTTAGTCTCTCCTTTTATTTTAAATTTTTATTATATATTTTATTATTTTGTTGCTCTTTAAATCCTTCTTTGAAACTATATTCTATTAAATCATATTCATATTTAACTAATCTTCTTCCAAGCAATTCATTTTCAAGATAAATTATAAAATTACACCATTGTTCTTTAAATTCTTTATTCATAAAAATACCTCCTAATATTTGAATAAAACTATCATTTGATCACAATATTTGGTTTTACAAACCCTTGATTTATAAGGGTTTGTAAGTTTTCATTATTGATTATTCTTAATTAATTCTTCTAATTCATTTAAGCAATCTAATTCTTTAACTAAGTTTGCAATTTTACATGCAACCTCTTCCTTTTTATTAGGGATTGCAGTTAACCCATAGCATTTATCTAATAAAATATATTTACTAACTAATTGACATGTCTCGAAGTATTTATTATCCGATTCAAAATATAAAAAACATTTTTCTTTTATACATTTTAATTTTGTTGTTTCATTAGATTCGTTCTCTTCCATTTGTTAACTTGTCCCTTTCTCTGATTATATTTTACATTTATATTATGTTTCTGTCAAGTATTATTTTCTATAATTTCTTAATGTTTTTATATTTTTGTTAATAATTATTAATAATTATTTAATAAATATTTTAATGTGAGTTTAGCAGAGACTAACCATCTCTGCTAAGTTGATTAAATGATTTATAATTTACTATGATTATACTGATAACCATCCCGTTCAGAAGTACCTAATTGACGTTTATAATTTTCAAGATTTTTATTAATATATTGATCAATTATATCTTTAGGATTTAAACCTACTTTAATACTTACACTAATTAAAAAATGCCACAAATCAATAACTTCTTCTTTAACATTATCCCAATCTATATCTTTTTTATTTTTCCACCATTTCCAATTACAAGCATCGTTTAATTCACATGTTTCAGTTATAATAGCAGTACATAATTTTTGAACCCATTGTTCTGTATTTGAATAATCAAGACCTCTTTTTTCTTTTATGTATTCATCAAAAGTATTTTGTAAATCAAATAGTGCTTCAAGTTTATCTACTCCATTATTATCCTTGTATGATTCTAATTTATTCATAATTTGTTGCTCTTTCATATTAATCATTTCTCCTTTTATTTTATATATTTTTATTTTATTATTCTATGAGCATAAACTATAACCGCAAATACAAACAACACATCCACCCTCAGATCTTAATTTTTCTCCACAATCAGGACATTTTCTATAATCTTCATTATCGAAATTTTCATTATTACATTCACTACGACTATTATTTTCATTTTTTGTTAATTCGTTTTTAGTTTTACCTAATTGATAAAGCAATTCTTTTGCAATAATATCAGAGCAACTTTTACCATCACATTTACCTTCTTTTCTTGCATTCATAGCAACAGGGCATTTAACTGATTGTAATTGGTCAATAATATAATCAGGATGAACACCTGATCTAAAAAGCAATGAAACGGTTCTAGTTAATGCTTCTGTTAATCCAGTACATCCACCAGAAGTTCCAGGTTGTGAAAATATTTCAGCAAGATTATTATATTTATCTTTAAAAGTCATAAGCCAGATGCTTCCACAACCTGTAGGAA
>Ga0209728_1000788_pt1 | contig 22564 bp, 37 predicted proteins | sample RifGroD1_FD_183997 | JGI IMG/M metagenome (GOLD analysis project Ga0209728, IMG submission 183997) | Groundwater microbial communities from Rifle, Colorado, USA - Groundwater D1 (SPAdes) (version 2) | ecosystem: Environmental > Aquatic > Deep subsurface > Groundwater | place: Rifle, Colorado... | reverse complement strand
AGACGCGCAATGGCTTAATTATAGCCTTGTCGCGTCTTTTGTATTTTTGGGGGTGAGATTGATTATGAGTACATCATGCGCTGCATTCATGGCTGCATATAAGAGCTCATACATCAACTGCTTCACCCGTCGCTATTGGGACCACGAAGAACTGACCTGCATCAACCCCGAAGAGATAGCAAAGAGAAGGGGCGATAGGGAGCTTGAGGAGATTGAAAAGCTACTTAAGAATAATAAACCTGTTCGGGGGCCGTTATAAAAAGAAAAACCCTCGATTGATTCGAGAGTTCTTTGATTCAAATCTTTTTGCGCATCAGTCTGGCTTGGTCAGTAATCCATCGAAATCGTAATCGGGCCTGTACCCCATGGTTTTACTTATTTCTACATTACCAACTCCCTTCCTCGTCATCCAGATAACCTTTAATTTCTGATTAATTTCACCTATTCGCTTTACCGTATCCATATAAGAGTTATAGTCTTCGATTTCTTCCGCATTAGCTTTTCTTGGCTCTGAGTTCACGGCAATATTCAGTAACTTCTTTAGAGAACAAAAATATCCAGAGAGGATAAAGCCTGCCACTTGCTCCAAGTTCTCCTTTTCAGTTATTAGCCCAACTAAATTTGCATTAACCGTCATTTCAATTCCTTCTTTCTTAGTTTTTCTTCATTCCCTCACGTCCCTAAGTTTTAGAGATATGAGGGAGGGAAGAAAAGGTTCCCTCTAGGCTATCTTCCGTAATGATCCAATGCTGTGCTGATGTATGGTTTAGCAGTTATGATTCCTTCTGGTAATCGGCTAGTGAATCTTTCTTTCCACTGGGCTATGATGGTTTTTTCGTGCTTCTGGCTCCGTAGGTTTGTGTAGAATCGACTGTACTCTTTACCGTTTATAAGTATTGACCACATCTTAATTCCCCTCCTTCGCATTTAAGTATTGTTCAATCGCTTCAGCTACTACCTTAGATAATGGACGTTCTTCCTTCGCTACCTGTGCATCAAGGCGGACCCGAAGGCCATGCTCGATGCGTGTATTTAATCCTACTTGCATTTTAATACCTCCAGATAGATGGATGTTTCTTGAGGGCACTCCGCTTTAAGTGTTTTACCAACTTTAGTTACCGTATAATCGCTAAAGTCAGAACCAAGATACTCTTGCAAGGCGTTTTCAAGGCTAGTTGATTTTATCATGTCATACCTATCAAGTTCTCCACTTTCTTGTCTGCGATCAATTTGATACCAATTCTTTTTCATTTATAAAAACTCCTTTTAGCTTCGACCCCCTTCGTGATCTGCAAGCAACTCCTTGATTGATTACATCATACCATTAGTGCGTGCGTGCGTCAATAGGTAAATCTAGATTATTTAAAATATTGTTTTGAGCGTCTTTTGAGCTTAGTAATATTTGATTAGTATTAGTGGTGCTGATCTGATATTAGTGAGCTTGTGAGGTGCTTGAGGGCTTACTGGGGGTAAAGGAAAGGCTCTCGCTATACGAGAGCCTTTTGTCTAACATATTCACTTGGTGTAATGCCCTTTATGTGTGCGCGGATAACTATTTCGTCCCATTCTGTAGGAGTAAAGCGGATTGTTTTATTAATTGCGGTAGCATCTCGTAGGGGTTTTCTTCCTGCTCCCTCTCGTTTTCCTCCACTGGCCATTATAATACCTCCTTTAAGTATGCGGTTTCAATTCCTTCGATTTCTTCCCAAGTAAAACCGGCTTTTACTAAATCGCTTTGGACATCCGATAGAACTAAGGTTCCTTCGACTGAGAGATCATTATAGCAAACCTCTAGGAATGCTTTATACCTTTCAATTGCTCCTGCTTTTGTGAAGACTGTTTTGTGGCCTATTGAGATACCATAAGCTTGATTGCTTTTTAATAACATTTTCTTCTTCCTCCTTCATGCAGGGTATTGGCTCCCTGCTGGCCTTATTAATTTAGTACTCGGCTTTAATTCCTCTAATATGGTCGGCTGCTTTTTGCGCTTGGCTTGCGGCGAATACTACCATTTTAGGATCTCCCTTTAATGCTCGTAACCATGATGAGACATAAGATGCTGAATTTTCAAAGGTGGTTTGGTCGATTCCTGCTACTGTGCAAAGCATTGCCGAACCGATTTCCGCGACCAATTCCTCTTTGCTGTATGTCTCACTACCGAATGCTGCTATGGCTGTGATTCCGCTACGGTTTAATCGTGATTTGTGACCGGTGCTGTGTACCATCTCATGGAACATAGTGCTATAGAATTCTTCGGGGTTGTTGTAGTCGTTAATTTCTGGTACACTTATGGAGTCGGTGGAAGGCACATAGAAGGCTTTACCTGGCGCGTAGCTTATCGGAGGGCAATTCCGGTAGGCTTCTTTTATTTGCTCGGCTGATTCTATAGGGTTGTGGTTGTGCGCTTCTACTTCTTTGCGCTTACTCTTTAATCCTTCAACCTGAGTATTGATCTCAAAAACCGTGAAGTAACGTAAGAATGGAATTTTTTTGTCTGGGTCTTCTTCATTCTCAAACATTTTCCAAAAGACTACTATTTGGCCTTTGGCTCCCTTTTTGACTTTTCCACCTGCTTCTTTAATCTTATTGAAGGTTGCATACTCGCCTGGCTCTAGTAGCATTGCGTTAATGCCTCGATATTCTCTCTGGGTATCCCAAGCAACTGCACCGGATGAGTTCCAAGGTTTTCTCCAAGGGATTACACCGGATTCAAGTTTTTTAATAATGCGCTCAGTGACCATTTCGTAGACTGTTTGTTTAGTTGCCATTTCTTTTTCCTCCTCTTAGTTTTTACTTCCGCTTCAGCAAACCGATTATGATTTGTTGAAGCGAGAGCAAAAGCTCTCTTAGGATAGTACCATTTCGAGATAGGTTTTTTCGTAGTGCAAGGGGAACGTATCAATTTTTTGAGATTGTCTGAATTCAATTTCCTGTGTGCAATCGGTTAACCACTTTTTGAGCACTTCAACCTCTTGGAGTTTCACACATTCATTAATAGTTGCAATAATCTGTTCGGGTACGTAGTGCTTTATTTTGTCAATTGTCATTTTAATTTTTCCTCCTCTTATTTAGCTCTTACAAGATCGTATTTGCCGTCCTTATATTCTACCAATACGGCGTGTGGTTCGGAATCGAAATGCTCACGAGCGTGTTTGAGGTTGCCGTATTCGTATTCAAACTTCTCTCCGCCCTCGAAAACTTTAACTATATATAAGTGTGCCATGCGTTTTCCTCCTTGCGTTTTGCTTTGTTGACGTAATCATAACATAGTCTATTTGATTATGCAAGAGATATTCAAAAGAAAGTTTAATTTATTTTTAAGCTTTGATTGCATTATTAGAAGGGAAGTGTTTTGAGCTTAGTAATGAGCTATCTGTAGTGTTTGTATTAGATAGATGATTAGTAGGCTTAGAATGGCGTTGTAGGGCGTGTGGTGAGATATTAAAGGAGGTGTACTGATGATGGCTGAGGTAGTAGTTAAACATGCAGGAGGTAGACCTTCCAAATATGATGAAAAGTACAATGAGCAGGCATATAAATTGTGTTTGTATCTTAATGTAAACGATAAAGGACTAGCATGGTTCTTTAATATAAGTGATTCTGAGCTATTCGAGTGGATAGATAAATATGAGGGATTCAGGAACGCTATTATTAATGCTATGAATGATCAGGAAGAATACTTGATTAATAAGGAGAAGGAAAAAGAAAAGCGGAGGCAGTACAGAAAACTACCGCATATCAGGAAACAAGCCAATGAATATTTGAAGGATAAAGTCAAGAATGACATACATACAAGAATAAGATTCAATATTTCTAGCCTGATTAGATCAAGGATAAAGGGAAATAACAAAGAAGGTGTATTTAGGCATCTTGGATACACGGTTAAGGATTTAATACAACATCTTGAAATGCAATTCAAAGAAGGAATGACATGGGATAATTACGGAAAAGTGTGGCACATTGATCATAAAAAGCCTGACAGTTGGTTTAATTATCAGAACCAAGAGGATGATGAATTTAAGGCTTGTTGGTCACTAGAGAATCTGCAACCGTTATTTGCTATAGATAATCTCAGGAAGGGGAATAGATATGTCGGCTGAAAAAGGTAATCAATATGCAGTAGGAAACCCTGGTGGAGGTCGCAAGAGTGAGTATAAAGAAGAGTTTGCCAAACTTGCATATAATTACTGCTTATTGGGCGCTACCGATGTCGACCTAGCAACCTATTTTGAGGTTACCGAACAAACAGTTAATAATTGGAAGATGGCTCACAAAGAGTTTAATTTAGCCCTGAAAAATGGGAAGGAAATTGCTGATGCTGAGATAGCATCAAAACTGTATCATAGAGCTTCAGGATATAGCCATCCTGAAGATAAAATCTTCATACATGATGGTGAGCCTGTCATTGTGCCAACTACTAAGCATTATCCCCCTGATGCAACTTCTGCAATCTTCTGGTTAAAAAACAGGCAACCTGCTAAATGGAGAGATACCCAAAACATAGAGGTATCCGGTGCAAACGGTGGACCCTTGCTGACTCAAAATATTGTAGCTCTAGAAGACTCGGACCTTAAACAGCTGTTAGAAATCATGGAGCGCAATCAGATTCAGGGTGAAATAGTAGATATTGAATCGTCTGAATAACCATGGTTATGTCCTTGAGTCGTGGACTTTTATCAATTAGAGGTCACTAGTTGAGCATGAAACCCTGGAAACCGCCTATAGGTTGATTCTGAATGTGCCAGAATCCCATTGTGTCACATTCGCATAAATAAAGTTAACACCTCATTCGCTTGGGGTGTTTTTATTATGCCGAAAAATAGTAAGGTGTTGATGGTTTATTTATTACGTTTATAAGTTCATTGACAATAAAAATGAGATTGTGTACATCGGCAGAACTAATGATATTGATAAACGAATGGAAAACGGTCACTTCTCCAAACAGGGCCACTTGCCTAGAAAGTGCTACATGGATACAAATAGGATAGAGTATGCCAAGTTCGGAACCGATGCCACGATGAGGATATATGAAATATACCTAATAGGGGTCAATAATCCACCTTATAACCATCAGTTTAATCATAAGAAGGAAGAAATGGACTTATTATTAGTTGAGCCTAATTGGATTGAATATAAGATCACCAGAAAGATGAGGGCATCAATCAAGGAAGAAGAACGCGGAGAATACGAGGTAATACGTTCAGACGATAAGGAACAGGATGATAGTATGTATGATGCCGAACAGGATAGATATGACATAGAGAGTTGGCACATGTGCTTTGCTGCCCTTGGTGGTGGACTGTAAGGTAGCTTGTACCCCTTAGCCTCACAAAATAAAATAAATCATTCTTAGTAGAGAGAGCGCAAAAAAGTAGTAGTGCTGCTGGGGGTAGGGTGGGGGTATGGTGGTATGGTGGTTGTAGTACCAGGTGGTGGTTGTTTAGAAAAAAGTAGGGGGGGAGGGCATCTTCGGGTGTCGCTCGTACCTATGTATATACCTCCTAACAACTACAAAATATTTTTTAAAGGAGATTAAAATATGGACATCCATTTTTACATAACACCATCAGACTTAGAGCGATACAGCAAAGAAGGTGCTTGCTATGTCACCAATAACAAACTCTCTAAGCCAAACCTTCTTCACATTAGTTTTAGCTTAAGTAATCACACCATAGAAAAAACATTAGGCAATGCAGATGAATTCATTCTAAGGAAGGTAAACTGATTCCCAAAAATATTTTATAATTTTTTTACAGAAACTTGCCTATGGTAATCGTTCCCCTGTTGAAGGCTTGAAGGGTTTACCCTGAAAAGCTCGGAAACAGACACGTAAGTAATACCTATATACGTGTTTTCCAAGCCAAAACCCTGAAAGCCTTGTGGCACAATGGATTAGGCTTAATTTGACTTGGCAATTTGATTACATGGTCAATTCATGTTTTGGCAATTTGGTGACATGCCAAAAGGGAGTGTTTTTATGACTATTAAACAAAAAATCACTACATTCCGTGAGGAGAATGGAGAGATATTAGGTACTAAAATTAGAAATATGTATAATCCGTTTGACCCAGTAAAAGGGTACAACTTTAAGTATAAGAGTCGAAGTATTAAGAATTACTTAGACATTGACCTGCCTAAAGAATTTAGCGATTCAGAGTTAGGTAAAATACTAAGGCTATCTAGGCTGATTTACGGAAATTCAAATATGCTAGGTAGGAGAGTCGGAAACTACATTAAGGAATACACCCAATCAGACATAATTAAAGTGTTTGGGCTGAAGGATAGACAGGGCAGGTCATTACTCAAGAAGATGCTTGATAATAAGATAATAAAACCACAGGTTGACCCTACAGAGCAGAACAAAAAACATGTTCTGTATTTTTTTAACCCAATATACTTTTTTTCTGGAACTTATTTGAATTTGAATTTATTTTTACTTTTCCAAGATGAGTTAAATGCTCACTTACCACCGGCAATCATTGAGAAATTTTTGGACCTAGAGGAAAAAAGGAACCTCGAAGAACAAGGTGCTAACAGTAAGGTAAATTGATTTAATTCTTCCCCTCATTAACTCCTTCTTCTAAACCCAAAACCCCATGATTTCAGCGAAAAAAGCTCGTCTTACGTTGTAGACATGCAACTTACCTTTAAATATAACCCTAAACGTTATAATTAACGTTTAATAGATAGTTTAAGACAAGGCGGTAAAACGATGTTAAATATTCCTGAAACAGTAAAAATAGGTGGTCATTATCTAACTGTGGAGATCACCAATAATAACGAGTCTATAGCCGATGACACAATAGGCAGGACTCAATTAGGGAAAAATATTATCTGGCTTAACTCAAATTACCCTAAAAGTAGACAAGAGGAAGCGTTGCTCCATGAACTGATTCATAACTGCCTGTACGACATACAAGAAGAGCAGGATGAGAAGATGGTTGAAAGACTTGGGGCGATATTATATCAGGTTGTAGTTGATAATCCAAAGATATTTGCACCAAACAATGATGACTAAGAGTGGAGTGACAATGAATGTGTTACGCCGAGCCCGTTAATATGGATTATGTTCATTCGTGGATGAACGATGTTTACGAAGAGCAAAAGAGAATTGAACTGAGCGAAACTGAGTTAATCGGATTAAGAACTTTAAAATCAATGGGCAATGAAATGGCTGCTCGAAGGTTGACGAACTATTACCTTAGCAGACCAATAATGGCCTAATCCACAGGAGGACAACCTATGGGAGAAAATAGAGCGTGCAAATGCTTTATCGAAATAGAACCTAATATCAGGGTGAATTGTGCAACCTGCAAGCGGTGGAACTATGATTTAGGTCGATGCAGGGATGAGAAGATTGTGGTAGAGAGCCAAAGCCCTGAATCGAAAGTTGGTTGGTGATAAGGAGTGAAACCTATGGCAGAGCAAAAAGTTAAAAAGGAACCGAAAAAAGCTGCTGCCAAGCCAAAGGTAGAAAAGCCAAAAGCAGAAGAGCAACCTAAGCAGAAGAAAATGACTCAAGCCCAATTGGCTGCCTATTATGAGCAATTAAAGCAGGAGGCGGCTAGGAGGGATGATGAGTATTGGTTAAAGTATTACGTGAAGATCGTTAATAAGGATGGCGACACAGTACCACTCGTACTTAATGAAATCCAAAAGAAGATTGATGATAAGATAAAAGAGTTGGAGGCCCAGGGGATTCCTGCACGGCTTATCATATTGAAGGCTAGACAGGTTGGTGGTTCAACATATATTCAGGGTAAATTTATATGCAGAATCATTAAGCACAAAAACAGAATAGCCCTTGTAGTCGCCCATCGTGATGATAGCACGAATGCGATTTTCGAAAAGGCTAAATTCATGAACAAAAATTTACCAGATAATGTAAAGCCACTTCAACAGGCATCTAACGCAAGAGAGCTTATATTTGATAGACCGCCTCATTACAAAGGCAAGCAGGAAGGTCTTAATAGCAGAATCAAGGTTCAGACAGCAGGTAGTGAAGGCATCGGTCGTTCTGATACTCATTACTATGTTCACCTTTCCGAATTCGCCTTTTATTCTGGCAATCCCAAAAAGAGTTTAACAGGTATCCTTAAATCTGTTCCCAAAAAGGTAGGAACAATTGTCGCGATTGAATCAACTGCCAACGGGATGAACGACTTTAAGGACCTTTGGGATAAGGCCGAGGCAGGGAAGAGTCAATGGGTTCCCATGTTTTTCGCTTGGTTTGATAGCTCTGAGTACCAAATGCCGGTGACTGATGAAGTTGCAAAAGAAATCATGCAGACCATGGAAGACTCTAGGAGTCATGATAATAATTGCGATTGCCTTCCTTGTTATCTGAGGAAAATATATGATCTTTACAACCTAAAGGTTGAACAAATAGCCTGGTATATGTGGTCGCTTGAGAACGATTGTAATGGAGATAGGGATATTATGTCACAAGAGTGCCCATCTTATCCATCGGAGGCATTCCTAGCGACAGGCAGACCGGTATTCAATAGCAAACAGATTATGCTACGAATGGAACAACTAAAAAAGCAGTACAAAGAAAAACCTCCGAAACGAGGTTCTTTTTTATTCGAGTGGAATAATCCCGAAACCAAAGATAAGATCAAGGACGATTCAATCAGATTCGTCAATGGATTCGGTAATTATATCCACATCTATGAGGAACCAAAAGCAGGACATCCTTATTGCGCGGGAGGAGATACGGCCGGGGATGGGGCTGATAAGTTTAGCGCAACGGTCATTGACAACTCCAACGGAAAACGTGTGGCAACCCTCCACGATAAGATAGACCCCGATACCTACGCGCACCAAATGTACTGCCTTGGAAAGTATTACAACACAGCATTACTGAGTATTGAAATTAACTTTGATATCTACCCCGTCAAGGAATTGGAACGGCTCAACTATCCAAAACAGTATAGGCGTGAAGTCATTGACGAAGTAGGCCATAAAAAGCAATACAAAAACGGTTGGAAAACGGATTCAAACACTCGACCGATGATTATTTCAAATGAAATCGTCCTAATCCGCGACAACATCGAACTCTTCACCCATATCGACATGCTTTCTGAATGCCTAACATTCGTCATTGACAAAAACGGCAGACCCGATGCAGAGTCAGGCAAACATGACGATATCCTAATGTCGGATATGATCGCTAACGCCAGCCGGTCCCAACAGCGATTCACAATCGAACGCAATGCTCAATTCGAGCTACCTCCCAATATGAGCGAAGAAGAGAAGGCGAGAGTTAAGGCTAATATTGAGTTTAGTGATAAGTATGTGGAAATGGCTAAGTATCGGAGGAAGAAATGATGCGCGACAAAGTTCATTTTAGGTGGAGTTGTAGCTGCTATGACCTTCGTGGCGATGGACGTTTTGCCAAGGAAATGATTAAGGGTGATATCAAGAAGATATTACAGCGCGATACAAGAAGAAGACTGAAGAAGGAATTAGAGGACGAGCTGAAAAGTTTTTTTATTATGTCTAAAGAGAGGTGAAACAATGTCGCTACTAACTAAGGCTCGAAAGGCAGTTGGTAAAATCATGGGCAAGAAAGAAATGGTAGTCGATGCCGAGCAGGAAGAGGCAGACCGCGAACTTATAGAGCAATGGCAACCTGTGTTTGAGGCAGATAAACGAGCTAAAGCACCATGGGATAAGAGGTTCGATGCTTGGGAGAGCGTATACAATGCAGGTAGGGACTTCCAAAATGTTGAGGACGAGCTAACCAATTCTAACAGGAGTCCACGCACGATTATTAATTTCCCTCGAATGATTGTCGAGAGCTTGATTTCGCTCGATGTTCCTGACCCTGACTTCAAGGCCATAGCTCAAGATGATGAAGAGTCTGTCGAAATCCTTAAAAACTACGTCATGTATGTGGTTCGTTCTGCTCAACCATCCCTTGAAGAAATTAACCTCCACAATGAACGTAGGGTAATGAAGTTCGGTGGGGCCTTCCACAAAATCCATTGGAACAACAACGTCAAAAAAGCAGGGTATGTCGGGGAAATAGAGATATCCATGCCACACCCAAAAGACATCATCCCGAATCATGGGGCAACTAGCATTGACGACATGGAGCATTATCATCATCCAAACAATCGCACAGCCAATTACATCATTCGCAAATGGCCGCATATCACAAAGGAAGTGCTTGAGAATAAAGCTCAACTATTTCATGAGTATGATGAAATGTCCGGTTCGCAACGAATAACCGTTTCCGATCAAGACGCAGGAGATCGGGAAATGGGGTTAGCCAAGTACACCATCGTAGAAACATCGTACAGGGATGAAGAAGGCGACATATGTAAGTTATGGTGGTCTGGCGACTTAGTAATTAGCCATTTACCTAAATTCTTCCATCGGAGAATCGAAGGCGAGATTGCTAATACAGAGGAGTATGAAGGTAAGGAAGTTGACTATTACGTTCCGAAGTCCTGGGATTTAATTTATCAGCCATTTATTCCTAGGGACAAGTCCTTTTGGGGAATCTCTATTATGGAGGATATTCACGACATTAATGAGGCTATCAAAAAAGCGGTTTATCAGCATGAGGAACAGCACTTAAAGGGAAATAAGAAGATTCTCTGTGACAGCCAAGAAGTAAAGATTGCCCTTGAATCATCTATCTCTAGTGTGATTTACGTTAAGGACCCGAACCAATCGACAAAAGAAATCGACATGAACAGCAACATCGATGGAGTAGCATGGATTAATCAACTCAAAGAGTGGATGCAGTTATTAACAGGGGCCACAAACTCAGCATTAGGCGTTCGAGACCAAGGTGTAACGAGTGGCAGGCAAGCTCAGGTATATGTAGAGCAAGCAAACTTCAAGGTAGCCCTTAAAACAGCGTATAAGGCTTCTGCTTACAAAAGGATATACAGAACTATTGCAGACTTTGCCTTAGCCTTTGTAGATGAAGCTAGGCCATTCAGAATTAAAGGCGAACCACTTCAAGACCCGAACGCAGACCCATCTATGCCGCAACCAAAAGCACAGTATGGAAAGTTCGACAGGTTGGCAATGCTCAAAGATATGTCGGGCAACTACATTTATCCTGACTTTGACATTGAGATTAATGCTGAGAGTGGATTTATGAAGTCGAGAAGCGAAGTGTTCAACACATTGAGCAATTTAGCAGGACAGGGACGATTCGAGCCAAACCCAGGGAACCTGACATTCTTGAAGCTCTTGAACAAACTTGGTGTACCGGATCTACAGGGTGTCATTGACGAGATGGGGCAGATTGTTAAACAGATGCAACAGGCTCCTAAGCAGGAAGAACAAAAGGGACCTGCTGAATCAATCTCATTTAGGGACTTACCAATTGCAGGACAGATTCAATTAGCGGCAAAAGCAGGAATACAACTTCAACCACAGGATTTAGAGCAAATGCAACCAACGGGAGAGACACAAAGTACTGTAGGAGAGTCTAGGGTGCCACAGGAGGGCGAGCAACCGCAAGGTGAGGCAAATATACCTCCTGAGATAGAACAAGCTCTACAGGAGTTCCCAGAACCTGTACAGGAGTTGTTGCTAAAGATGGACCCTGATAAGTTGGAAGTGTTTTTGAGTAGACCACAGGAAGAACAGATTGCTATATTACAGCAGATTGTAGGAGGACAGTAATGAAAGAAGTAAAATTACAATCTATTGAAGTCGATAACTTGGTTTTGCTCATGAAAACCTTCCCTTCGTACACGGGTAATGAATTCGGTAGTCATGATGCAGATATTAATGGTTATCATGTGTATTTATTTGAAGGCAAAGAAAATGGCGGTGGAATAATGCACGTTTATAAGGCGGAAGGAACAAATGGCTAAAATACTCCATTTCCCACAATCAAGTGCGCAAGGCCCTAATGAGTTCCTAATTGAAACATTCGATATTGCGAAGGAGAATAAGGTTGAGTCGATTGTCGTTTCCTTCAAACTAAAGAGCGGAGAGGTAATGACAGGTTATTTCAATGCTGATTTTGGCACAAGGCAGGAGATATGCGGTCATATTCAGTGTGACATTGTAGACCAAATGATTTTGGCTAATTTAGAAAGGTATGGTGGATAAGGTGGAACTCAAACACGATTTATTAACTAACAAGTATACGGCGGTGTATCACGAATCTCCGGAGTTAATGAAGTACAATGCTCCTCATAATTTTGAAGTTGCTGCCGTAGATTATCCAAAGGGTGAACCACAACCTGTTTTGTGTGAGGTTCATTTTCAAGAGGGGCCTATTAAAGAATGCGGCGTTAATGGTGTGTGCAACGAGGATTTAATTGCAATGGTAATTACCAGGCTTGAACACTTCCAGAAAACAGAGTTTGCTTGCAGGGATAACGCAGTTGCTATTACGAAGCTTGAAGAGGCGTTAATGTGGTTAAGAAAGCGAACAATGGCCAGAGAAAAACGTGGGGTCGAAGGAACACATATCAAATAAAGTCAACCGATGAGCTGAGAAGGCTCTTTTATTTTACCCATCTTTAGGTTAAGGAGGTGAGACATAATGGGACAAAATCTAAAGTCTGCAATGCCGGTTAAGGCATCATTCACGTTCGGGACTTCAGGAGAGCGCAGTAAACCTGCTACAAAAATCCTGAAAGGTCAGGGAGATCTAAGGTCTAAGAAGTCGAATAATAACGGAAAGTAAATATCCATCCAGCTAAGGCGGCAATACCAGTCGCCTTTTTCTTATGCCTAATTTGAGGCAGGGTTCACCTTCCAAATAGGTGCAATACGTTGGCGAACGGATACGCAAAAGGAGAAAAAATCATGTTTAACATTTTCAATCTAAAAACCCTACGTCCAATGATGGATGAAGATGGCGCAATCGGAGGGGCCGCCGCCTCCACAGACACAGGAACCGAAGGAACACAAGCAGGAGAGTTAACCGGAGGCGAAACCGGAACTGAGGGAATCCAAGAAGGAACCCAAAGTGGTACTGAGGTCGCTACTCAGACAAGACAAACTCCTGAGCAAAATGCCGCCTTTGCTGAAATGAGGCGTAAAGCTGAAGCGGCTGAAAGGCGAGCCGCAGACCTAGAGACACAGCGTAGACGCGACCAAGAGATTGCTCGTAAATACGGCAAGGAATATGGAGTCTACTCTGATGCTGACGTTGCCGCACAGTATGGCAAGTCTCATGGGATTAACACAGTTGAGGAATTTGAGGCTGCTCTGCAAAAAGAAGAGTACAAAGCAAAGGGTGTTGACCCTGACCTAATTAATGAACTCGTTGCGAATCATCCCGATATCAAGGCGGCAAAAGCGCAGCAGGGCCAAGCTGCAATTAACGCTGAGATTAAGGAGTTGGCAGACGAGTATCCGGATTTGAAGGTAAAGACATTAGCGGATATGCAAGCGTTACCGAACTTTGAGGCTATTAAGGAGAAGGCGTATAGAGGGATGACCCTTTTAGAAGCTTATGAGGCTGTTAATCGCGCTGAGATTCGCCAAAGAGCTAAGGAGGAAGGGGCGCAAGGGGCAATTCGGAATATCGGAAGTAAGGCTCATTTGGGGACAGAGAAGAGTGGGAATCAGGTACAGGGTAAAGAGGTTGAAGTCTCTGCCGAGAAGATGCGCGTCTGGAAAGCTATGGGTTATACGGAGGCTGAGGCTCGGAAGAAAGAGGCTAAGTATTTAAAGAAATAAGGAGAGTGTGAACCATGGCGTTAAAAATTATCGGTAGTATCCTTGGGAACTACCATGGCAAATTCGTAGAGGACATTTACATGACAGATTCAGAGGCGGCTGTAGTAGGAAGTGGCTATTACCTGGCTTCAAATCGCTGGACCAAGGCGGCTGCAACAGCGGCGGTTGAGGCTGTTTGCGTTAAGGCGGCTGATGCTGGGACGGATGTTCTGGCTGTGATGGAGTTGGTTAAGCCTGGGGACATCATCGAGGCTGATTACACAGGGACGGCTGCTGCTACATTCTTACCTGGGCTGAAATTGGCTGTGTTGGATGCGAATGGGGCTAATGTGGCGAGTGCTACGGTGACCGGTGGGCATTTACGGATTTTGAAGAAGGATGCCACAAATTTGAAAGTACAGATGATTGCTGGTAAGAACATTTGCCAAGCTTAATTTAAGAAAGATAGAGGTGTATTAGAATGGGTGTAATGATTCAAGATAGTGGTAATTTCCAAAAGATGGTAGGTTTATATGAGAACCCACTGATGGCCTATTGGCAAGATAAATACCTTGATGCAATAAAGGATTCCATGATTCCCCTTTTGTTTGACGAGATTCAATCAGACAACCCTACTGAGGCAATCAGCGAAATGGTTGGCGCGCCGGAATTCACTCAATGGGGTGGAGAATTCACATATGGTCAGCAAAAGGAAGGAAATTCCAAAGTGTGGACTCCCATAATTTGGCAAAGTGGCATGGCGTACGATCGTTTCCTTTTATCAAATGCCAAGTTGGTTAATCTGAAAACTGACCAAGGTAAATTTGCCTTGGCAGCCGCAAGGCTTCGCGAGAATGCATGCGCTGGCATTTTTACGAATGCCGACCAAGCGAGCTATGCGATTAATGGGGTTAACTTGAATTGGACGAATGTCGCAAATGGATTACCAATTGCTTCTAATGCCCACACATCCGCTAATTACGGTTCAACTCAAGATAACTTAGAGGCTCTAGAGTTGAACGAAGCCAATCTCGAAGCTTTGTGTCAAAAGATGTTCGACACAAAGGAAGAAAATGGAAAAGATGCCAATCTCCAACCAGATACGTTAGTCGTCCCTACGGCCCTTCGCCAGAAAGCCATTGAGATTATCGGCGGTATGGGTAAGGTGGATACTGCCGATAATAACCCCAACATCTTCTATGGCTCAATGAAATTAGTCGTGTGGAAAAATTTCCGCAAACAAACTGGCAAGACAGGACAACCGTGGTGCGTTCTTGACTCGGAACAAGCAAAAGAAAGTCTAAAATTGGTGAATAGACTCGAATCCGGTGACTCATATGAGGTAAATAGTTGGAAGGATATGGAATCTCAAGTGTGGAAAATTGGTTCACTTATGTGGTTTAGTGCTGGAGCATTTTCGTGGCACCCATTCCAATTCAGTATTCCAGCCTGATATAATGAGTGACATAAATTAGTACCAACATAGCTTGACACGCTAAACTTAAACTGATATAATTAGTTAAAGTTTATAATAAAGGAGTGTCGAGCTATGTTGGTCTATTGTCCAATCTGCGGCAAACAGTATGATAACGGTGAAGGGTTTGGTAGGTTTTGCTCGAAGGAATGTAGGCATAAGTACGATTCCGAAAAGCGGAAAGAATACTTGAAGGATTATATTCCTCCCGACAAGCCTCCGAAAGAGAAAACACCCAAAACTTGCCCATTCTGCGGAAAAGTGTTTATTCCACCTCATAGGCAAGACCAAACTTACTGTTCAGATGTATGCCGCGATAAAGCTAAATGGGAAAAGAAAAAAAGAATATTAACTGAACGAATTTGTCCAATTTGCGAAAAGGTGTTCATGCCAACCGTAAACAAGCAGGTATGCTGTAGTCCTGAGTGTGCGTCCAAGAAAATCTATCTTGAAAAAGGAGATGTTTATAGGTCTAGGGCGAAGCAATGGAGACTAAACAACCCTGAACGCTCAAAGGAAAATGATCGCCGCAAGAAAGAGAAGAATCCCGAACTGTATAAACAAATTGAACGGGAGTATCATGACAAAACAAGGTTTTCAGGAAACAAAGCAGTAGCCCTTGAGCGTGATAGTAATAGATGTTCGGAATGTGGCGCAGAAATAAGACTAGCCGGACACCATATTGATGGAAGTGGTCAGACGGAAAACAGAAACGATGACCCTGATAACCTTCAGATACTTTGCCCTTCCTGTCATGGAAAAAAGCAAAAAGGAATACCGAAGAAGCCTGAAATACATCTGAATGTTACCTGTCAAGGATGTGGAATTGAATTTAGCACAACGCAGGAACGCATTAATTCAGGGCGTGGAAAATTCCACTCAACGGAATGTTTCAACAATAGTAAGAAGAAACGGATTCCTCTCATTTGCGAACATTGCGGTATTGAATTCAGCGTAACCCCTAGTCGGCTGAAACGAGGTATGGTTAAATACCACAACGCCGAATGTCGCAAGGCAGCAGGATACGCATGGACGAAATATAGTAGAACCGAATACAACGAACAACAAAAAGCACTCCAATAGGGGTGCTTTTATTTTAAGGAGGCAACATCATGGCAAACACTCATTTCTCTGGCCCCCTCGTCGTAGGCGGCAAACAACTCACAGACAACACAACCATCGAGCCACTCGACCAAGAGGTCACAGCAACCTATGTAGCGGCAGAATCCCAAGCTATCTCAGACAAAGTAGATGCTATCATAGCCACTCTCATTGCATCTGGCGTTATCAAATCAAGCTAAGGGGGCATAACGCTCCCTTTCTCTTTTGGAGGTATTTATGTTCAACATCAAACCCGAAAATCTCGTAGGCGACACAAACAAACTCCTATTCGCCATTCTCACAGAACTCAAACAACTTAACGAATCAGTTCAATCCCTGCATTCAATCGCGAAGAATACAGTTGTTGAACCCGAGAAAGTCGTAGAAAAAGCAGAAAAGCCAAAACAACCGAAAAAGGGAGTGGTTAAACATGGGAACAAATTGGGACAAACAAGGAAATTATCAAAAGTATAATAGCGATGGGTCAGCTCCTGTTATGGTTGTTGGGAGTTTAGCGAAGGTCGAAATAAACGGTGTTGAATATCCTATTAAATTCGAAATTGACCCGAATGGTAATGCAGTTTTAGGTATTGTAGATAGTGCTCCAAGAGCGTATGACGAGTTAAAAGATGCATTTAATGTATCAACTGTATCACAATCATGTAAAGTTCAATTACCAAATTATAACAAAACATTAAATGTGCCCGCAACCACAGGGGTTGATACTATCTCTATAGTTCCACCAGTTGGAGAATTGTGGAGAATCACAGGATTAAACATAATAGTACCAGCTCCGACAAGCGCAACTACTGGAACACATACTATAGAATTAGGTAACAGTTACATGAAAGATATTTATGGCAAAGCAACATTCAACGGTACAATATATGTCAGAAACCATCAATTTGAAACCCCTATGATTTCGGTTCGACCTACTGGTGATACTAACCTTATATCACAATTACTGATGAGTGGAGTCGCTACCGCCGGTATGCCTTATAATCTAACATATTATAACAATACCGATGTTGACCAAACCAACTTATTAACATTGTGGGCACGTATTGAAGCATATCCTATTAATATAGGGTGGTGACTAAAATGATAAATTTAAAAGCTAGGCGACAATATTCCGTAATTGTTGATGATGCGATTTTGTGTCTTAAAGAATTAACAGAGGGCAACTATCTAAGTATTTTCGATGAACCTATATTGAAATATTATAAAACGTTGCATGATGCATATAATGCACATTTTAACCTATCTTTGTTTTATAGGGATTACAATTCTACTTTTGATTTATCACAATGTACAGACGTACATAAATCAGAATTCCAAGCTAATAGCGATTGGCTTAATTTTAGTTTTCATTGTTGGGATTATCCGACTAGATATTGGGCTGAAACGAAAACACGTAATATGTCCGATGATTACTTTATAGTAAAAAACCAAGTTGAAAGATTTGCAGGTTTGGAGTGTTGGACACTTAATACCATAATTCATTTTTATTCAGGTAATAAAATAGATATGGAAACAATATCTACGCAAGAAGTTGGAGACCGCCTATGGTATTCAACATCACTGCATCGATCAAGTGAATATATTCCACCGTGGGGTGCAGATTGTCATTATTTAGATGATATAACACGTTCAAGGTTGGTGATGCATGGTAGCTATTTAGATGTTGCCAATAATATTCTATTTGTATCAAGACCATTTTATGTCGAAGCTATTGTAGGGGCAGGTAGATTAGGGTATCCGATGACAATGACAGCATATCTAAACGATGTTTTTAGTAAAAAGGGATTACCCTGGCAAAGGTTTTTCACTATAACAACTCACGAAGTATATATGCAACCCGAACAAATTATATACAGAGAAGGCATGACCGATGCGTGCATTTGGGCAAAAAATAAAAATTATGTTGGACGTTTCCCTAGCAGAAGTGATTTTAATTTAAAATTAAATTGGGATATACTACCTATGTGGTAGATATTTATAATTAGTAATTTAAAAAACAGCAACAATGTTTAATGTCGTATGAGGTTGCAACTATTCATTAAATAAAACCTTCGCTAAAGATACAAACGTCCTAGTTCCCCAAACCGTCCATTCGGGCGGTTATTTTTTATACCCGAAAGGAGGTTTACAATGGCAATTAAGTACGGAGAAATAAGGCGTTCAACCCTCAAGCTCTTAGATGACTACTCCTCAAGAGGAAATGTCCTAGCCCCAATCAAAGTCGCTGACTACGGTTTCAAAATCCAACAAGTCTGCAACGAATCCATCATGGAATTAGCCTCCACAACTGCAAAACTCCCCAAAACTCTCCTCATCCCTCATAACCCCATCAAGAACTCTCTTTACGACGATACAAGTTCAATTCGACAGCATATTCCATCCATAGATTTCTCCATCGTACTAGGTAATGCAAAATCTGTTTCCCTCGAATCAACGGGTCCTGCAACAATCGTTATTGAGGAATCTTCCGATGGCACAAACTACTCCCCTCTCGAAACGATAACCATAGAATCATCCGTCACTACCTTTGTAGAGTACAAGCGACTCATATCTCCATCATTGTCCACAAATACAGTGAGACTAAGGTTTACAGGCGATTATCTGTATCTGTTCAGGAATTTCGTACTCTATCCATATTCATTCCCTGATGTGAACTCGATTCCTTCCCATTCCCCATGGCGTAGAATTGAGACTCCTACTGATTTCCTCGACCTTAATTATGCGGAGATTAGAAGGGATGCAAGGCAATTCCTTCCCTACACCAATCTCATCAAGACTCCTGAGAATGAACTTTTCGTGAACAATCTAGAAGGTCCATGTGAATTCCTTATTCATTACTGGCGCAAACCCAATCTGTTGACATTCACAGGTGTAGAGGCAACTGACGATGAACTAGAGATTGATTTGAGGGATGATGCGGCGTTAATCATACCCTACAACGTGGCCGGCACAATTCAGAACTCTGAAGAGACAGGAAAAGGGGACGGATACCTGAAGCAGTACACAGAGAAACGCTTAAATCTTATTTCAAGTGCATCTTCGCAGACGGGAACATTTTCGAACCTCTTTTCATGGTAAAGGCGGTGGTTTAAATAGCAACTCAAGTATATGATTTTTCCGATGGCTTTTCTGATGGTATGAATATAGCTGTCGCTCCCGATCAGATCAGACCTTCCCAATCGCCATCTATGGAAAACTGCAACTATGACGGGGGTTCGGTCCCGACAAAAAGAAATGGCTTCTCTCGTGTCAATGAAACCTCATGGGGCGATACTCCAATCCGCGGTACACATGAATACTACAGAATCGGTTCAGACGAGCCGATTTTTCTTATTGCCCATGGCGGCAAGCTATACTCCTACAATGAGATAGAAGACACAAAAGCAGACCTCTGCACAGGTTCGGTTCTGACTTTTGCTGATGCCCTAGTCACATTCTTTGATGTCGGTGATAAGTGCTATTTCCTGACCGGTACAGAATTCCTCTACTATGATGGTACAAACCCTGTCGCTACGGTAAAAAGCCTAGCCTATATTCCTGTAGTAGCGATGGGCAAAAAACCTGATGGCACAGAAGGAACTCCAAACGAGAACTTCAATCATCTATCCGACTTTTGGCGAGAATCCTTTTCTTCCAATGGTACGGCGACCGAGTATCAATGTGGTATCCAATACGAAGAAGACGGCAAAACAAAAATCACTCTCTCTACTAATCTTTTCAAAGCCTATATCTATGGCGAAGAAATAGTTGAGGGTAGTGGTTTTACTTTTAACAGGACAACATGGAAGGCAACCTTTTCTACTGCTCCTATTCTTGGCACAGATAATGTAGAGATTCAACTCGAAGCTGATGCTCTCATGGATGAAACCGTCATTACTAAATGTACTATGGCGATTGAGTATGGCGGTAAAAACGACTCAAGAGTGATGATAAGTGGACATCCTGAATATCCCAACCTCATTCGATTCTGTGCGGTGTATGACCCAACGTATTGGCCTGAAGATGGCGATTTTGGCGTAGGTGGTGATGCTCGTGCAATCTCAGGATGGGGCAGGATGAACGAATACCTTATCACTTACAAGCAACCTGGCGATGAGACAAGCCAATGGTATTCAGAGATTGATATTAGCTCATCAGGGGACGTTAGCTTCCCCACATACGGCCTTAATGATGAGTTTGGATGTATTGCACCCAGAACTGTTCACCCTGCTCAGAATGGCCTTCTAGCCCTCTCAGATAAGGGTGTAGTATGGACATGGCCTAGCTTAGTCAAAGGGCAAGCGAACTGCAAAACGATAAGTCGCAATATCAATGGGCGTAACGGCATAGCAAGTGGTTTGCTCGACAACACTCAATCTGATTTGAGGAATGCTCATGCCGAAGTGTATCGCAATAAGTATCTGCTCCATGTTAAGGACAAAGTATGGGTACTCGATTTAGACTACTCAGACTTAGCGAACAATGTATTTTGCTGGTATCCCTATTCAGGGCTATACGGCAAAGCAGGAGGCTTTATTACGCGCTCTGACGTTCTTTATATGAGCGACAACGCAATCGGTATGCTCTATGGGGAACAACAGCCTGTAGACAATAATCCGTACTCTGATGATAACGTAGCTATAGACGCGTGGTGGCAAGCTCCTTTGATGTTCTTAGGTGGCAGGGAATGGATTAAGAAGTTTGAGCGAATCAACCTGACGTTTAAGGCAGGATTCGGCACAGAGCATACCTTAACGCTTATCTCTGATGGAGGGGAAGAGGAGATACCTATTGTTCAGGAAGTTGGGGGTTTTGATGCTCGATACTTCCATGCAGCGTACTTCAATGCAGGGTCGGATGCTCCTGATTATCCAGAATCACAGAGCGAGAAGATAGGGGTGAAGGCGGAGTATTTTTCGTTTAAAATTCGCAACAACATGCTCAATCGTGGCATGACGATGTTGGCGGCAATGATTAGCTACAGTATGAGGAAGAGGGTGAAATAATGGCGTTTCCCAAAATGGGGGAAATAACAGATAAGTTTGTGGGGCAACCATATGACCTGAACTCTGTCTTATCCCCTTCTCAAGTATGGTCTAAATTAGATGCCCAATCGGAGGAAGTCAGGGTTTTCACAAATAGTCTGATTGATTTACTGAACTCAACAAGCGAAGATAATTGGCTTTATACGGCGATTGTCAATGCGATATTAGGACAGATAACTGATGGGTCATTGACGGATGTTAAGTTGTCGGATGAGGCGGGGCAGATTAAGGAGAGAGTTACTACACATTCATCGAATAATATCAAACATGCTCCTGATGCAATAGGGACAACTGGACAAGCACTTGTAGTTAATGCAGGGGCAACGGCTACGGAGTGGAAAGACGTAGCAGATGGGGCGTGGGTGAAAATAGCCGAACAAACGCTATCTAGTGCAGTGACACAGATTGATTTTTCCAGCATACCAAGTGGGTATAAAAATCTCAGATTAATGCTTGATGCCGTTAAGGATACATCAATAGTGGCGGGTCTAGAGTTAATATTCAACGATGATGTAGCTGCAAATTATAGGTATCAACAATTCTATGCCGTTGGAGCAAATACAGCTGCATTAGGTGTAGTGGGTGCTACAAAAATACTTTTAGAAAGAGCATTACCCGATAGTAGTTATACCCATTCGTTTGGGATGATTGAAATTTCTAATTTTATCTCCTCAAAAACAAAACGCGTAATTGCCGAATGGTACGCCGAGGGAGGTACTGAGGCAAGCAATTTATATAAATATACATTAGGAGGAATTTGGACAAACACCTTAGCTGAGATCAGTAAAATTTCACTAAAAGCAAGTGCTGGGAATATCGGTATAAGTAGTAGATTCGTCCTATGGGGGTGCAAGTAATGGATAAGTTGGTTATTAATTGCGCAACAGGAGAGATTAAAGAATCCCCCTTTACTCCCGAAGAAATAGCGCAAAGGGAATACGAAGCTAGTTTGCCACCCGTTGTACCTCCAAAAACAGAATTAGAATTACTCAAGGAAAAATACGCCATACTTCAAGGTGCAGTTGACTTCATAATATTGAATCCTTAAAAAGAATTAGAAGGAGTGGAAAACATGGCTTTATATTTAGCTAATGGAATCGAAGAGGGAAGATTGGACTATTTGGCAGTTTTTAAGATTCAAAAATACTTACCGTTGAAGGATACGGCGGACTCAATACTTGTGGCTGATGGATTTCAAGATAAGATTGTTCCGATAGTCTAAGAGAGGTAAATGCCTCTCTTTTCTTATGTTCGAAAGGACGGTGAATTATGGCGACGGTTAAGACTTATGATA
>Ga0209728_1000786_pt1 | contig 22604 bp, 33 predicted proteins | sample RifGroD1_FD_183997 | JGI IMG/M metagenome (GOLD analysis project Ga0209728, IMG submission 183997) | Groundwater microbial communities from Rifle, Colorado, USA - Groundwater D1 (SPAdes) (version 2) | ecosystem: Environmental > Aquatic > Deep subsurface > Groundwater | place: Rifle, Colorado... | reverse complement strand
CAACCATAATGCAGTCTGGGGGCCTACTTCCGTCATTAGCGTAGCTTCTACCGGAAGCCCCTTAGCAACCATTTCAGTCATTGCCTTACTGTAATGCCTACCATATTTAGTTTGAAGCTCAGACATTGCCGTAATTCTGTCTGTAGCAGAAACAGCATTGATATAATCAGAAACAAACTTGTCCCGTTCTGGCTCACCCATAACCTTCGGACTTATAATACCCATGCTACGCTGCCTTGCAAGTGCATCATCAATTACGATTTGGTAGTCAGTGTTTTGTGGTACGTCATCTATTACGGCGGCCCACGAGTCTCTGTTTCTCTCTGCAATTTCTTTAGCAGCCAAAGATTGAAGCACTGAGAAACTTTTCACGTCAGCATCAAAGTTGACACCTACAGGTTTGTTTGTGGGATTGTGCGTGTCAAGTAATTTTTTTATTTCATTCTCAGGCAATATTTTGAATTGCTGTGCTATGGGAAATAATGCCTTAGCGGATACTATTTCTTCCGACACACCCTTGTAATCCTTGCCAAATACCCCCTGTGCTTTTTCCTCGAACCCCTGGATGCTAACGCCCTCAGTAATGATTTTCTCTATATTAGCAGGGCGTAAACTATCATATTTCGAGTATTCCGCTCCCTTGTAATTCTCAGCTACCACCCTTGCTTTTATTGCTTGCTGTGGGCTTAAATCATATATTTTGATTGCACTGTCTATATTTCCCGCTATCTCTGTAGGATTAAGGGACACCGCCTGCTGAAAAGTTACCCACGTCACATCATCTCGGAATTTCTGCATCTTGTTTTCAGCATCTTCCGGCCCTATAGCTCCACTGCCCAATTGCTCGCCAACGAAAACATTATATTTTGATATGGCATCCCTGCTGGCGTTTAGATTAGAACCACCCCTAAAATCAATAAGTGCCTGATTTGTAAGTATTTCTTCCTGGTGAGCAAGGACTGCCTGTCCGTTGTCGTGAGTCTTGCGCAGTGAGTCTTGCATTGCTCTTATTTTTACCCTAGCCATCGATTCGGCATGATCGGCTTGTAACAATTTAGACACATTGCCACTGTAATTTCCGGTTATCTTTTCCAACGCTTCCTTTGATTCTGTTTCAACCGTGGACCGGAAAAGAGAAGGGTCTTTTATTTGCAACTTGTTCTTGGTATAAATTTCCTCAAGCTTCACGCTGGCATCGGCATTGGCTGTTTGCCTATCAATTACGTCCTGCGCTTCTCTTTGTTTTGCTGCAAACTGCCCCAGGATTGCTCCTGTTTGCGTTAGAGCGTTGCCTGCCCCTTGTAACTTCGCAAATGGGTCGCCAGCAAGATTTACAGCATCCATGATGCCCCTAGGAAAATCAGAACCTCCTGGCCCAATTTTCTGCCTTTTCGATATAGGTATTCTAGCCATTAGTCACCTTTCATTGTTCTCCACGTTGAAACTCCAGACCCTATTCCAGTGAGTATTGTAGAGCCAGCCCTAAAATACGAGGACGTTTTTGCCGATGACGCAGTATCCTCGAAAATCCTTGATTGCATTTTGAAAGACAGCGCACGGGCATCGGTTTCTTCTTGTAACAAGGAAATGTCTTTTTCGCTGTCCTGGATTGTTTGTGCCATTACCAGGAGCGGCGAGCCTGTCAATCTAACTCCGGCGGCTGCATAGGCTGCCCTTTGCTGCCCTACAAGCTTTGCGGCTTCCTGTCTCATAATTTCTTCTTCTCTGTCACCACGCTTTATTTCGGCATCAGCCTGGAATGATGACAGTTTTGCTTGCGCTTTCGCTGCCTCTGCTTCACGTTTCCCTTGCATCACACTGCCAACCACAGACACACCAGTGCCTATGGCAGTTGCGGCTAAAGCTATCAATGGTAATGCTTGGGCCATATCTCACTCCATTATTAAAGCGTATCGAAAGTAATCATTCTTTTTGGCATCGAATTTGCGCATAATACCCTCATTCTTAAACCCTAAACATTCAGCCCATTTCTGGCTTACCAGATGGTCTGTGAGAATTGCGGTTTCTATCCTATGCAATGCCTTTGCTTCCGTAACAAGTTTTATAGCATTTTTTACAGTTTTATGCAAGAACAATTTATATTTATCTACCAATGGCGTGCTGAGTAGCCACGCACACGCAACACCTTCCCATATCGGGGCTATTCCACCAGCCGCAATAATTTCCGTACCCACAATACCAGTCCATGCGTAGCCGCTACGCTCGTAAGCAATTAATTCTTTTGTGCTGTTAGGCACTGATAGAAAGACCCGCTTATCAAATTCCCTTAAATCCATATACTGGACTTGATGCACGTGAAACGGGACAAGGAATGGTTTATTCAACACTTAACGCTCCCGCTATAGATAGTAAAGTAAAAGGTAATGCTTCCGGCTGGCTAAAACTTATCTTGCCTTCTGTATCATATCCAAGATTGTAAACTGTAAAATCACCACTAAAGACAGGCGGCGACGCATCCATCAAGTCTGCGGACGTCCTTGTCTCTATCGGCTCATCATTTATTTTTCCACCAAGAGTCTTATATAATCTTGCGGTAATTGCAGACCATCCCTTTATTTTACCCTGAATACTACCTGTGGCGGTGTCCAGTTCTGGTCTTACCGTAAGCCCATCCGATGAATAAGGAAGTCCAACTTCCACTTCGGTCGCACTTATATCTAACGGAATAGAGCCGCCCAAAACTGTCTTGGGAGCATGTAGACCACCATTAGCAAGTACGGTTACTAGCCTACCTTCCAAGTGGCTCAGTCCGGTTATTACTGTCGTTGCAACGCCGCTATATTTGATTGCGCTATCCGTCATAGCCTGTGTCCATTGGAAAGTATTAGATGCCACCCACATATCAGTAGAGAAATATTCTATGTATCTTTTCCATACCCCTGCAATTTGCCTTGCAGCCACAACCCAAACTTCATCCTTGCCAGTCACGGGGATAACGGCGACAGACTCATAAAGACCTTGTGTGATTTGCCTTGCCCATCCAACAACTCCCTCGTCTCTCTGATACGTCATAGTTAACAACTGCCCATCCCCACGGACTCCATATACAAGACTGTCCGGCTCCTGTTGGTAAGCAATTTCTGTAATGCCACCTTCCGTTATATGTTCGGCAAGTATAGTTAGGTCGGGAGCTTTATATGAATCATTCTCGAAAACAAATGCCAACTCCCTGAGCTTGCGTCCGGCCCTTTGAACAAATAGTGTTGTGTTGCCCACGACAATCGGAGCAATTAGAGCGCAACCATACGTTGTGTCTTTGGCTGCCTTGACATTAGTAGGAGTGAGCGCCGTATCATCGCCAGTACCTAAAATCCTCTCATCCCCCTTAGTACCAACCGCCAAGTTTTTCGCTTCTGTCAACCATCTGATTTTGTTTTGTGCTGTCAATGTATATTCCAAAGAATTATCATCAGATGTGCCAACGGCGAAATTTTCAAATGAATCAACCATAGAACCCCATACCGTTATAGGCTGTTGGTTAGAACCACCCAAATATAATCGCTGTTGGAAAAAGGCACATGCGGCAGGATAGCCATAAGTATCGCTCCATGATTCCACTTCCAGCGACCACAATCCAGCCTCAGATTCAGTCTTAGATGATAGCACGCTAAGTATGTCGGCCTTGATTTCCACGGCGGACGTTACAACTTTTATCTTACAAAGCCCATTGTTAATTTTTATATATTTATTTACATCGGCAGCACGAAAAGCGGCTTTAGCCCTTGCAGATGTTATTGTTCCGGTCGCAGGCGAGGATGGGGTTGCAGTCCCTATATCAAACGTAAATGTTGTTGCGTTTGTTACTGTAATTTTCCAGCCACCATTATATGCGGTAGGAGATGCCCCAGCAATAAGAACATACTCACCTGTAACATATCCGTGAGATGCGGACGTAACCACCGTTACCGTACTTCCGCTTCTCGTCATTGACGAAACGCTTTTTGTGGCTTCCAGTTCAACTGTAAGTTTAATTCTTTTCCTTACCGGACTCTTTGCACTTGGAGTCAACCCGCAGGAAGGAGAACCGCCAAGCTTCCACGAACCAGCAGCCATTGCGCTGGTGTCCGGCCAGTCGTCTATTATGTCGGCAACAACGGCAGTCGCATCAGTCCACGATGTGATTACGGCCCTTGAAGCTCCAAAAATTATCAACCTGTCCACGTCCGCAGGCAGGAACACTCCCGAACCGGCAGTAAATGTTACATCTTCCCCTGTGATTGCAGAGGGAGTTAATGTTTCATTAAGGTCTGTGTCTGCAATAAAAGATGGGGCCGGGTCAAATTTGACAATGGATAATGTCCATGATGTGTCGCCAGTTCTACTAAGTTTTCGTGTCGGATAACTGGAATGTGTGATATACACTACGTCAGCAGACGGAGCAAATTGCAGTTCAAAAAGATGTTCTTCTTTATACGGAGTGCTTATCTCGTATGCCACGCCACCCGACAATAACTGAGCGTGACTTTTGTAAAATCTGAAATAGTATTCACCAGCTTCAATAATATACGCTTCGGACACATTGAACTTGAACGGTATTACACGTGTTTTTTTGGTGCTGTCTTTTACTTCACTAACAAACACCGAACCTGGGCGGCGTGTTACCCCGCCATGTGGAAAAATATTAAAGTTCTCAAGCTTTTCGCATGAATTAAAATATTTGTCATAATCAACACGGGATGAAAGACGGGGAGAGATTTCACCATTCGTAAACGAGGAAAAAATGCGCTGGGTTTTTTGCATGTTTTATATTCTCACGTCAATCAAGTCGTTGTTCTCTATTTCATCCGTAGTACCTTCCATGCTATTCATTGTCTTGGCTTCCGATATTGTGTTCAGATACATCTGGTAATATTTTGTGGCAAGTGCCCCGTCACGCATTACAGGGAACGCTCCCAACGATGCCAAATAAAACTGTAACGCCTTCACAAATATAGGACTAAACAAAGCCGTATCTATCACCCTTTTCATATATTTTATTTTTGCCGTATCGTCATTAGTCAATAATTGCCTATCCTCTACCTTCCATTCCGAATCAGAATCATATAATTCTATAACACGCAGACAATAGGGGTCGGAAGGCAATGCGTACTGATAATCAAATTCAAACGCCGGAGCGGTTGCCAACCTTGCAAGAGTGGCTCTTCCTTTTGCGAAATTCCATTCGGCAGAAGCAATGACCTCGTCTCTGGTTGAAGGATAGAAGGCGTTCATTATCCTACCATTACGTTCCTCGATATTAATAATAAGATTTGCTCCAATGAGAAGCAGGCTGCCATTGACTATTTCAACGAGATTCATTATTTATGCTTGCCTTTCTTTTTCCTTGCCACGCCCTTGATAGTGCCTTTTCGTTCACTTGCATAAAACACTCCCTTGCCTTTCTTCCCGCCATACTCCTTCATCATCGAGGTTAGTATTGTCTTGCCCTTACTTGTTAATGGCATCTTTCATCCCTTCTTTCTTTTCATCTACCTTGCCCTGAACGAAATTATGTACTCCGGCAATACCACTGATAGCACCTATTGCGGCCATATAAATGCTTCGGTCTGTATTTTTATCGAGAAATGCGACCAGGCATATTAGCAATATGCCTGTTATCGCATACCCGATAATAAAGACCTTCTTGCTTATCAATTGTGCAAATTTATTTTCCATGCTATTTTGTAATCTGTATACCTTTTGGTTCGGACTGCGACCTGCTGTGGTGTACTGTCAGCGTCCCATTTGCAGTAGAACTGCCACTCTCAAATCTGACGTTTTGCATGTCATACAAAGTATGTAATTTCAAAACCCCGCCATCAGGGAGCAACGTGCCAAGTGTTGCAGTGGGCGTACCGTTAACAATAAACCTGAAACCGGACGTGCCTTCCGCAACGATAATACTTTCAACATAGGTATATTTACTCCACGATGTGTCAGTTGTAAGTGTACCGGAAAAACCCTGCACAGTCGTACTTGTTCCTGTTACCGATACGGTTTCGTATATCTCACTATGGGCGAATGCTTTCTCTACAACACCGAAAAGCAGCATTAAGCTTACGATGCCTATTAAAAATCTTTTCATTTTATTGTCTCCTGTTTTTTAAGTTAAGGACACCGCTCTTCACCGGACGGATACGGCGAAGAGCGGTCAGGTAGCGAAACCTTGTCCCGAATTATTCTTTGATATAGTGGATACTGCCTACAACCTTCTTGTCAGCAGCCCACGCCTCAGTTTTTGCAGTAACGACAATACTCCTATCTCCCGCTAACGCAACACCGCCAGCCCTGCTTGGTCTATTAAAAAACGCCGTATTCCACGCCGCATCGCAGGAAGCTTCTTCAAGGTATGCGTCCTCTGTCGTACCGTCACCAATAACAATACCAGCCGTACCGCCAGCCGTACTCATTGCCTCACCGCCAATATTTGCAAATACTGGCCTGGCGTCTACGGGAAGCCTTGCTATCTCTACCGTTTCGCCAATCGCCAATCCCAGCGTTGCGTGAGTCGTAAACGAGAAAAATACGGCGTGGAGCTTGCCTTTCTCGTTCGCCTGTCTCTTGACCATTGGAACGGCATCCACGTTGGTCAATTGGTCACTCTTGTAAGTCGTAGTCATTCTGAATTACCTCCATTTAAAATTTTTATTAAAATTTGAGTGAGATAGTTACAGAATCGAACTGTCTTTTCGGGTAGCCTCACCGAATATGCAACCATACATTACCCATCCCACATTAAATCCTACTCATTAAGGCGCAGGACTGTTATCGCAATCAACGGTAACGACCCCCACTTCCTCAACCCTTGTCCCGTCCATATCCATTTCAACATACAACTGCTTGTTGAAATTCTTATCAGGACGAACGGCAAGCTCGAACTTATCCATAAGCCCGATAGCCAACCCGATAGACGGCCCATAGAACGCTATGCAAGTCGTAACATCGGTTGACTGATTGTATGGCAGCCCGTGATAATTGTCGCCAGCCGCCGTACCTGCTGTCGGGGCAGCCTTTCTAGGCTCTATGCGAACAAACGTAAAGCCCAGGAACTCGTTGATTATCCCACGCTGCAATGCTTGCAATGTGTTGTAATCAGAGGACGTAAGCTTTGTATCTGTAAGCAATTCAGCAAGCTGCCTTGCGCTGAAAATAAACACACGCCTATTTCCACCGCCCCCCTCTGCATCCGCTTCGCCGCCATCACCGCCAACCTCGTTGCTGTCGAAAAGCTCTTTGGTATCCAAGAGCTTCTGGAACGTCAATCCCTGCCCGCTTGCAGCAATTTTCTGAACCGCAGGAAGCACTATCGGAGTATCACCCTTTTCACCGCCGTAAGACGTACCGATTGCAGCATCAATAATAATGCCGTCCTTCTCACGACCGACAGCACTTGCCGCACTCTGTGAGTAAGCCGATGTCGGGTCAATCAGCATCCGCAACTCATCGTTCTTGTCTATCATGTCACCCCAATTCCTTGGCTGCATAGTAACCATGCGCCTTGAATGCGGGGTATTCATAATAGGCGTGTCGTCATGCCTCGTGGTAATTTTCTGCATCCTGGACGTTCCAATTCTATCGAAGAACTCAGATTTCCCCTTTACATTGTCTTTCAGCTGGACATACTGCCACAGCCTAGACCGCTTCTGTTGGGCTAAATGTATTACATTTGCCCTGTACTGCTGTACAAATGATTGTTCGACTGTATTATCAGCCATGATATAAATCCCCCTTAAATGTTTATTTTAATCCACACAATCGGTATGGCTACCTGCCTTCGCAGACCATTCCTGATTTAAGGTCTCTCGACCACTTAGTCTACTACCCCCTTTAGACTTAGGGATAGACTATGTAATTCTTTGCAATAATCAAGATAATCAGCAGCGTTTCTTAGAAAGTTGGGATTATCGTTCATTAACCCCAGCACCGTATTGCATTTACTACACAACAAGCCTCTTACTTTTCCTGAATTATGGCAATGGTCTACACACAAGACTTCGGAGGTTTTCTTTCTAGGCGTAAAGCTTGAATCTTTTAAGCTTCCACAAATCGGACACATTCCCCATTGCTCGCTATACATTTCTTCGTAACGCTCAATAGTAATGCCATAGTTTTTAATAAAGCGTGATTTCTTTTTTCGAGCGTTAATTTTCTCACGATTTACTGTATAACGCTTTCGCTTTTGAGCTTTATTTTTATCACGATTTGCTGCATAATACGCACGCTGTCTGGCGTTATATTTTTCAGGATTTGCTGCCCGCCACGCCCTTTCCCTTTCAATGTTCCGTTTTTTCCTCTCTTGTTCCGTTATAGCCACACTATGCTCCCTCTTCTACCATCATCTGCCTTAGCTCTAATATCCTATCCACCGCTGCATTGTGTCCAGGATTTCTTTGGTTGTGATATGCAGCACTGAAAGCCTTATCAGCCATCAATTTGTTTATTTCGGCCTGAGCTTGCGCCGCAGTTGCTATCCCACCGCCTTCGCCAGTTCCCTTCCCGCCCTCGTTGTCTTCCATGAGTCCCTCTGTCATATCAAAGAAAAATTTAATAAATGCGGGATTACTTCCCAAGTTGTTCTTTTCAAGCGTCTGCACTAACCCAGGGTAGCTTGCTTCGTATTCATCAACCACACGTTTAACCTGAGCAACCCGTGTGTCAAAGTTAGTTCCCCAATCCTTTTTAAGCTGAGCCATACCCTCAGTCATAACCTTTACACTTTCAGCCACATTGGCAGCAGCGGCATCAGTTTGCCACTTAATAAGCGCATTCGCCTGCTTGTTATTCAACCCCAACTTATGCCCTACTTCCAAAAATGACTTCTCAAGACCTTCGCTATACCCTATCTCGGCAGCATTAGCAGGGCGGTCAATCTTGTATCCATCAACCTTTTCAGGCCTTCCAAGCTTAGAATATACCTCACCCCACGCCTTCTCATCAGCATCGTCTTTAGGAACGGGAATACGTCCCCCTATCAACTTCTGAGCGTTTACTGCCTGCACTGCAAGCTCAGTAAACGATTTCGTATTTTTAATAAAATCAGTATCTTTTATATCTTGCGGCAACAACTCCTTCCACTTTACCGCAATATCTTCATTAGACGGCTGAGCCGCCGGAGTACCAGTGCCAGCAGGCGGTTTATCACCAGCAGTGCCAGCAGGCGGTTGCGCTTCTCCCGCCCCACCCTTTATACCACCATGCCTTTGTATCCATTCCAAAATCTGTAATCTTTTACTATCCATTTTTCCCCTCCGTCACAAAAATGTTATATTCTGTACTACCTTACACGGTAGCATACAGTTGCAACACAAGTATGTCAAGACAAAATAAATATTTTTCTAATCAACTTCCGAAACAATATTGTCTTCATTGTCTTTCGCTTTTCTTTTCGTCTTGCTTTCTAAAATCATATATTCTACATCACTTAACATTTTAGCTGTAATTCTTGGGTCGGCGGCCCGCATACTGTCAATCAGATTAATAACCACCGCCCGCTTTCCCTCATTATATGCGGTTTCTTCGGCTTTCCCGTTCACAAACGAGGAAGGATGATAATATGATGTTATTAAATATTTGAGTCCTATCATCCCCAGCTTACTATTAAAAACATTAATTAAGTCAAATCCGTCTATGTCTTTCATTGCATTCCACCCCCTCTCAAACTTGTCATTGCTTTGGCGACATTTGGGAAGGCTTTCGCACCTTCCACTAAGTCAACCTTGTTTTGTTCTTGCGCTTTTGCGTCCGCACGTTTTTGTCTGATGTCCTCAATTTTGCGAATACTGTTAATGTATTTCTCAGGCACTCCCAGCATCTTGGCTGCCCCTACTGTGACTGCATCGGTGTCAACAGCATCTATAACCTCTGGATTGACTCCCGCAATGGTTGCAACCACTTCCAGCCACGCATTAACTGCCTGCAATTCTGCTTGTCTTTGTGCTTTAGCGAGAGGGCCGACATATTTGACGTTAACATTAGCACCCCTGATAGATTCAGGTATAGGCTTGAACGCTCCCGCCCGCAACATTATTCCAAATATTCTTTCTGTCGCTGGCTCATACAACTCATTTCCAAGGCGACCGAATACCGGCCCCAAGAGTCTCTGCATCAACTCGAACGTAATGTTTGATTCAGTTGCAGTCATTTGCGCTTTCTTCTGTATCTGTAACTGGTCGGTATAGTAAATTTCCTTAATTGCCGTTCTCAGTTCCTCTATCTTAATTTGGCTGGCATCATACCTTGCCTGAGAAAGCAATGGTTTTATTTTATCAATCAAATCTGCACGTATGATATTTTGTGCGCCTGGTGTCAGTTTTAATTTACCGACACCTTCTGGCGTTGCGCTGGGCGGGTCTATATCTTTTGCCAGTGCTTTCAATCCGTGCATCTTCACCCTATTCAGGGTCTTGATGTCTGCAAGCGCATTCCATGACGGAGAGCGACCGTACATCTCTTTTGAGTATTTTTGCCAGCGTGGAACAACGCACGGGAATTCATGGTATCCAGCCTTGCGAATCATTTCACACTCGTTGAGTGTTGCGGTAATAGATGCAAAACCGAATTTATCCGGTATCTTTCCATCGAATTCATCTCTAGGAATTATTGCGTGAATATAATCAATCTTTTGACTTGGATTTTTCATATAATTAGTAAGTGCTTCCTTGCCCGCAAGCTCACCAAATCTTTTATATGCCTGTCTGGCAGTATATGTTATTTTGCGTATTATTGTATTGACAAGACCTTCCCCGTCCTCATCCAACACATATTCGTCTATAGCAAATGTCTTAAATCTCAAGCCATTGAATTTCTTTTGCTTTAAGATTTTTTCTTCAATTAATATGCAAGCAGTACCAAGGCTTGTAAGGTCGAGAAATCCTTCGTGAGATTCTGTCTGGAAATTAGATTTAGTTAAAGCTTTATACATTCTCACAACAGCATCATCCAGCCACTCCCTACCTTCTTCATCATCGTTAAGTTCTTCTTCTTCAAAATCTAGTCCGAACCATGCCGTGCTGAATGCGCCTTGCAGGCTTGATGCCAGCATATCGTTGGCGTGTATCGCCGTGCTATCATACAATACCGGAGTATTTTTACTGCCAGGAGAACGCCTTCCAAGTATCATGTTTTTGCGTGGCATTACAAAATCAGCAATTTCCTGCCATGTACTCAAAAAAACACTTCTATCAGAATTCAAAGAATTATAACGCAATACAACGGCTTCCGCAGCCCTGCTTTTTGCCATGACATATCTCCTTATTATCCTAACTGTTGGTCTTCCCCGCCCAGCCCAAGCGGACTTGTCAATATAGTGCGGGCCCCCGCCTGTCTTTGTATGCGCTCAGCCCCCTCTGCTTTTCTCTCTGTTTTTTTCTTTGCAAGTTTTTTTGCACGTTCCTCTGCAAGCCTTTTCTTTTCTTCCTCTGCGCTGCTTGCAACGCCGCCACCGCCACCAAATATACTCATAATTATTCTCCTGTAAAATATTATATTATCCTAGTGTCTGGCCTTGCAGCCCTGCAAGCCCCATCGAGCTAGTCAGTATAGTTCCCCGGAAGCCTGGTCGATTCTTTGACAGCAATCCTTCGCTGGCTTTGGCTGCCCTGTCCTTTTCCCTTTTCGCTTTACGTCTTGCCTTTTCAGCTTCCGTCGGCCCTTCGGCTACGGATGCACTTGGTCTTTTTGACGACATATTAACCTCTAAGATATTTAATTGCATTAATGAGATAGGCTACATTATCTTCAAACACACCCAAAACTTTATTACATTTACTACAAAGCAATCCCCGCACCTTGTTTGTTTTGTGGCAATGGTCTACATGTAATATTTCAAATCTAGTCGCATATTTATCTGTAGCTGATTTTTTATTTTCGCCACAAATAAGACAAACTCCAGATTGCGAAATATACATTGCCGAATATTGTTCTAAAGTTATATTATATTTTCTGGACAATTCCCACTGCCTTCTTTTGTCTTTGTTCTCGATTCGGTAAATCTTTCTTTTGATTTTCAATTTTTCTTTGTTTTTAATTTGATAATTTTTTTGGTATTTTTTTTGTTTTCTCCTTGCCTTCTCCATAATTTTCTATCCCTCTGGAATGTTTTCGTATGGATTAAAGTCGATGTCCGACTGAATAACAAGTTGCTGTTGTTTGTCACGGCGCGGTGCGGCAAATCTTAGCATTTGGGTGGCATATCTGGTTGCGCTCATTATATCCTCTTTCACCCTAACGACCTTGCCGTCCTTTCTGTGATACATGCGCTTCTCTTCAAACCAATCCCTGCAAGTGCTGAACACCTTAAACCTGCCTGTTTCCATGCGTGTAAGCATTGATATGAGTCCGGCATCCACGCTTATACCGCCCTCTCCCTCATCCTTTCCAAGTGGTGGCGGATTAGAAAAATGCGTGTGGTGCATATTGCATCCCAAATCTCTGTATTGCTGGGCAACCGTCTCCCCCGTGTTTCTGTCCCCCTTTTCTCCATCGTGGGGATACATAATCGGAATATCATCTCCATGAGCCTTAAAGTTGGCAGCGTGTACTGGCGGGGTCTTTCCTTGCGCTCTATAGCAATCATACACGTATACAATGTCGCTATCTGGATTATGGGCAATCCACGCTCCGGCGGTATAGTGATTCCACGCCCCAATGTCCATTCCTGCTATATGCCTATACCATCGAGGTATGGAAAATGGTGTTATCTCTATATCTGCATCCGCAATGGGGAATACCAGCCCGCTTCCAATTACAGGAATACCTCTCGACCTCATATCCCTTTCGTGTTCAGGCAGGGCTTCGAGTATCTGTTTGCGTCTTTCCAGTGTGAGATGTGGCGCATCATCCCATGTCGCATTAATAAGGAACTGTCCTGCCGCCAGCCTATTCATAAACTGGTCAACAACCAGCGTAACGCCCTCTTCCGGCGTGAACGACATATATAGTATGCCTTCATTATCCACCTGCCTTATCATGGCTTGCGTCATAATGTTTTGTGGCGGTTCTTCATCCAACCATATCACATCCACGCTTTCAGACGTGAATATCTTATATCCAGCCTCATAAGCCTTGAGAGCGCACACAGACCAACCATCAAATATCCCGTCCGTATGATGCCTTACCAGCACCGCCTGCCACGCATTCGGCACATTTGGCTTACGCACCTTTTTGTCGTCCGTGTCCCCCAGGCAACTCAGCGGCACAAAGCCAGTCCCCCACGCATCTGGATTGATGGGGTCGCCAAACAATTTCTTCTGCACGGTATCCCTTGTCTTTTCATTCGTAGCACCGCACACCCATGCAAGGATAGGCTTCCTAAATCTCTTCCCCTTCCACCATTCAGGATAATTGCCGGTCAGATGGTAGGTCGTCTCAGCCGCAGCACTCTCTGTCTTGCCCACCCTGTTGGCAGCCATAAGCAATCTCTGGCTGGCCCACTCACCCGCATCGTGAAACTTAATCTGAAATGGATATGGCCTGTATTCCTGTATCCGGCGTGTCTTCTCCCGAAACTCCATCTCTTTTAAGATGTCACGGTATCGCAGTAATTCACTACGATTCATTTTGGTTATGTCCGGCTGTGTTGCGACCATCAAGCTCCCTCCTGCGCTCCCAAATCTCCCGCCGCCACAACGGCTTCTTGTCTGAATTCAACATCCATCACCTTCCTCCCTAGTTTTTCCTGTAATAGCCTAACCTCTTTAAGTAGTTCTTCATCGGACGTGTTATGTATTGTACTATCAATCTTGAGGTTCTGCTGAGCCTTACCGAACGCCCTATCAGTCAAATACTCACACGCCCATATCTTTGCCTTGATGTCTATCACACACCCGCCATACTCATAACCTTCCGCCTTAAGCACCCCCCACGCAAACAATACCAAGTCCAACCCGTCATCAGTAAACTTTTTTATGTATTCCACAAATTCCTGTTTTTCTGTTACCCTCGCATTCTTTGTTAAAAATGCCTTCCTTGCCCTATACACTTCGTCTTCTGATTTTAATTTATTTATCACCTCAGCTATAGGCAATGGCTTCATGGGCGGAATAATCGCAGGCGAATCTTCCGGCGGCCATGTATCGTCAGACGGCGATGCCTGGGCAGCTTCATACTCAGCATCCATGTCACGCTTCTTGGGCTTTAGATTTGGATTTTTAGCACCAAGTTTACTTAGTCTTTTTTTCGCATCTAAGTTCATACCGCATATGGTACATAACTATACCAAGTATGTCAAGCTTATTTTTTATATTAAAATATTATATTTCGTTTGATTGCCTACGGCCTGGCTGTAGCACTGGGGTATGCCTGGTTTTGATTTGGGCCCCGCTCTGTATGTAGGATATGCGATAAAAAACCGAAATCGCACTTTGGGGGGTAGGGGTCTCTGAGACTCAGTCTCAATTGCGCTGAGACTGAGTCTCAATTGCAATTACAAACTTTTACACTATGTAGAGTGGGGAGACGTCAACATTGCCTGTGTTTTTATGCAATACAGCGCAATTACCCACAACGCCAGCATATAAGCACTACACAAGGCGTTCGGAAACATACCACAATGTAACGTAATACATATTATCAGACGTTGTGTTTTTTACATGCCAGTAAAATCAAGGCATTTCAGTCCCCACTATGATTTTCTATAACCAACCAGATTTACGCATTATTGGTTTTATCCCCACCCTAAATCATTGTTAGTCTGTAATCATTGTTATTTAACAATGAATTTTTTTTATAGCACAAGGTGAAGGCAACAGGGAAAAGGAATAGCTACGCCACACCAGGCAGGCTTGTCTGTCTGTTACGAATTGTAACACTTTTTTCTGAAAGTGTTACGAATTGTTACAAAACGTGTTACGGTCGTAGCACGAAGTGCCCAAAAACGGGCAAAAGTCATAAGTCTTTATAGCACGACAACGTCCAACTGCCCAAAAATGGGCACTCACCTTAAAGCATTATTGAGTAATGGCTTATGACTTTACTATAAATCTTACTACATAAAATTCCCATATTCTAAGCACCCGACAAGTCATTTGTAGTAATGTAGTAATGTAGTAATGTGGGTTTAAAGATTAGAAGGGAATAACAATACCTTATATATAATATATATATAACCTTTATAAATAACTTATTAACGTGATACTAAAAATATTTTTCCCTATAAATATAAAACTTTCAAGATATTTTTTTTTCCCTTACTGCAAAAAAAAACGCAACCCGCACCAAATAAGGCAAAGCGGGCGAAAATGATGTGGTAAGCTGCAACCAGGCGGGCTGCAAGGCTACAAAGAGAAACAACCCGCACCAAATAAGGCAAAGCGGGTGTAGTAAGGTAAGCCCCTCTCCGAGGGCAGCAAAATTCAAAAAAACACGACTCACACCATATAAAAAGATTTTTGTTGACAATCCCCGTATATATGTTATAATAAAAAGACTTCAACAGGCGTGATATAATACAATAGAAAGGAGGTGATAGAGCATGTTGGTCAGGGAATGGAAAAGTAGAAGGGCGCAATATGCAAGAATTATCAGGCAAAACAACGAACGGTTAGAAATGTACGAAAATTTCTTGCAAGACGAGAGAACACTAAAAAAAATAGAGGGCTGCCAAGACGCAATAGCGGCATACGAGAGAAAACTGCGAAACTGGGATAAGTACAAATCAGAAATAATCGCATGCAAAAAAGGGTGTGTACCCACAGATTTAGGACTTTAAATAAGAAAGGCAGGTGTGCAATGGCAGGAAGAGTGATACAATTATACATGAGTGAGGAAAGATACGGCAAAATTGAGAAATGGAAGGGGAACATGAAGGTCACTGAATTTATCAACCGTTGCATTGACAAGGCAGTAAGGGAGCAAGAAGACTGGACAAAGGGCGTGTCTCCAGAAAAGGCAAGACAAGACGAAAACGACAGCCTGAAAGAACAACTAAGATTAATGCGAGACAAATACGCACTATTCGCATATTTCGCACAAAGCATCAAAGACAAATGCGCACAACTCGATGGACTATGCAATAAACCATAAATTTTATTTTTTTGTTGCAAATCGGAAATTGTGTGATATATTTGTTATTATCATAATATATTATTATAAGGAAAGAAAGGAGGAGATAAAAAAAATGATAAAAGTAAGAATATACAAAGGCGATGCGGTAATAGTAGATTGCAGGAAAGACGAAATCGAATACACAATCGATGAACGAGCAATGACAAAGGAAGAAATTAAAGAATTTTTGATAAATATTATATAATAGACACCAGAAAGGACGGAATACAATGAAACACTTTACGGAAATAATATATTTTGGTCAAATACATGCAGGGTTTAAATATGATGATTATTTGACAGCCAGGAAGATAAAAAGACTGTGGCTAAAACTGCAAAGATTAATGATAGCGGAAGTCAACGGCGAAGTCACACCAGAAAACTATCTAAAGAAAGAACAAAAATTGAGAGCAACCATTAAGGCTTTGGTTTTCGGGACAAGATTTATAGTAGAGACGCATAGCGACCCAAGAAGGAGAGTGGTTGTGCTTTATTATCAACAGTCACAATTCAATTTTGACTGGATTTAAGAAAGGACGGAATACAATGAGAGTGATTACTAAAACGGTATACGACTTTGACGAGTTGAATGAGGCGGCAAAACAGAGAGCCATCGAGAACCAAAGGAAAAGCTTTTATTATTTCTGGAGTGACGAAAACATTGCCACACTGAAAGCGTTCGGCGAAATCTTCCCGATTAAAATAATAGACTGGGAATACGGAGATAAGAATTTTGTTAATTTTGAAATGCAATGCACGTATGAAATAGAAAGACTTTCAGGCGTAAGGCTGTTGTCGTACATTACCAACAATTACTATAATTCGCTTTGGAAAGGCAAATACTACTCAAAAGGAATTAATCTTTCCAGACACAGCAAGATTATCATGGAGAATAGCTACACATTGACAGGCTACCACATGGACAATGCAATACTAAGCCCTATCTATGATTTTATGAAAAATCTCACGGATGATACCGACTTTGAGGACTTAATAAAGGAATGTCTTTATTCGTGGGTTTACGCTTGCAGAGACGACACACAACAAGCTTGTAGTGACGAAGGCATTATCGAAAGCATCAAATGCAATGAATACGAATTTGACGAGGACGGAGAACAACAATAACCTTATTATCCCGATATAAAACGGGAAGGAAGAGAGCAAGTAAATGGGACACTTAAACGTAAACGATATATTGATAACAACCGCACGTTATAGAGAAGAACAAGAAATATCATATCACATCGCACGCAAAGTATGTGATTTCATAAAAGAAAAATGGCATAACAAGAAAATTAACAAAAGACTCGCAGCGGACGTTTTGAAATTGCTCAACGGAGAATTTTTCGATGTATATTATGAGGCACGGTACGGCATGTTCCATCTTAAGATAGAGAGGAAAGACGGGCGAGCTAAATTATCAATGCTGATTTGCTACGATTCAAATACCATCATCGACGCAGAGAAGGTAGAGGATTACAACCGATGCTATCTACTAAATGCAGAACGCAATAAAGATATAGACGGCAGGCTTTCTTATATTCCTGAGGCGGTAATACGGTACAACAAGGCAATTGAAGAACTAGAGAGCATACGAAAACTTTTCGAGGGCAGTCCGGGCGGCGTGTATCCTATTTATTCTTATTTTGATTTTAAACCATCGGAAGAAGTTAAAATTGACCAATAAATAATTTTTTTGCCCTACGGCAATGAAAGGACAGAAACAAATGAAAATTGTGTTTAGTGGCGACAGGAAATCGAAAACAATACTAATCGGCAGAAAAATAAGGAAAATCCCGATAGTTGGCAGAATGGTTAAAATTACCCTGTGGGACGGGTACAAAAGTAGTATATACCTCGAAAAATGCACGGCATGGTTTAGTCTGGACTTTAAAGAAGAAGAACTTAACAATGATAAGGAAGTAAGAGAGTGGCTGGATGATGCTGTCGTGAGAATGTACAAAGCAGCGCCGGAGCGGTTCTGTTTTAAACAAATTAACCAACAGTCGTTGTTGCTGTGTGCGGGAATTGCAAGTGTTACCCAGGTTCACGAAGGAGAGAAAAACAAATGAATATTATAGAAAAAGCAAAACGTGTACTGTTAATGTGTCCGGGTAGTAAAGCCAGCAAAATATGGAACGTTCCGGTGTGGGCGTACCTTGCGTTTGCGGCGTACCTTACCTTCTGTGCTTTTAGTAATGGACTGGTAAAGGCCAGCGACCTTGTTGGAGATATGGGACAATACATGCAACGCAACCCGTCAGATAATCGGCAAATGCAGGAGATGAAATTTCACTACAATAACAATGTCTACATGAACCAGGCGAACAACGACAGGCAAAGCGCATGGAACAACACTACAGACACACTCAACAGAATAAGCGACAACATTAGGAGCACACCCAAAATACATTATGTACGAGAGAGGACATTAACCAATGACTAGAATTATCATTCCACTATTATTGGCAATCTTTTTAGGCACATGGACAGCCTATCTGGGATTGAAAATAACTTCAAAATTTAGTCGCAAATTACAAACGGTGTGTTATATTGTACCTTGCGTGTTGATTGTAGTTCTGATTAAACTTGCCATTTTATATTTATAGGAAGGAGGGAATGAAATGCCAATAACAAGCGAGGAGAAAAAAGAAAACGAACGCATCCGCAGTCGTCAATACAGAAAGAAAAATCTAGAAAAGAGAAAAACTGCCGAGAGGGCATATTATTTAAAAAATTCAGAAAAGCTAAAAGCCGACAGTAGAGTGCGGTATCTAAAAAACAAAGAAAAAATAGCTGAAACCTTTCACAAATGGCGAGCCGAGAACCCAATAGAACACAGGGCAAACCTACGAAAACACAGACTAAAGAAACAATATAGTTTGACTATAGAAGCCTACGACAGAATGTACAGAGAGCAACAAGGAACATGTTCTGTCTGTGGCGATATAAAGAAGCATCCCGCTACCGCAGGAGCAAAACGTAACGAAGTCTTACATATAGACCATTGCCATAAAAGCGGAAAGGTTAGAGCTTTGATTTGTGCGCATTGCAATAAAGCACTAGGACTGTTTAAAGAAAATGTAAAATCGTTACAAAATGCGATAGACTATATTGAATATTTCGCCAACCTGCAATTATTATAATTTTTTGCCTTACGGCAACAGAAAGGACGTGGAAAAATGGAATACTTAGTCAGAAAAAAAGAACCGTTAAGACGTTTCGTTACCGAACAGGGGCCGGTTGTTGAATACACAGAGCAAGACGTTGACGACATGGGAATGGGCATGGATGAAAAAGAATTCGACAATAAACGTTACGGTGGTCATGTATGCGTAGGTTGCGCAGGCTGTGGCTACGGTAGTTGTTCCAGGCTATAAAAAAAGATTTTAGTTGACAACGACTTGGAATATGTTATTATGTTGGGAACTTATTTTATATCACACAGACAAACCAGAAAGGACGGGGAAAGTGAGTAAGAAAAAGAAAATCTTTATAGTGGTAGGTGTTATAGCATTCGTACAATTGATTGCCTCGCCCTGCATGACAGCGTTTGCGGGGCATTGGAACGGACAATATCACGTCACGTTTAATGGCGAAATCAGGCAAAACGGCGTACTTGTGGAGGAATATGAAACCGATAACGATTTCACAGTCAAGGGGCATAGATTGTATTATGGATTGATAGCCGACAAAAACCACAGACTGGGGAAAATATATTACACAGGGAAAAACAAAGCCAGAATAGTTATTGGTTATTTCGGACGGGGAAGAGAAACCTTCAAAATCAAAAGACATGAGGACGGCGCATGGGCCGGTAAATTTCATGGCTATTTCCTGGGCGAAGAAGACGAAAGGTACACAACCAGCGGCACGATAACGGCAGAACCGATAACCAATGAATAAAACCCTATTCTTGTCAACAATTTTAGCCGTGTCTCTTAATTTCTCCCCTGTCTATCCGGCAGGGGAGAACGTAAGCGATATTGTTATCGTAGATGCTATTTATATCGCTGAGGGCGGCAATAAAGCTAAAGTCCCCTATGGCATACTTTCAATCAAAACAAACAACCCACGGCAAATATGTCTCAATACGGTACGTAATCACCGGAAGAGACACGCAAAACATTTACCAGAATGCGAGTTCGACTTTATAACATGCCTTGCTAACCGTTACTGCCCACCGTCAACAGACCCGCAAGGAAATAAGAACTGGATAAAGAACGTAACAAGGCTTATAGAAAGGAGGAACAAGAAATGAACAACATACAGAAAGCAACGGCAAAGCTGATAGTATCAAACACAAGGGTAGAGCGTTTTATACAAAACATCAAAGATGCAAAATCTTTATTACGCAGGCTGGAAAACGAACTACTTTTAAAACTTGCGGAAAATAAGGCTTTAGCCAATGACCTGGAGCTTGAACTTGCAACGAACGAGGCATACCACGCCGCAAACAAGGGAGAAGTAAAGTGATGGTTTACTTGATACATTTCGATGAACACTTTCACCATGCACGGCATTATATAGGATACACAGCCAATGCCAGAACCATCAAGCAACGACTTGCATACCACCGGAACGGGCAGGGAGCTAAAATATTGAAAGCTCTCAATGAACAAGGCATTAATTACGAAATCGTAAGAACATGGCAGGGCGACCGGAACTTTGAGCGGAAATTGAAAAACCGCAAAAAATCAAGGATGCTGTGCCCTGTTTGCCAAAACAAACGCAATAGGATAAGGAACGCTAAAAATTTAACAGAAGGGAGTATCAAATGACAAAGGGAAGCACGCCGTTATTAGAACTGATAACAAGATCGATAGCATCAAACAAGAAAATTGAAGAGTATGTCCGAGACATTAAAGACGCTAAGGAATTACAACAGTCGCTCGTTGAAGATTTGCTAATAGAGCTGGAAGAAAACAGAAGACTGGGAACTATGCTTGAATCCGAAAGGAATAAACAAGTTGAAACTGCCAAAGAAACGCAATAGAAAGCCCGCCAAGACCATCGGAACGCATTCGACAACCTAAACCACGCCAGAAAGAAAGGAGTTAGTCCTACAATGAAACCAGTAAGCTTTTGGGAATGTCCAAACTGTGGGTACAGGCTATTCAATGGCCAGAACCTAAGCACCCATATTTTCGTAATATTAGACAGCGGATGTCCGCAATGCGGGGCCCCATGTTTCAACCACAAGCCAAAATTGAAACTCAATCCCAGCGCAATTGAGTCTCAATCTCAACACCCTTAAAAATCCTCCCCACTTTCCAGCATTCCAGAATCTTGGAAAAACGCCACACCCGGCCCTGGATTTTCCCGCTGTAGTCCGGCTCCACTTTTTGGCGATTGAGACCCGAAGACCGTTTTATATTTATCTGGAATCCGCATACTTGCCGTGAAAACAAATTGCGTACACCCTTAAGGGATAAGATGCCGAATGCAACCTTTTAGATACCTTCTTATATCCCAGACTGGCAAGCTCTACTCCAAGCCTTACATGGCTTATCTTGCTGTCGCTTACACCGGACAATTCCTTAAGCCTTGCCATGATGGCGGTCGAATTAATATAATTTATCTGGCTATCAGGCATTCCGACAGGCGGTAGATAGGCATGTTCTTGCAAGAGTTCACGCTCTACTGTTGCAGTATAGCAATCCGCTGTCTTTGAATTTAAATATTCCATATCTTCTCTTGTTAGCCGCCATTCATATTTTCCTTCATAGAATTTGACCGCTTCCATGAAAACTGCAATTTTGTCTATTTTATTGTATGCTATCTTGTCTATATCTGCGACCACAATAGGAATAATTCTGCGATTACCAGTCGGGTCGGTGATAACGCCCTTTTGATTGCTCGTACCACAAAACGTGGCAATGCGGTGGAACTTCTTGGCAATGCGTCCGTATGCAGGTCGGGCGGTAAACGTATGCTTAGACAATAGTTCCTTAAGATGTCTTTCTTCCATCTTACCTTTTGTTGATAGTTCGTCATCGAGAATCAGTAAATTGCTTGACATTAAAATCATAGCATCTTTATCTACAGACAGGGCTTGTTCGGTATAATATTCTTTCAATTCGACTGGCAGCAATCTCCTAAACCATTCAGTTTTCCCTGTATTCTGTTCACCTACAAGGGCCAGCAATAATGGAGAAACTTGATTGCCAATGGCGGTCGCAATCATACCAACCAACCATTTCGCAATGAATAAATGTTCCCATGCTCCATCATAGAAGTTGTCTTTTGTCGCCCATGCATCGGTGATAATGGTGTTGGCCAGGGCGGCTATCGCACCGTCACAATGCCCATCTGTAATATAATAGCGATATTTTTCAATAAAATCGAGTATAGGATTGTATTCAGGAGAACGGCTTGTAAGCACGTCAATCACATCGTTTTTCCTTGCTGATTCAACCATATTTTTCGTGTCGAGGTAGGCAGTGCTTAACAACCTATCATCAACTAAGCAGACCTTCTTCCCTTCTTTCCACAATTCCAAGACATTAGTCAAAGTGTTCAGCCTGCACGGAAAGTTTTCCAATACGATACTTTCTATCTCT
>Ga0209728_1000784_pt1 | contig 22623 bp, 22 predicted proteins | sample RifGroD1_FD_183997 | JGI IMG/M metagenome (GOLD analysis project Ga0209728, IMG submission 183997) | Groundwater microbial communities from Rifle, Colorado, USA - Groundwater D1 (SPAdes) (version 2) | ecosystem: Environmental > Aquatic > Deep subsurface > Groundwater | place: Rifle, Colorado... | reverse complement strand
TGCTGTAGCTAAATCTGGAACTAATACCTGAACATCAGATGTAACATTGAACTGATAACCATTATATGTATCTGCAATTGCCTTTACATTAGGTTTGTTGGATACATTAAGAAAATTTGAATCATGAAACTTAAATAAACTCATTATTAATTACCTCATTTCTTTTTATTTTTGTTTTACTGTTTAATCATTGTTATTTAACTATTCTAGAACATTGACATTAACTGTATATTTATCTTTACTTTCCTAACATTAGTTAAAGAAAGATGGGATACTACCAGGAACTTTTTTCATTTCTTTTTCTTTAATAGAAATAAACATCGCATTAGTAGAATTTACTTCAACATCAGTTGTATCATTATTTGCGATCATTTCTTTAAATTTCTTTGCACACAATTCTGCTTCTGCTTTCTTTAATCCATCTAAATCAACTGATTCAACAAATGATTTAAGTGAATTTACTTCTGATTCTTCAAAGCCATTCTTAGTGATTTCTGTTTCAAAATAAGAATTTACTTCTGCAATTTTTGCTTCTGAATCTGCTTTAATTTTTTCTTCTCTGAAAGAATTTACCTCAACAGTCAAAGATTCTTTTTCTGCTTTTTCAGATTCAAGTAATTTATTAACCTCTACAATTGTGGTGTTTAGTTCAATTACTTTACTATCAAGTTCTATTGCTTTTTCAGTTAGAGTATTAATTTCTGTTGCTTTTTCCTCCAAAGATTTAGTCAATGAATTTATCTCTACTCCTTTTTGTTCTAGGGAGTTTGTAAGAGTATTAATTTCATTAATTTTATCTTCGATTTTTTGATTAAGTTCTAATACGATTTTTTCATCCATTTTTTTACTTTCCTCCTTTGTTTGATTATTTAATATATTAATCAGCGTATTGTTAACTTCGACAGACTGTTCACCATCAACTGGTTTCCACCCTTCTTCAACTTTAACAATGTTGCCAATAATAACCTTAGAATTTTCCACTGTATAAGAGCTTCCATAATATTCCCCTGTTTTATAGTAGCTTTTCATCACAAAAGTTGAACTAATTGGATAAAATTTATGAATATAATAATAATGACATTCACCATCTGAATCTGAATTTTCTTTATTAAATTTTCTGTTGAATCCATTTTCTACTAACATTGAAAGGTCATCATAGTTTAATTCATTTAGTTCGATTGATGTTTTGTTAGGGATATTGTTGTCATCTGGCAATATATTGTCCTCCTTTCCTGTTTCTAATGTTAGATTATTATTCAATTTGGAGTTCAACTCAAGCATTAAGGCAGACTTATCAGATGGTTCAACTCCAATTACTAGCGCATGTCCACTGTATTGATAAACTTCAGGAACCCTACCTTTTTCTTTCCACCCTCCATCATAGAGGATCTTTGTGTTTCCCTTTGATTTATCAGCACATATTTCTACAGAGCTTTCAACAGGATCACCATTATCATATTGTTCTTGTAAGTAAGTAACGAGTTCTGGAAATCGTTGATCAAATATGTAACCTTTAGCAACAAGTCCAGTAATCGTCCTACCATTTACTTCTATGTTTTCATCAATAAAAGCATCCTCAAAAGCACCTACAACTAAACTATCTTGAAAAGTTATTTTTCCATCTTTAGAATTAAGTTCTCCGTGAGCACCAAATGGTATAGAATTATCATCATCAAGAAATTGTGCAACTATTGGCATCGTTTTTACGCTATCTATATTTTCTTCAACATATTCTTTTTTCCAACTTATGCCGTTAGAATTAAATTTTTTGTCAGAATCATAAATTTCATGCAATACAAATGATACTGGGGTACGTCCTGCTTTAGATGTCTTTTTAGATATTTCTATTACACTATTTTTCGTTTTCCTCACCTCCTTTCAAATATTATAATTTAAACATATTCCCAATGTAATTTAGTTCCATCTTCTAATTTACCACAAAATTTTCTTTCACCTTTACAACATTGAGATATTTTATATGCTTTAACATCAAAAATTTTCCCTATTGCTTCAGTAATAGAATTAAAAATAATTCCCGTTTCAATACATTTTACTTTTTTAGAATTTAATATTTTATTATTTTCAATATTCTTTATAGATTCTTCTTTAGCATTGTAATCACACCAGCCTAATTCAACACCTTGCTTAAGATACTTTCTAATAGTATCACGATGTAAATCAGTAATATCCACAATGTCACAAATATTTTTAATTCCGTTATTCCAATAATCACATACTACTTTAACTAATGAGCTACATGCGTATTCATGGCACTTTAACCAATCTATATCTTCCTCTTTAAATCCTAATAATATAGGCAATCTAGACTTCATAATAGATTTCTTTATCCACTCCATATCAGATTTTCTACAATCTATTATTATGTAATTTTTAATACCACTTTTTCTAGCAAGCCATTCTTTATCAAAATCGTTTTCCTGTGTTTCTTCTAATGATTGCCAAAGACCCTTTTTAATATCTTCATAATGTTGCAAACCCCCTGTTTCCACAATTCCATATATTTCATTTATATAGAAATCATACTTATAATTTTTACACCATTTAAAAGTAGATTTATTTAATTGTGTCTGAAAACCTTTATTTAATAATTGCTTTAAAGAATTAAACATAAACTTTTCTGGATAACTAACACCGTCACCACATTTTGGGCAAATAAATCCTTTTAAAGAAATATCACTTATTGTCTTATTTCTTATAATATTACCACAATCTTTACATTTCCAATCAACTTTTTTATTACTATATTGAGTATATTTATATCCATCTTCTTTATTGGCAAGAAGCTCTGCTAATTTTTGATTAGTTGTCCACATATCATTAAAACCAATTAATATTTTTTTAGGAGTATGACAACAATAGGGGCATCCATGCTTATGCAACAAACTATCTGCTGTTGGCTCCCATTCTCCAGTACAATTTAAGCATTTTACTTTAATAGTATCTCTTGCTGTTTTATATTGCCATATTATTTTAATATTTGTATTTACTTTATTTATTTCTTTTAAAAATTCTTCATGTGTTTTCTTTTTACTCATTTTAGTCATCATTCCTTTCCAATGAACCAATCACTCCCTTTCTTGCTTAAATTTAAACAATAAAAGAAGACGAGCGAAAGGAACTCGTCTTGTCGGTTGGATTATAAGCCCAACCTATCTCTTATTAAAAATTACTATATTTATTTTGTTGATGGTTTAACTTGATTATTGCTATTATTATTGCGAGTTACTTTTCCTCCGACACTTAAATCTTTCTCTTTTTTCAAAGGTGCTCCACCTTTCTCATCTTTTCCTGAAAAAGTTGCCGATGTTAAATGAACAGGGTACTTGTTTTCAAAATCTTCTTCTAACTCTTCATCCATTAGACTTAAGTAGTCTTCGATATTGATGCCCGTAGTGGCGATCCAGAATTTTAAGCTACCTTTTCCTTGAGTATACAAAGATTGTGCTTTCTCAAACATATCATCCTTATTTAACCAAGAAATAGGCAGGTACTTAATGTCTATATAATCCTTTGGCTTAATACCTAATAATTCATTAATTACTCTGGTATATTCTCTAGCTATTTCATTTACAGATTGAAATACTTGGGATGATACTAAATCTAAATTTACAGCTAAATTTGCATATGAACTTCCACCAGAACTTTCAGCATTTAAAGCAGAACTAGCAAAACCAAGACTTGTAGAAATTTTCTTCATGTTCTCGTCACTCAATGTGTCCTTGATTAATGAAGAATCTTTACTTAACCTACTTATTTCAGTCCCCGGTGCTAAACTGAGGGTTGAGATTTTGGCGTTTTCTCCACTTGTATTAACTTTTACTGCATTTTTAAAAGCCTCAATAACTTCTTTTTGCTGAGTAGAATTTAATGAGCAAGAGCCAGTTTTTTCCCCACTGGGTAAGACAAGGTAGTATATACTGCTTGCTAATTCACTAATAAGTTGATATTGACTATCGTTATAATCACTACTTGCTTTCATATCTTTGAACGCAGACAAACCTAGAGGTCTACCATATGGTTCATCCTCTTTTGATTTAGATTTTAATGCAATAGTTTTTCTATAATCAAGAATAAACCATCTTTTACTCGCGTCTTTCTTGTATGACATATATGCTTTCATAAACTCTTTCGGAAAATTTTTTATTTCATTTACTAAACCACCAAATTTGAATTGATCGAAATATATCATATCAAAAGCAGCAATAGATATATTATTTTGAAATCCAATTATCTTGCAATAATCTAAATCCAATGGTTGAATCATAAAATTATCATCTAGAGATAACCCTTCAATTCTATCAATTGATTCTACCGTAATCGAATCAGTATCTATATTTTTATTGCTTGCAAAAGTTTCTCTAAGTGTGCCTACATATGTTCCGTAAATATATAAATTTCTTAATATGTCTCTAGTTGACCTATCGTGATTTAATAGCTTTAATATAAGATTAAACTTTTTCTTTTTCTCTTTAAATTCAGGAGTTTTGTTTCTCATAGTTGTAATATTTGCTAAAGTAGGTATAGCAACCATATATTCCAAAATATTTGAGTACAAACCATCAGAATTATAAGCTTGTTCTGATATAGTTCTTAATATTTCATTATATATCATTGGATATTTGACATATTGTTTTAAATCGCTCATAGGTATATTATCAGTATCTAATCTTCCTGTTGAAAATGAATATGAATTATAGGATAATGAGTTTAATTCTATTTCATTTGATGTTGAGAATTGAGGGGAGGTGGATGTTTCTATTTGAGGTGTATTGTTTTTTGTCAAGAGAAGTTATTCCTCCTTTCTTTAGGGATTTGTTATGAGTATGAAAATACAAAATCGTAGTCATCATTAGTATTTTTTAATAAATCTAATTCTAATAATGATATAAAATAATTTCCATATGAATTTGACGTATATCTATCACGCCTAGCAGTCCCAACAGTATCTAATTTTATGTTACCACCATTAAAAGAGTATTCTAGATTTACTGATTCATTAATTAACAGTTGTGTTTCAATATATGGTTTAACGAACCATATATTAATATTTACATCTTTTCCATTATTATTTGCATATTCTTTATTGTGTTTCGTTAAATATACTTCTGCATCATTATCATCTATAAGAAAACTACACATACTTCTTTGTAATTTATCTCTAAAATCAACAGCTATATCATTATTTAATTTAGAATTTGCCATTATTGGATAAATTACTGGTTTTGCATTTAAACCCAAAGTTTTCTCTTGTAATTCTTCAATTAATTTTTTATCTAATGACTTATGTTCGAAAACAGTAAAAGCTTCATATTCTATTCCTCTTTCTTCATCTTTAGTAAGCACAGCTAGTCTTTCAAAAACCGCAATTCCTGCTTGTTGTAAGTCTAATACTATGTAATCAGCTTCAAAATCATGATAAATTTGCTTAATTCTTAATGCTTGTTTTCCAGTATGTTCCCCTTGATGTGCCTCCTGATAAACAAATTCTCTTTCATAACCTTTTGCAGTTGGTATTGCTCTAATACAACTTATTATAGTATTGTCATTTTTTTCATTTTTTCTAGTTGCAATATCAGCAGAAACAATTCTTATTTCTCCTTCTACACGTTTTATGTCGTTAGGATTTTTTTTCTTATCAAGCATATCATTTCTTAAAGGATAGAATGCTTTCTTTAAACTTCTATTTTTTTGAAACATTTCTAACTTAAAATAAGCGTTACTATTTTCTCCCCAAGGTATATTCTCATATTCTTCTAAAAAAGTAATTGAATCCATAGTAGACCTATCTCTAGCTATTACTTTTAAAGTTTTTATATTATGCTTTATAGCTATTAAATAATCAAAAGCTATAAAACCAGCGTCTTTGCCTTGCAACATCATTTTTATAGTGGTTAATGTTTCTTTATACCACCATAATCCTTTGTGGTAAGCAGATGAGATAAGAATTTGTCTTGGTTCTTCGATTAATACTTTTACACCTGAGTATTTAGGATCTTTTAAATATGGAGTTTGCCTAGCATAAGCGAAAGGTTTAACAATTGAATCGAACTTATTTTTATCCATAATCCGAAATTCTTCACCTATTGTAAATGTAGAACGCTCTCCTCTTCCACTTTCAGAACAGGCCACAATCTTAATGGTTGTGCCATTATGTAACGTACAATTACAATTATTTTGAGTGTCTGAAAAAGTCTTTATTTCTCTTGCTATATTTGGGTAATCATCTCTTAATCTTGCCATTTTCCCAAAAATAATAGAGGCTTGTTTTAAAGTTGTCGCCACGATCACAATTTCAGAATTCGGGTAAAGACTGCCACGGGCATATGCTAATACGGCGATCAACCAACTTTTTGCTGCTGCTCTTGACGCTATTGTAACAAAGTTTTCTGAAATACTCATAAAATAAATCCATAAAACCTGATACCAATAGAGTTGAATTGAATAATAGTGTTGTATAAAGCGATGTACATTACGGCGATAAAATGTAATCCAGTCTATTAAATTATCTTGTCGTTGTTCACTTATTTCCTTATCTTTAATCATTGTTTTTGGTGCTCTAGATTGATCACTATGACCAGCATATTTACTAAAATTATTTTCAAATTTACTATACGATCTACCCATTATAATCACCGTCATTATTTCCAACATCAACACTATCTAAATCTGCATCAATACTATCATCGACAACAAAATTTCTAACACCAGTTATAAAATTTTCAATTGGCCTAACTATATAATTTTTAATATATGGAATAAATCCATCCATATCTTTGTATTTTTCTTGATCTTCAAACCACTCAGCAGGTTTAAATTGTTCAATATCTTTAACCCATTTACCAAAACAATCGTGCGATTTTCCTGCACTCGCTGCATTGGCTTTTGCAGGGTCAAGGGATGCTGTTTTTAACAAGTCTTGTAATTCTTTTTGAAGACCTCCAACGCCATCGCCTTTATCTCTTGCTTGTCTAATTTCAAGTATTTTAATACAAATTTCTCTTAATAAAGTTATTTCTGCTTGATTATCGCATTTATGAGTTTCTTTCCATGCTGATAGTTCTGCTTCTAGAAAAATATAATCATCAATTATGAAACTTTTGCCCCAAAATAACACTAAATCGTCATCTACTTCTTCGTTTACGATATCAATATTTTCTTGTCTTAGAAAATTACTATCTTTGTACCTAAACGACTCCATTTTTTCATTGCTTTTATTTGTTGAACTGAGTTTGCTTTTATAATATCCAAATAATTTTGTTGCATTTTTACCTTTTGTCATTAAACTTTCCATGTGTGTTTGTGCTTGTTTTAAAGATTCTTCACTATATCTAACATCTAAATCTTGACAAGTTAATTTTAAGGAAACTTCTAAACTATTATATATAGAAAAATAGTTGTCAAATATCTCATTGCAGTGGTCTCGACACACACTCATATAACCATTTTTATCAATCATAGGATTTGTACACTCATAGAATGCAGAGGGTGCTTTATAATCTTCACATACTCTACAATATATTTTCTCAGGAATATTTAACTTAGGTTCTTTTATTGTTTTTCCAACTCTAGGTATAGGTCTCACCTCTTTTTAATTAAATAAAGAAGAAATTAATTACTAACTAACTAACTTCTTCTAAATCCTTTTCTGTAACACAACTCCACCTTCTACCAGTTTTTATTGCCGATATAGTTTTAGGTGATATTTTAAATATTTCCGCTATCTCAATATTTGTCAAATCTTCTTTTAATAATCTCTTTATTAATATAACATCTTTTTTTGTTAACTTATTATTTGGATGGTTATCTCCTTGTTGTGCTTTACTCATATTCTTTCTTGCTTCTGTTGTATAAATTCTTCCTGTTAATCCATCACTAATATTGCTCTTGTGTTCTTTAGTTAATTTCTTATCTTTTTTTGCCTTGCTTATATTTGATTTATGCTGTTTTGTAAATATTTTATTTTTTAATTTATTAATTGTTTCTTCTCTTAATTTCACTCCTCTTAATGGTGAATCTGTATAAATAGAAATATTATATCCAACTTCTCTTTCATAAGACTTTAGATTATGTATCCATTGTTCTTCAGCTTCTCTTAAAAATTTTTCGTTATTCACATATTCTAGAATTTGAAATCTAAAATTTTCTTCACCATATTTATTCCATGAATTTTGTAAATACATGTTATGATGATTACTACTATTTAATTGATTTACATGTTCTTTCCATCTTCTCTTAACATTATTACTACTACCTATGTAATACTTACCATTTACTAGATTTTTAATTTCGTAAACTCCAATTATTTTCTCTAACATCTTCTTATTCCTTCTTTCTGTGTTTAATCATACTCTGTGTGTTTATACTCTATCTAAAAAATAAAATAGGAGAGAAGCACACAGAGAATAGGGAGCTACCCTATTACAAACTTCTCACCTAAGTCTATGCCTATATTTTCATAGACAATTAGACGTATCATTCCTAATACGCCTATAATCCACAAAACTTTATAAATTCTTAATTATAAATTACATATCAATAGTCTCAATATTATAATTATCCTTTAAACACATATTATCTTTATCTCTTTCAAACAAAACAGAAGTAGGAAGAATTACACTATAAAAAATATCTTTTTCTAAATCACTATCCACTACAGCATAATGATATCTCTGTCCACGACTATTTTTACCACCAAATACAAATCTAATATAGCTTCCATTGAAAAATACAATATCTAATCCATCTTTTGTAATACTTAAACTCTTAATATCATTAGAAAACAATTTCCTAAAATCATCTTCTTGAGTAATATTCTGAAATTGTTTTATCTTATGTTTGCCATTATGATAAAATAAAACCTTAATTCCATCATTTTCAATACACTTGAATAAATATTTATAAAAAGTTCCATGAATTACTTCATATTGAGCGATTCTTTTAGTAATATCATATTTTTCGTTAAAACTAATATCTAATTCTTCCTTGTTTTCAACAACCACACCACTCATAGGATATGAATAAAAACTCAATAAACAATTGACTCTAGATTTACCTATAGTTTCATCAATACGAGATAATCGTGGTTGTCCAATTGACTCCATTTTTATCTCAAGATTATTTATCTCATTAATTAATTCACTAGTTTCTCTATGAGAATCCATAATATTTGATAATCCTAAAAATGGTTTTATATAACTAACCATTGCTAATTCTGGTGCTTGTAAAAATCTCAAATTTCCATATTGCAAATCTTTCTTTATTTCATTGATATCTATATTTTGATATATTTTTCTTCCATCTAATGCTCTTATAGAAACATTATTAGGATTTATATTCGTTTGAAATTGTTCAATAAATCCTAACCCCATACCTGATTTGTCTGCTAAAATAATCTGTATTCCAAATTCGTTGCACAACCAATATGCTTCATCTACAAGTTCTGCAAATGATTTTCCTATAAATGTTTTTATAACTAATATATCTTTTCTATTTCCTTGTGTATTAATTGCCATCATAGTTGTAATATCTCTATTATTTCCTGTGGTGACAGATACATCTACAATTAGATAATCACATTTTCTATTATTTGACATAGTTAATACTCTGTTTTTGTTTAATAATTCTTTAGTTATCATATATTTCTCCTTTTCTCATGGTAGGACATGACCCAATATTTAGTGGTAAGACACTACCTTATTTGTATAACTTATTTTGTTACACAAGAATATCTCTAACTATAATTAAATAAGTTAGAGACACTATCTATAGCAAAAATATTAAATTATACTAATCCTCTAAGAAATCTTTCATCTCTTGTTTCATTTCTAATTTACCAAGTTTTTTAAAAGTAAGTAATGTGTTAACAACACATTTTATGGCACAATCAGTACAACCATTAAGGATAACTTCAACACATTGATCGATTAAATCTTCTTCTCTTTCTTGATTGCATTCTTGACAAAAACATTCATCTTCATCATCAAATTCTCCACGAGATTCACAGCAATCATCACACTGACAAGGAACACAATTATCATCTTCTAAATACTCATCAACATTACCATTTTCACATTCATATTCATCCATACTCTCAACCTCTGTATCATCAATGCAATCTTCATCAATTAATTCACAAAATCTAATACATCCATCTCTAGATAAATATTCCCTAATGTCTCCAAAACTCATATTACTAAACACAAAATAATCAATTTTGTCGCCATCATCATATTTATATGTTCCTGCTTGATCCCATTTTGCATACTCGCAAACAAAAGTAATATCATTTTTATAGAAATTTAAAGAGACATAATATTCATCTACTTCCGAAGAAAGTTCAATTGAATCTGCTTCTACATCATACTCATTACCTAAATAATCATAGATATAATGAGCTAATTCAAAATTACATACGAACGTAAAATTTGTGTCGGATTCAATATGGGAGTCGATAATTTCTTCAACTTGAGATAATGTATATTTTTGTTTATTAATTTGCATAGTTAATATTCCTACCTTTATTATTTTATTTTTGTAATGAGTCCTAAACCCTAAACCACAATTATTCTTCTTCAACAACATCAAATTGACTCATAAAATTATCTAATTGCACATCTAACTGAGCAGAAACCTTAATCATTCCATTACCAAGTTGACTATATATTTCGATAGATGTTTCTAAACCAGTCTTTGTTTTTATTGCGTCTATGTAATTAGTTAATAATTCCTTTGCTTCATAATCATCCATTTCTCTAATTGTATAAATTATGTCCATCAATTCTTGACATTGAGGGCAATCGCATTCTTCATTAGACTCATATTCGGAATCATTAGAATTATATTTATTGATATTTGTGACATTACTAGGTTTGGGAGAATTGCTATTTTCAGGACTTCCATTCATTTTAGGGAGTGGTGGCATGATATATAGTGAGTCATCTTGCTCGATTGAATCGTATATTTCTTTTGTGACGAATTTATTGTTTATTTGATATGAAGTTTCATTTGTTGTCTCATTGATAATCTCTTTGAATTTGATTTTGTCTAATGCCATAAAATTATCCTCATAGATCTTTCTTGTTATTATATTTATTAGTTTAACTTACAATCATAAACACACTTTAAACCTTTATCATCAACAATACTAACAGTTTGACTTGGTTCTCCTATAACCCTAATTCCAGTACAATACGAATCGTTAACACAGAAGCTTCCAGACATAATAGTTTTTATTTTTTGAACAGTATCGACACTAAAATGATGGGAATGACCAAAATATATTAGTTTTGGGATTTCTCCAATCATTAATGTTAATTTTTCTACTATCCTACTAGGCGTATCTTTATCACCATGAGTAAAGAAACAAGTATTTCCTTTAACTTTACCAATAGCAATTGTATTATCAAGAATAGAATCGTGAAACACAATATTCTTGTGGTTAGACATTCTTGCTTTTAAATACCAAATGATAAAATTCTCATATCTTTCACTATCAATAGATTCTTTTTTATCTTGAAAGTTTCTAGCGTGATTTCCAGTCACAAAGTAAATATTCATATTCTCAAAATGTTGACTTAATTTATCTAAAAATTTAACCATATACTCAGAAAAATTTTGTACTTGACTAACAACATTTTCTTGATTAGAATATCTTATAATATTCATGTGTACTCCTGATATTAAATCACCTAAAAATGCTATATGACAAGTATTTATCTTATGTGTCTTTTTAATATCTAATATTTGCATCATGTAATTTGCTAATCTTTCAAGAAAAACATCTGTATTATATTTCTCAAATTCATTATCAATTGATAAAGCGTAATGACTATCTGAAATAGGAATTATCATTTCGTTATCTTCACCATATTGATGTTTAGGGATAGTTAATTCAAAATCATTAAATTGACTATTCTTAATACATGATTCTAACAATTCTTTCAACCCATCGCTTCTAGCAGATTGTCTTATTAAGGTATTTAATTTACTTCTTTGATCTCCAAGTCGTACTCTTTCCTTCTTTAACTCTATTTCTTTTAAATCAAGAGAAGAAAGTTTCTTGTCAACAATCTCATCCCTAACAATATCTCCAACAACATTTAATTTCCTTAATGTACCATCTCTGTCCTGTCTTTTCTTGATAAACTGCCTATAATGTTCACCAGATTTAAATGGAAATCCTTGAGACTCATTTAAATCATTCCAAGAAGGATTTTTGGTATTAAGTATTTTTTTGTATTTATCTCTATTATTTTTAAAATCTACACCGATAATATAAAGTTCATCTTTTGATTTTGACAATATTTATTAATACCACCTATTGTAATTTATTTTATTAAACATTATTCCTATCGACCAATAGGAATTTATTAAATATATTTTAAACCATTTGTACCAGTTAAATTTCCTTTGTGTAAGACATCACATTGAACAATTTTATTTTCTCGCAATGTAACATTATTAATATCTTTTGCTTTAACTTCAATTAAAGTTGTTTCAGTTTCTTTACAAAATTTTAATTTATTCCATTTTACAGGAGAAGTATTCTCTATTTCTATTGCAACAATAATTGCACCTTTTCTTGCAAAAGCAATATCAAATATTAAGATACAATCTACTGCTCCTTTGTATCTACAAAAATTACATGGATGAGTTTTATAATAATCATAATCAATACCATCATCATAATCGTGATCCATGATTATAATATTTTTATTCCAATCTCCATTTGTTATATCATCAAATCTAGCATCAAATAACTTATCGTGTTTCTTTTTTGTAATTTTACCAAACATCGCTTCAATACAGTAACAACATTTTCCGCTATAATAAGGTTCCATTGCTCCGGTATGTTTATAAACATAAGATTCCATAGAACCAAATCCCAACCTATCTACATCTACGGTAAACCTATATCCGTTTTGATCTTGAAATGTAACTTCTTTATTTACTATCCAATCCATTAAGTATCCTTTATTATAATAATGTAGACCACCTTCATTGGATTTTAAGTCTGTTATTTTCATAGAGTTTCACCAATTATTTTCTTCTTGCCCATACTTAAATGAACCTCCTTTTATTGTAACCAATTACATTAAATCAAACATTTTCACAGTATCTATATCTAAATTCTTACCCGTGGCATAATACTCTGGATTTACATAGATAACTTTCTTATGTCCTGATTGTTTTAATTTAAATAATCCCTTTAATTCAAGAGCTTTGACTGCTTTTCTAATAGTTCTTTCTTTCAATCCAAGAATAGGTTCTAATTCTTCAAATGTGGGAACTTTATCATTTATCATAATAGAATTAGAAGGGAAAACTGTAAAATCTCTTAATACGTAATATACGAGTTTTTCATTTACTTCCAATTGCATACCTATCAACTCCTCTAATCTAGAACGATATACAATATTAAAATCTCCACCCTCATATGTTGTTTTTGTCTCTTTCTTAGGTGGTCTTTTCTTCATTAGAACTTGATCAAGTGGTACTCCACAAGCAACAGATTCTTTAAATCTTTCAATATTAAATGCTTCAACTTTACTTTTTACAAGTTTATCTAATTCTTTTTGTGTAAATATTTCACCAGTTTTTATTGATGCGTAAGACCCACCTACCATATTTACAAATTCGCTATTTATCTCGTTAACAAAGTCTTTCATTTCTGACATATTTAAATGCCCTCCTTTATGGAATCACTAAAAACACCTACACAGCAAGCTTTTCAGCAAGTCGGTATGTAGATGCCGAATTGATACCTAATAATGCATAAAATTATTTTTAAATTAAGTAATATCAATGCTTTCTGAGGTTTACTCTTCTTAATTATTAGACGTTTCCTCGTTCTCCGTAACTTTGGTTGCCTCATACTTTGCTATTTCTGCTCTAATGATTTTTGAGATTTGTTTTCTGTTTTTTGAGAAAGATAAAACATTTATATTTGCATTATCATTTATAAAATTATTATAAAGATTAATTAATTCTTTTTTTTCTCCAGTAAAATGAACAAAAACTTTAATTCCATAATCTTTATCTTTTGTAATTTCAATGTTATTATATTTATATCCTAATGTAATAAGATAAGATATAAAATTTGTATCACTATACCTAAAATTAACTTGCATAATTAAATGCCTCCTTAAATTTTAAAATATCAAATAAATTAAATAATCAAATCCTAAATATGAGCATTAGCGAATATTTAGAAGAGGAACACGCTTGTTCCGATACATTGCTCTCGTTTGGCCTACTTTTTATTAATTAACTATTTATTCCTCAGATTTCATTACTATACCCACAATCCCTACAAACCAAATAACTCCTATCATAAAAGAATGCCAACCAGTATCTCTTATTATCATTTTTACAAATAGGGCAAGTAGTATCAGAATTTTCTATGTCATAATTATTATTTAATTTTTCCATTACTTAATCCTCCTTAGAGAGAATTCCTATCAAATACAGTTTTTCTTGGATTGTAGAAGGCAATTTTTATCTAGGTTGTATTGCCAAACCTCTTTAGTTTAGATTATTAGAAAATATTTACCATGAAATAAATACTTCAATGAAGTCAGTTTATGAAACTACTTCCAACTTGATAATTATATTCACTCATCTAAGAGCCAATAATATTAAATTTATATAATAACTTACTGCTTCCCAGCCCTGCGGATACTTTTGGTCAAGCATAATCATACCAAACCGTTTTATCAGGGATTTAATCAATCTTTATTACTTACTCTTTAAGTCTTAAACTTTACACTTATAATAAACTTTGAATTTTTATCTTTAAGCGTTTAGTCTTAAACTTTAATCTTTACAGAATTTTTGTTGTTTTGCTTTTGTATTATTTGATTTTTAGTTAAATCATATAATTTTTAAAGTAAACATCCTGTTAAAGATGTAAATAATATGTACTTTCTTTATATTTATAAAACCAGTCTAAGTACATAAAAGACTTGTCAATTATGGTTAAAAGTTTTCAAAAAGCAGCAAGTAATTATTTCTTAAATATTATGGTAATTAATATTCAATTTCTATCACTGTTAAAGCATTTGACGTACTCAGTGCAGAATCAATCTCAGATTCAAAATCTGAAATTTCTTTCTCTAATTCATCAATCTTATCCTTAACTTTAATTGGATCTACAAATTCAAAAGAATTATTGAGAATAAATTCTTTCCTAACTTTTTCAAGTTCATCAGTATTTGTTTTCCCTTCTTTTGAACCAAATAATCCAATTACATAGTTTTCAGCTTTTTGATTTAGCGTTTCTCCATTTTCTTTATCTATAATTTGAATAGAATGTACATAATGTTGACTCATAGTATTCATTAGAGTTTTCTTATATTCCATTCCACTATTTTTCATCTCAATTGCTTCTGCTACTGTCATTTCTTTATCACCAATTTTAACTTTAGTAGTAGCGTTAGATAAAACAGTTGCTCTCTTAATTGCATTTCTGCGACTAATTAAGTCATTTGCTTTATTCCAACTTGATTGGATTTGTGTTTTAAATTCATCCACCGATACACCATTAATTTTATCATTAGAGTGTTTATTTGCTTTGCAATATACTCCTTGGGAAATAGTTTTATCAATTCTTGCACCAATTACTTTTAGTTCTGATAATGCTTTATGGATTGTCATTGTTTCAGTTGTCATATTTTTATTTATCCCCTTTAATTTTAAATTTTGATAAATTATTTTATTGAGAGAGAACGGATAAAGTTATCATAATAATTATTCTCCGTTCTCTATAATACCACTAATGGAATATTTAGATTCAGGCACTACTCACGCCTATATTAACCTCTACTAGATTCCTGCAATTTAACCATCCCCTTCCTGATGATATCACTTTTTATCTTACTCTATAATGATTATTGAATAGTAACAGTTATTATTTATTAGCATTTACTCGTCTTCAGATTCAGTTTCTTCCTCATCAATTACATCTTCAACTTCTTCTTCTGTAAAAGAAAATTTAACATATTTTCCTGAGAAATTTTTCAATAACTCAATTAAATTCTTAACGCCTTCATCTGGGATGTTGACTACTGCTATATTATTTTCAATTGTTAATTCGCCTTCAGATGCTAATTTATGTGTAATTTTCTTGGTTTCAGTAAGTTTGGATTTTGCCATTGTTTGATTATTCCACCTTTTATTTTATTTTATTTATTTTTAATTTGCCTTACGCTAATTTATATGGAGCTGGATATCAGATTCGGACTGATGGCCTGATGCTTACAAGGCAACTGCTCTACCACTGAGCTAATCCAGCATAGAATATACTATCCTGCCTTATATCCAACTATATAAATTAGATATAAGGACTTACACTGATAGCATAAAATTATTGTTAATAGATTACGCTTTTACTTTGTCTTCAAAAGCTTTAGATGGATCGAAATATGGTTTGAAAGAATCCTCGGTTTTCCATGGTTTTTCCACGCCTTGAAGTTTAGATACCCCTTCACGACCTTTTGTTTCTTTCTTCTCGAATTTTCCAAAACCCACTACTTTTACATCTTCGCCAATAGCTACAGTTTCCATGATAATATCAAATAGATTTGTAACATGCTTCTCTGCTTCCTTTTTTGTGATCTCCGATTTAATACTTAATTCTGCTACGAGTTGTTGCTTATTCATTTATTTTAATCCCCTTTTATTCTTATAATAGTATCTGCGTACTTTGTACCAGACCCGTGTTTTTATTTTGTTTTATTTTATAATGATATTTTAACTAATATCTAATTTACGCTAACCAAAATCCATTAATATAGTGACTTACCTCCTTGAATTAATTTAAAGAGGTGATAGAAAAACACTCTATACCTTAACTCCTTACAGAAAAACAGTCTGAGGGAGTAAAAACAACTATTGCCTAATCATGCCAATCCATTTCACTAACCATTTTACTAATTTCACTTCTGAAATCTTCTACCATATTAACTTGTGCTGCTATAGACTTATCTTTAAAGTTTTCGCTTACGGTACTAAGTCCATTTCTATGAACGCAATACCTATTATCAATTTGTTTAGTAGATCCATCAATCAAAACTACAGTATCTTCACCAGCTCTAGAAAGTAACAATTCCATTTCTGAAGGAGTAAAGTTCTGAGCTTCATTGATATATAAGATTGCTTTTCTTAAACTTCTACCACGACAAAATTGAATTGGAAGTATTTCAACTTTACTATTTCCAGAAGAAAAATCTGACATACTATCTTCAGATGTTGTATCTAATATTACTCCCATTAACGGTTCTGTTTTCTCAGCTACATTTCCAGGGATTGCAGGAAATTCCTTACGTCCTTTTGGCGGTGAATCACTTTTTACAAAGTAAATCTTTTTATATTTTCCATTACCACTACCCAATTGTTGTAATGCCCAATGTAACATAATATACGATTTACCTGATCCATAAATTGAATCAGTAATGCAAATTCTTACATTTTCATTTTGTAACATGTGTATTAATGCTTTCTGATATATATCTAAGTGAAGAACCGCATCTCCCATATTAAGATATTTATTAGTTATTGGTTTTACTTTAACCTCGTCAAGATATTCACCATTCCAAGTATACAAATATTGTTCATTTTTTGTTGTGTTATTAACAATTACATACTCATTTAGCAAGCAATCTAATTGATTAATTTCACTGTCTCTTATGTTTATGTATTCTCTATCAGTTAACCAAACTTCTCTAATTCCATTGTATTTTTCTTCTTCAATATCTTTAAATCCAAAAAGTTCACAAGGAATATTATACGCTTCCGCTTTTATCCATAGATTAAAATCATCTGTAATAAAAACATATTCATTGTCGTCTATATAAGTTTCATACGCGAATCCTAAAATGAAATTATCATTTTTGTGATCTAAGAATCTATTCTCTAATTTAAATTCATAATCTTTTACTATTGTCACTCTTTTATCTTGCATTGCTTTTTTGATATCTCTAAGAGCTTTTCTGGCTTGATAACCAACAGTTTCGCTCTTCTTTAACCCATCTAACTCCTCAATTGTTATTATAGGTATTTTAACATGAAGATAGTTATTTAGATCGAAGTTATGATTCAGCATTATATTTGTTTCTACAAATACTTTACTGGGCAATAAGAATCATCCCTCTACTAATTATTTTACTATGTATTATAAGACACATTCACTGTTACTAATTCCATTATTACTGTTACCACTATCCATACTATCCATACTATCCATAAACAAATACCTCTGATTTTCTTTTACATCATCAATAGTCTGTTTATTTTTATCATTTTGCTTTAATCTGAGCAAATAATTATAGTATGGGTCTGTAATGTAGCGTTGCTTTCTTTTTTTACTACTGAATTTTCCTATTACTACTAGATTATCTCCGTAGTTGCCGTTATGCTGTTTTATAATTTTTAGATTGATTAAGTATGACATTTCTTGTTTTGTGATTTTTTCCAATTATATTATTGATACTTCCTTTTTGGAGTTTATTGTTTTGTTTTTATTTTATATTTAAACTGCAATCGACCAATACAGTTTAATAGCAATTTTACTGAATCTCTGTACAAATTATGTAACAGGTTCTTAATTACAATGATTTCTCTTAGTCCTATGACTAATCACTAATCATCTTCATTAAGATTTTTACTAACAAATGATTCCGACCATTACTGGTATAGTGACAAAGTCTCTAACTTATCATTTAACGTTAGCATATCGCCCGATTCAAGACGATTCTATTTTTTAACTAAAATCCCATACTACTAATTAATCCAGTACACTGTTTTAACCTATTTTCCTCAATTTTATATAAACTATAAAACTTTGTAAAACTATCTAAACATTTTTGTCTATCAACTTTTTGAAGATCATCTTTAACGTTTTTAATCAACCAAGCTGAAAATATATCTCGTTGAATTTTAATATCGTTACTTAATATTTGCCACCTCTGAGATAATGGCTTTTTAATATAAGTATCATCCAATGGATTATATTGACTTGCTTTAACTGTCCAAGCATTTACTTTTAATAATTCTTTATCTTGATATTTAAGTTTTCTATTCAAAATAGTTAAAAACATACTAGGAGCTTTTAATCCCATCCTCTTTCCATATCTTCCTTTTTGTAATCCTTTATAGTTCATTGTTTCAACTTTGATTATACCCCCTTGCTCTAAGATGGAGTTTGCTAATATTTCATGTTCTATTTTACGTTTGGAAGCAATCTTTCTTTGAATTTCCTTTAATTCACTTCTAATCCTTTTGTAATGATTAGAGAAAATCCATTTATCTTTATTGCCTTTTTTGATTGTTCCATTTTCATTAAATTTATTGGGATTTGTGGCACGTTTACTTCGATCCATTTTTCTTTGAATTTTACGCTTAGTTTTATCTAAATTATCTAACCCATTGCAAAACTCTAATAAACTTACTTTATCATCTGACACCAACGCTAATGTAGAGATGCCAATATCTAAACCGACTTCCCCATCTTTAGTATAATTTTTTATTTCTCCAGTATTTTTATAAATCTTGATGGGAGGAATTCCCTCTAAAATAAGCTGAAGATAATATTTAATTTTCCCTCTAATTTCCTTACGAACAATGCGACAATATTTAACTCTATCTTGTATTGCTATTTGAGCATAAGTATCATTTCTATCTACGTTGACTTTAATATTAAGTCCTTTCCAAATGATTTGATTATTTCTAAATTTGATTCCAGTTTTATTATCTTTTCCTTCAATAGAATCTATTTCACCAAATCTTTTAAAATTAACTTTCTTGGCTTGATGATACATTAATTTCTCAAAAGATTTCCACGCTCTAGTGGCAAGTTTTTGAGCAGTAAAAGCATCTATATTTTTATTAAAATGATGTTGCATTGGTTTAACAAATTCATGCAAAGAATATTCATTAAGCTTATATTTTTGATTTAATTGCTTAAATAAATTATTTCTCTTTTTTGATTTAGTCATTTCAACAATTTCTTGATATTCTTTATCATGTTGTAACATTTTATAACGTTTTAATAACTCTCCCAAACAAGCATTATAAATTTGCCTAGAAATATTAAAGCGTTTATCTAAAATATTTTGTTGATATATTTCTAAATTTAAATCTAAAGTGAGATTATATGACGCAGTTGTTGCTTTCATCTTGCCACCTCCTTATATAATATATAATTAATTTTATGACATGTTCTCGTTAGTAAGGAAAGATAAATGCTCTTTAATTCTATTAGGAACGTAAGGGTACAATTAACTTAAAATCATACCCTTCTTAAAAGGGTGTATACATAACTCTTATTTTTGTATATTAGCCTATGTTTCCCTTAGAGACTATTATGACAAAATGCTGAAAGTGTTGGTATGACTACGTTTGAGCGAATACAGCAATATAGCTAAATTTCAAACCCTTGTAGGAGTAGGGTTTCAGGATTTTTCTAAACTTGGACATTTCTACTTTTTCTCTTGCTTTCTCTCCAAATCCCCCTTTCTTTTTCTTTCCAACATCTCTCACAATACTTTTTACGATTGCTCCCTTGGTCTATTAAATCACCACAAACATCGCAATATATTTTACTGGTTTCTACATTTGTTTTTAAATTCTCAACAATTATATGTCCAAAACATTCCCACAATGTAGTTTTAAAGTTTGATTTCTTAAATTCGTATAAATATTTAACCAATACATCTGTTACATAATAAATATCATTATTAATCTCTAAAATACTTTTTACGATTTCTTGATATAAATATGTTACATTGTTTTGTTCATCTTCCTCATATGTGGAATTTATCATAAAATGCTTCTTTAAATCTAGTTCCTTATATTTTTTTATAATATCTTCACTTAACTCCACTTTTTTATTTCTCATAAGCATTTTATAATCAAAATTTCCTAATCCTGTAGCAGTAAAACTAATTTTAGTATTTGGAATTATCTTTTCTAATCTATTTACAACACTATTGTTAACTAATTCAACCTTATCTTTCTCTTTATCTTTAGCATAAATGAAAAAATGAGGGGTCTTTAATTTAGTATAATCAGTAATCATATTCTTTTTAGACTTTGGTCTTACTGGTTTATACAAAGTTTTAGCATAATCAATTGTAAAATTGTTTTCCATACATAATAATTTAATTACATCTAAATTTACTTTACCACTATTCCATATCTTTGTAATATTATTACTACCCATTCCAATGTTTCCACCAGTATATGCAGTTTTTAAACCATTATAAATACTTTTTTTAGTAATTAATTCTGCTGGTGCTTTTCTCATATTATAATAAAGCGGAACTATATCTTTCATATTACGTTCTGCAATTGAAATTAACGTAGGACAAGCAACAACCAAAGACTTATCTCCATCTACCGTGTACTCCATACTTTCATATGGCACAGACTATATCTTCATTATAATACATCGCAGTATTATAATGCTTGGCGTTTCGAGTTATGATTTTCACATAATCTCTACTCTACTCGGTTACTCGGAAATATTTTTCAATTTCCTACCCTTTCGATAGTCGTTAGAGGTTATTGGTCTATTCTTTTAATTTTTTATATTTTTATAAACTTAAATTCTTTATATGGAATATTATTTTTAATACTCCTTCTAATACCAACTCTTACAACTTCTGCATCACTTGAAAATCCATGATTTTTATGTAAATATTCGCAACATAAGCCTATATAATCAAATTCTTTTATAAAGTTCATATTTTTATCATATAGTTGTATTTTTGTTGCTCTCCCATTTATATCTCCTTTTCTTGATTGTTTTTCTAAAGCTAAATCTGGATTTTCTTTATATTTTATCTTTAATGTATCATTATTGTAATTTGGATTAGAAGACCCAATTTTCCCTTCACTCATTTTATTCAACCAATCTTCATAATTATCACCCATCCTTTCTTTTGGAGATATTCCAAATTGACTATTTTGTTCTCCTTTGTGTGTTTCAGATATTTTTCTTTTTGCTGATTCAGAATGTGAATATCCACTAATACCTTCTCCACCATTTGTATAATTACAAATACATTGATTATTTATTCTATATTTTTCAATGGTTTCACGTTCTAATTTGAAGGCATCATCTTCTTTTAAATTAGAATGCGTTATTCTAACATCGCAATTATATTTATTTTTATAATTTATAAAATGTTTACTTCTGACAGACTTTGTAGACAATTTATATCTGTTGCCACATCCCTTACCGACATAAAACACAAATCCAGTATCAACATTGTACCATTCATAAATGTAAAAATTATTTATGGCCTTTCAAACCCCCTCTAAAGGTTTAAAAGAATAGACCAACCTTCCTACGGGATTGTCGGTGACTTTACTCACTACGATTTCCCCGTTAGCCATATAACTATTTTTTCTAATGTTATATGACACCCTATTTTTATAGGTTTGCCAAGTTTTGATTCGACATGTAATGTCTATCGAATTGTAATATTTTTGATATTAAATCATGGCAACTAGTATATACTCCATTAGTTATAAACCAATCTTTCTTTTTATCATCAATTACATTATTTCTAACTGCGTGTTCTCTATACAAATGTGGGCTTC
>Ga0209728_1000783_pt1 | contig 22646 bp, 22 predicted proteins | sample RifGroD1_FD_183997 | JGI IMG/M metagenome (GOLD analysis project Ga0209728, IMG submission 183997) | Groundwater microbial communities from Rifle, Colorado, USA - Groundwater D1 (SPAdes) (version 2) | ecosystem: Environmental > Aquatic > Deep subsurface > Groundwater | place: Rifle, Colorado... | reverse complement strand
AAATACACATTTTATTGAATTGATGGTCGAAGATATTAAAAAATCTAAAAGTGATAAAGAACTTAAAGATGTTCTATATGAGGTTTATATTACTACACAATATGATTCACACATTAGAGCAGAATTCGATAATTATTATATGAGTAAAAATAAAATTATTTAGATTAACACGTAAAGGAGGTGATTAGTTTTCATTGAACTTTAATAGACCTAAAAACGAAACGGAAACACATTTTCTTCTAAAAGAAATATCAAAATACATATTATTTGGTTGGGGTTACAATAAACTAGGAACAGAAGTTGGCGGTATGTGGGACATAGATATATCTAAAATATTCTACAACCCAAGTCATAAAAAGTGGAGTAGGAAAAATATTGTAGATTGTGTTGGATTAAAGAAAGTGTCTCAAGGCAGAGGTAAATTCTATTACGATATGAAAGCAATTGAAGCAAAAGCAAGTCTAAGTGATTATAAAAATGGGTTTTGTGGAGCTTGTGCAAAAACGTATCTCATCACTACTCCAAATACTATTCCTATTGAACTTTTACCTAGCAAAATAGGACTTATTGAAGTTGATCTTGATATTTTAAAACTAAAGAAGTGGTCTCAAAAGATACCTGATATGCAGGGCGTTAATTTGGTTCGGAAAGCAAGTAAAAGAATTGATTCTAGATTCAATTCAGAAGAAGCTTATAGAAAATGGTGTGCTGAAAGTTTAGAAAGAGTCGCTTATAGAAGTAGTTCAGAATTGTTGTTTTGGAGAAATTATATAGAGTTTAGTGGGTAGAAAATAATAATACTGCAATGGAGGTAAAATTATTATTGATAGGATTACAAGAATTAATAATAAATCATGATATAAAAATTACACAACTAGCAGAAGAGTTGGGGATTAAACCTGATAATATATGGTATTGGATTAAAAATAATAAAGTACCTGAAAAGCGTTTAAATATGTTAGCGGAAAAATTTAACGTAGAAAAAGATTATTTAAACAAGAAAGTCAACGATATTAATACATATAGACCAAAGGGAAGGAAAAATGAATACAAAATAGTAGATGATGGAGTTATTATATATCTTGAAAGACGTAATAAAGAACCAGTCGAAACAATAATAGACTTAAAACACTTTGAAAGAGTAAAAAAATCAGGATTCCGATGGATTCCTACATGGAACGATGTAATGAAAAAGTACTATGCTAGGGAACAAAACCTGTAGGAAAATATCCAAACGGCAATACTAAAAATAAACTTGTATATCTGCATAGATTTATAATGGAACCTCCAGATGATAAAGATGTTGATCACCATGATTATGATACGCTAAATAATAGAGAATCTAACTTATATATAACAAGCACAATACGTAATTCAAGAAACAGAAGTAGGAAAAATTCTAACAATAAAAGTGGTTATAGGAATGTGTGTAAATTAGATAATAAATGGCATGTTCAACTTCAGATCAATGGTAAAAATACCTGTTTAAAGAAATTTCCTTTGGATCAACTAGAAGAGGCTGGTGCGTATGCAGAATTAATGAGACAAAAATATTATGGAGACTTTGCAGGGAAAAGTTAATTATTAATATTTGGAGTTTAAAGGATTGGAGGTTGCATATGGAAATAAATACAATAGATTTAGATCATAAAAGTATAGTTTGGGCATGTGCATATGATGAAGATAATAATTATGATTATTCACATTTAAAACAATTTCCAATACGAGGAATGATTTTAGATAAGCATAAAGCAGGAATGAATAAACCTGTATATAGCAGTTGGGTTTTTGCTCCACTTAATAAAAATGGCGAACCAATTAAAAGTAAAGTTGTAGATATTTATTCTAGACACTATGCAAATACATATGAAGAGTGTATTGAAGTTTATAATGGTTTGGTTCAAGCACGAATTGATAGATTAAGTGAAATTATTAAAGAATGTGGAACGCATAAGATAATTAAATAAAAAAAACAATTATTCCATTTGAGGAGGTGAAAACATGAAAATTAGAATTCTTAAAAATGATCCACCAAAGAATGCAATGGGTGCAAGTGATATTAGTGAATATATTGGTAAAGTATTTGAAGCAAGTATACACGAAGAAGGTGTTGTTGTTTCAAGTGATTATTCTAGAATTGGTGGAGCTATTGTATTTACTGGTGAGTTTGAGATTGTAGAAAATGATGATGTTGAAGATAAAACAATTAAAATTAATGGAAAACACTATTCAGAACGAGAACTTGCTGAGATTATTAAAAAAGCTAATATGTATGATAATCTTTGTAAGTAATAATAATAATTTAAAAGGAGATATATAAATGAAAAAATCAGAATTAAATAATTCAATGTTGTTTAAAATGAGATGTGGAGATTTATGTGTTTTATTAGCAAATAGTGATGGCATGATATTTTATAATGACAATGATATTCGACAAGGATATAGTGATTATTGCATTTCATTAGATGATTATGATGAAAATCTGTCTCCAGATGGCGATGATTATGATATTGTAGCAATTAAACAATATGATAGTTGCGCAAGAGCTATATCAGAAGTTTTAAGTGGTGCGGAACCAGAAGAATGGGATTGGGTAGAGGAAGTTAATGTCAAAACAAAAGAATCACATTATAATATCACTATCAACCTAACTATTGACTCAAAATGTGATATTTCTGAGATTATTTCTCAATTAGAGCAAAATTTGAAGAAAATGAAATATCCTCAATCCTGTACTCCTTGATACAAGCGACTTTGCGAGGATGGTAAATGACATAAAAGCGAACTTTCATTGGAGTTTAAAATTTGTTTTGACTTTGTGAAAATAAGTATGTTATAATAATAGTTAATGAATATTAAATAATAATTTAGAAAGGATTGATTGATTGAAGAATTCAGGTAACTGTTGGAAACCAATCAAGAGAGCAAATTCTCCACCTATTTCAATATATTGTTTGATAAATCATATGAGTTTTAGATAATAATAAAATAATAATATATTGAAAGAAGGAATATACATATGGCAGACAACACTGAACAAAGACAAGCGATTAACAAAATTGATTTAGTTGGAGAAGTTAAGGAACAAAAACTAAAATTTAATAAGGACAAAGAAGGAAATTATATTAATGGATCATTAGTTATTAAAACTGGAGAGTTTTCTGAAATTGAAATTAAAACATATGTAAAAGAAAAAAACAAAGAGGGAAAAATTAAAAAAGTTTTTGAAACTCTACAGAAATTTATTGATGGGGAATATTTAACTCTTGCTTCCTGCAAAAACGATGAAGAAAGAGAAAGCGTGGCAAAAGTACGAGTGTTTGGTAACAAAGAATTTGTTCCTCATTTCAGTGAGAATATTTTCAAGGCAAAAGGCACTGATGAAGTGAAAACTAGAAATAATATTGAATTGGGTTTCGGAACCGTTTCAGTTGACAACACCTTAAAACCAGAAGATTATAAAGCAGATTTTGAAGTAGAATTATTCGTTACATCTGTAAAAGAAGAAATAAAACAAGATGAGTCTACTGGAAGAGTTGTTGTTTCAGGTTGGACTCCAGTATATGGTGGCAAAGTTATTCCTATGGAAGTAATTGTAGGAACAATAATTGATGACGAGGGTGAAGAGTATGATTTTGGAGATGATATTCTTACCCAAGTTGAAGAAGGAATGACTATCAATGTATGGGGAGAAATCAATTATAAAACTATTATTACAAAAACTAAAAAAGGAGGAGGTTTAGGCAAGGCCAAAGTAGAAGAGCACCGAGAATACATCAATGAATTAATAGCTAACGGAGCTGAAATTCAAGAAGACGAAGAAAAAGAATTTGATATGGAGTTAATCAAGAAAGCAAAAATTGAACGAGATGTCGAAATTGAAAATGTGAAGAATGAGGAATCTACAGACAAACAAGACAGTAAAAAGGGCAAAGGTATGAACAAAGGGTCAAATTCAAATGGATCAAATACAACTAGGCGTGAACGTCCCAGATTTTAGATTGGTAATAGGGGAGAAATCCCCTTCCTCATACATAAAATATAATAATAATTAGGGGGAATTTATTTAATGGCAATTTCTAGTGAATTATTAAGTTTGGTTGAAACAACATTTAAAGATAAAGCTAAAGTAAGCAAAATTACTACAGATTTAAGAGGGAAAATTATTACCATTTATGGTTATAATGACTTGGGAAAAACTTATCAAGCATCTAAATTCAAAAATCCAGTATTTATTCCTTTTGAAGAAGGATTGAATGGTATTAGTGGAGCTATTGTTCTAAAGGCTAGTAAATGGAGCGACTTTACAGGACATTTAAAAACCTTAAGTGGGAAGAAGTGGCAAAAAATTGTTCAGCAAGAACAAGTAACTATTATCTGTGATGGAATGGAAACTATGGGTAGATGGTGTAGAGACTATGTTACTGAAAAGTTTGGTTCGTCTAGCATTAAAACGGGCAATGGTGGATATGGTTTATGGCAAGAATATCAAGATGAAATGTTTAACCAAGTTAATAAATTACTAAAACTTGGATTCACTGTAGTATTTCTTGGGCATGAAAAATTTGATAAAGATAAAGATAAATTCGTAATTGAAGGTGACGAAAGAAATATTGCTCCAATGCGTAATAACTCTGACTATGTAGTTTATCTAAAATCTAACGGTGTTGATGAAGATAATAATCCAATTAATTCTAGTGGATACCTTGCGGAAACAGATGAGTTTTTTGCTCGATGTAGAAATATTTATACTGAGCGATTCATTGAAGATTTTACAGCAGAAAATTTAGAAAAAGTTATTATTGAAGGGTTGATTAAAGAGAAAGAAATGTCTGGGCAAGAAGATGATATTGATTACAAAGCACAACAAGAAATTTATGAAGGTGAAGAACCTACACATGAAGAACTTAAAGAAGCTATTGGCGAACTATTTGTACGATTCGAAGAAATTGATAAACTCGAAGAATATGCAGACATAGTGACAGAACATTTGGGAGAGGATATTGCTGTTAGTGAAACAACAAAAAAACAAATTCAACCATTAATGAGAATTCAACAAGATTTAGAAGAATTATTAGAAGAACTAGAAGATTAATATATAAGGGAATATTGGGGTAGGAAACTACCCCTTATTCTTTCAAAAGGTGGTTTGTCTATGGTAGAAAAGGTTGATAAAAAACAAAGAAAATCGAAATGTGCCATATGCGAGGGAATGTTTCACAAAGATGAATTAACTGTAAAAAGTCAAAAGAAATATTGTAGTGAATGTTTAGTGATAAAAGAAGAGGAGTCTTTAAAATATAAAACAGATTGGGATTTGTTATTTGAATATATATGTAAACTATATAATATTGAAAAACCTACAGGAATGATGTTCCAACAAATGAAAAGCTATAGACAAGACTATGATTATACCAACATTGGTATGTATTATACTTTAAAATACTATTACGATGTTCTTGAAAACAATGTAATGGATGATACTGGATTAGGAATTATACCTTACTATTATGATAAAGCTAAAAATCACTATAATAAAACATACAACTTAGAAGATATAGCGGAGAATTTCAAATTTGATGAGAAATCAATCAAAATAAGAACTAAAATAACTAATAAAACAATAATTAAAAAAGAACCACTGCCATTGAATTTTGACTGGGAGGAGCATAATGAGAACAACTAAAAAACAAATAGAAAAATACCACGACAAAAGAACCTCTTGTCAAGTTTTAGGATGTCTAATGAAAGACCCGTTTTTATTAAAAGATAAAAAATATGCCTTACATAATGATGATTTTTCTAGTGGACTTCATGATTTGGTTTACACTTGCATATATAACCTATCTCTTCAAGGATTAAACGAAATAAAAATAGCTGATATTGAAACATATTTAAGCACAAATGACCCAAAATCATATAGTGTTCTTTTTGAAAATGAAAAAAATTTAGAATGGTTGTATGGGATATATGAAGATGCAAACAATATTAACTATGATTATTATTACAATAAATTACGAAAATTATCTTTATTAAGAAGTTATATGAGAGAAGGTCAAGATGTTTCAAGTTTATTGGATATGGAAGAAATAGATCATGTAATCATCAAGCAACAACAAGAAAAGTTTGAATCTATGACATTAAACGAAGTCCAACAATATTTTGATAGAAAGAATTTTAATGTAAAAGAAAAATTTTTAATAAGAGACTCAACCAAACGTAGAAAATCTGGAGACAATGCAGATGAGTTAAGAATAAAAATGAAAGAATCTCCTTGTTATGGTTATGGGCTGGAAAGCAAATACTTAAATACACTCACTATGGGTGCATTAAAAGGTGGTTTTTTCCTCGAAACTAGAGATAGTGGTAAAGGGAAAACGAGAGCAGCTATAGAAAGATTGCTTTTAATATGTTGTTCTCATCTATGGGATTTTGATAAAGAAGACTTTGTTCCAAATCCTAATGGACAAAATAATGTTGGATTATACATAGGAACAGAAATGAAAATCTATGAAGAATTAGAACCTATGATGTGGGCGTTTGTTAGTGGGGTAGAAGAATATAAAATCAAGAAAAACATCTTAACCAAAGAAGAAGAAACAAGAGTTGATAAAGCTATTGAATATGTTAAAAAAGCAAAGTTGTTTTTAGAAGATGAACCCAATTATGATTTAGCATACATAAGAAATACAGTAGATAGATATTCAATCAATGAAGGATTAGACGCTTTGGCTATTGATTATCTTGAATTAACTGTAGCGTTGACTTCTGAATATGTTCAATTAACCAGAGGGATGTCAGCTAGAGAAGATCAAGTTTTATTAAGTCTCTCAACTGCTACAAAAACATTGGCAACAGATTATAATATTATTATTTTTGGATTTACACAGACTACAGATGAAGCCCGTAGAGATGGCGTAAGAGACCAAAGAGCAGTAAAGGGTGCAAGATCGTTGCCAAATAAAGCAGATGTAGGAATCGTGGTGTTTGCCCCTACAAAAAAAGAGTTAGATTTTATTCAACCTCTAATTCAAAAGGCAAAAGGACTAAATAAAACTATAGTTCCCAATATGTGTTATACAATTTATAAAAACAGATTTGGAGAAATTACTGAGGAAGTTAAAATATGGTGCTATCAAAATTTAGGAAATATGAAAACTATCGACTTATTCTGCACCAATAGAGATTATGAACCAATATCCATAGATAAAACAATTATTGAATTAGAAAATAAAAATATTGAAAAGAATGGTTAAGCATGGATAGAGATGAATTAATGGAGTTGGTAACGACTGAAGATGTTATAGATATTTTAAAAAGTTTTGGTTCCGATGAACCAATCAAAGATAAAAATAATGATAATGTATTACATTTTTTAACTGTTTGTCATGGTGGTGACAGTCATAAACTTTATTATTACAAAGACAGTAAATTTTTTATTTGTTATACGTCATGTGGTTCCATGAGTCTTTATGATTTAATAATGACCATTAACAATATTGACTATTTTGAATCTTTTAAATTCCTTTGTAAATTTAAAAACATAACTAACTTTAGTCAAAAGAAAAAAGGATTGCATAAAAAAGAAAAAACAAATAAAGATTTAGATTTTTTAAGACTTCATCTTTATAAAAAGGAAAAACCAATTATTAAACTTCCTTCTTATAATAAATACATATTAAATATGTTTGATGATTATATTCCTTTATCATGGTACAAAGAAGGAATTAAAGATGAGCTTGCAGATATTTTTCAAGTTAAGTTTTATATAAATCAATTTAAAGGTATAATTCCACATTTTGATATTTATGGTAATTTAGTAGGCATCAGAGGAAGAAGTTTTTTACAGTATCAAATTGATTCTGGTAAAAAATATATGCCAATTACAATTCAAAATCTCACTTACCGATACCCAATGAGTTTTAATCTTTATGGAATATTTCAAAATCAGAATAATATCAGAAAAATAAAAAAAGCAATATTATTTGAATCTGAAAAATCTCCTATGTTGTATGGAAGTTATTTTGGACAAGAAAATAATATCGCATTAGCTACCTGTGGAATGTCATTTTCTTTATATCAAAGAGATTTATTGCTTTCGTTAGATATCGAAGAAGCGACAATATGTTTTGATAAACAATACCGAATAGAATTTATTGATGATGAAAATTTAGATAGAAATTCAAAGGTATGGAAAGAGTATGAAAATTATATAATTCGACTAATTAAAATATCAGAAATGCTTATGCCATATGTTAATGTTTCAATAGTAACTTGTTGGGATGATAGACTAAAATATAAGGACGCACCTATAGACAGAGGAAAAGATATATTTGAACAGTTATATAAAGAAAGATACTATGTCAATGATCTTGAGGAATTGAGACAAATGATAGAATAAAGGAGATGTTTAAAATAAAATATCGAGCATTGAACAAAGGATATGATTTAATTAGTGAAAATGAACTCTTACATAAATTATTAAAAAATAGAGGAGTAGAAGATCCTGAAAGACTATTAAATCTAGATGAATCAGTTATACATAATGGAATGCTATTTAAAAATATGGAGAGAGGATTAAATATGCTTCATTGGCATATTCAAAACAACAGTAAAATACATATTGTAGATGATGTAGACGTTGATGGAGCTACTTCAGGTACAGAAATAGATAATTACATATTAGATATTAATCCAAATATAATTATCACTCATTCAATGAACGAAAATAAGATACATGGAATTGTAATCAAAAATCTTAAAGAATATGATTTTGATTTATTAATTGTTCCAGATGCAGGTTCGTCAGATGCTAAACAGTGTAAAGAATTAGTAGAGACAAGGGAAGTAGATATATTAATTCTTGACCACCATGAAATAGAAGAAATTAATACTTATGCAATAGTTATTAATTGTCAAGATGGGCAATATCCTAATACCACATTAAGTGGAGCAGGAGTAGTTTATAAATTTATTAAAGAATATGATAAAAAATATGGGTTTAATTATGCAGATAAGTATTTGGATTTAGTAGCAATAGGAATTGTAAGTGATTCTATGGACTTAAGGAATTATGAAACTAGATATTTAGCATTAGAAGGACTTAAATTAATAAAAAATAATTTTATGAAGTGCTTTCTTAAGAAAAATAAAATAGAAGAAGATGGTATTAATTTCGAGTTTGTAGGATGGAAAATTGCACCATCTATTAATGCTGTTACAAGAATAGGATCAGAAGAAGAAAGAAAAGACTTAATTAATGCTTTTTTAGGAAAAGAAGAGATGCGAGAATATCAACCCAGAAGAAAGAAGAAGACAGACCCTAAACCTGATGTCATCATGCAAACATTACAAGAGTGCATGATTCGAGAAAGCACCAATATTAAAGCAAGACAGGATAAATTAGTCACTAAGTCAATGGAAGAATTAGTGAAAATAATCGAGTCTGAAAAACTCAATGAAAATAAAATAATTATGGTAAATGCAACAGATATATTAGAAAAATCCTTTTCTGGATTAGTTGCAAATAAATTAGCAGGAATTTATAAACGTCCAGTTATCGTGTTAAAACAAATAAAAAAAGAGAAAGAATCAAATGAGAAAGAAAAAATATATGGAGGAAGCTTTAGAAGTTATGATTTATTCCCTGTAGTATCTTTTATGGATGTATTGAAAGAACTTGACACTTTTATTATGTTAGGTGGTCATGACAATGCAGGAGGATTCAAGATAAAAGAGAGTAAACTTCAAGAGACATTAGATAAATTAAATGAACTGTTTAAAGATATAAATATAGAAGATGTGTATTTAGTAGATTATGAAATCCCTATTGGAAGACTTAAAGAAAAACACGTTCTTCAAGTTGGAAGATGGGAAAATATTTGGGGAAACACACTGAAGAAACCCATTTTTTGTATCACTGATGTTGTGATGCAAGTGGAAAAAATTCAATTGTTAGGAGAAAAAAGAAACTTTATTAAATTTGAAAAAGAGATAGGGCAAAACAAAATAGTATTCGTTAAAAAGTTTGGTGGAGAGCAGATTTATAATCAAATGATTATGAAAAACCATACTGGATTATCAAAGAAAAATAATAAAGTAAAGTTAGATATTATTGGAACATTTTCACTCAATAAATGGAATGGAAACGAATCACCTCAAATTGAGATTATAGATTTTAATGTTTCAAGCGTAAAAGATTTTAGGTTTTAAACTGTTTACCAAGGAGATGATAATTTGTTACCTTTTTCGGTCGAATATATCAATAAACTAAATGAAATATTTGTGCATTTACATGTACACTCAGAGTACAGCAACATCAGAATTTTAGATTCGATTAATAAAATTAAAGATATGGTTTTACATGCTAATTCATTAGGAAATAAAGCTATGGCGTTGAGCGACCATGAAACTGTCTCAGGACATGTAAAATTCCTCAATGTTGTCAAAGAATTAAAATCTAAAGAAAAAATACATAAAGACTTCAAACCAATTTTAGGAAATGAAATATATTTAGTAGATGAAGAAACAATGTATCAAGAAATGAATGAATGGGGCAGGACTCAGTTTTACCACTTCTTAGTGTTAGCCAAAGACGATATTGGTCATGAACAACTTAGAAAGTTATCTTCTACAGCATGGAAACGAATGTTTAATTATAAAGGAATAGAAAGAGTGCCTACATTCTATAGTGATGTAGAATTAATTGTAAACGAGAATAGAGGGCATTTAATCGTGTCCTCTGCATGTTTGGGTGGTAGATTACCAAACTTGATAATGAGACTGCTACAAGAAGAAAACGAAGAAGTTCAAGAACAAATAAAAGATGAGATAGATTATTTTATAAATTGGTGCTTAGATTTATTTGGTGAAGATTTTTATATTGAATTGCAACCTTCCTTGCAACAAGAGCAAATGGATTTTAATGCTATGGCAATAAAAATTGCAAAGGCATATGATATTAAATGGATTGTAACAACTGACGCTCATTATCTTACTTCTAAAGATAGAGAAGTACATAAAGCGTTTTTAACTTCAGAAGAAGATTCAAATGGTAATCGTGAAGTAGACATGTTTTATAGCACAACTCATTTTTTTACAGTAGGTGAAATATTTGAAAATATGTATTATTTAGAAGCAGAAGATATTGAAAGAGGAATATTAACCACTAAAGAAATTGCGGATAAAATTATAGGATATGACTTCTTTGCGGAGTCAATCATTCCCTTGAGGGAATTACCTAATAAATCAGAATGGCATCCAACTGATAAAAAAACATTAAACAAATATCCATATATAAAAGAACTTTATGAAGATGCAGAGAAGCAACACACTTTCTTAATTACTCAAACATTTAAAGGGATAGTAGAGAGAGAGATTAAAAAAGACAAGTTAAATGAAGTGTTAGAAAGAATCAATATCGAATGCAAGGAAATTATAGGAGCAAGTAAAGCCAAACATCAACCAATGGGAGCATATCTAAACACCATGCAAAAGAATGTAGATATTATTTGGGAAGATGCTGAGTCATTTGTCGGCCCCGGCAGAGGCAGTGCGAATGGTTATATAATTAACTATCTATTAGGTATCACACAAGTAAATCCACTAGAACAAGGTGTTGAAATGCCCCATTGGAGATTTATGAGTGCCGAAAGACCAGACATTTTTGATATTGATATAGATTACAGTTCTCATAAAAAAGATATAGTAATGGATAAGATAGTTAAATATTATCAAAGTATTGGAGGAGATGCAGTAAGGGTAAGCACATTTGGCACTGAAACATCAAAATCAGCCATTCAAACTGCGTGTAGGGGACTACATATCAACAATGACGTTGCGTTGTATTTAAGTAGTCTAGTACCTGTAGAAAGAGGAAAAGTTTGGAGTGTGCATGATTGTTTTTATGGGAACGAAGAAAAAGGAAGAAAACAAGTAACAGAATTTAGGAATATGATAAGTGAATATACAGACAAAAATTTATTAAATATTATTTTAGGAATTGAAGGATTAATTAATAAAAGATCAACACACGCTTGTTTTGATAAAGAAACATTAATTACTACATCTGAAGGATTAAAAAGAATTATAGATGTAAAAATTGGAGATAGTGTTTTAACTCATAAAAAAAGATTTAAACCAGTTGTTGACTTAATTAAAACCAAAGCAAGCACGATATACACTTTAAAAACAAAAGCATCGTTTCCAGTAGAAGTTACTGAAGATCATCCTTTTTACGTAAGAGAAAGAACAGATATTGGAAGAGTAAAAACATTTAGTCAACCAAAGTGGAAGCAAGTGTATGAACTTACGATTGGTAAAGATTATATAGGAATTCCCATAAATAATGAATCTATTATTCCCGATAATAAACTTTCTCTTCCTTTTGACAATGAAAACTTTTGGTGGATTATTGGGAGGTACATAGGAGATGGTTGGACAGAAAGTTATCCTCGCCAAAGAAAAACAAACGAATGGATTGAAAATAGAATTATAATTTGTTGTACAAAAGTTAATGAAATAGAAAAACAAGAAATAATAAAACACTTAGTAGCTTTAGGTTTTGAGTTTAGAACAGAGGAAGTAAATACAACCTATAAAATACATATAAAAAATAAAGAATTGTATACTTATCTACAAGGATTTGGAAAATACGCACACGGGAAATATATTAATCAAGACCTATTTAATTTACCAAGAAATCTTATTAAAACATTCTTAAATGGTTATCTTAGTGCAGATGGACATCATTACCTCCATAATGACTCATATTGCATAAAAACTGTTAGTAAACATTTAGCAATAGGAGTAATGCAACTAATCAATAAGGCATATCAAAGGTATTCCAATATTACAATTTTACCGCCTAAAACTGAGTATATTGAGGGTAGAGAGATTAATTCAAAAGAAAAGTATGAAATAAGATTTACTAAAGATACTAGGAGTAAAGAAAAAAGTTTTTATGAAGATGGTTATATCTGGACACGTTTATCCTATTTAAAAAAGAAAATAGAATATAAGAGTATGTATAATTTAACTGTATTAGATGACAACTCTTATGTTGCTCATGGTTTAGGTGTTCACAATTGCGGAGTTATTATAGTAAATGAAGAATTTACAAAACACAATTCTATAATGAGAAGTCCCAGTGGAGAACTAATATCTGCATATGAGCTACATGATTCTGAACAGGTATCAAATTTAAAATATGACTTCTTAAATACTAAAACAGAATCTATGCTACAACTTACAATGGAAATGTTGGTAAAGAATAATAAAATGAAGTGGCAAGGTAGTTTAAGAAAAACATATAATAAATATCTTCATCCAGACGTTATTGATTTTAAATCAAAAGGAATGTGGGATATTTTATGTAAAGGTGAGATGCTATCCGCATTTCAATTTGAATCAAATGTAGGGGAACAGGCAATTAAATTAATTCAACCACAGAATCTAATTGACGCTGCTAACGGAAATACAGTTATGAGGTTGATGGTAGATGAAGGTGAACAACCATTAGAGAAATTTGTAAGATATAAAAATGATATTTCTGAATGGTATAGAGATATGGAGAAGTTCGGATTAAATAAAGATCAAATTAAAATAATGGAAAAACATTTATTGCAGGACAATGGGGTGTGTTCAAGTCAAGAACGTATGATGTTGTTGACTATGGATAAAGATGTTTCGGGATTCGGAGTAATAGAAAGCAATAAACTTAGAAAAGGTTGTGCTAAAAAATTACAAGAAGTAATTGACGAAGCTAAAACAATGTTCTTTGAATGGGGTAAAAAATCAAACACTCCCCAAATACTAATGGACTATATCTGGGATGAGCAGATAGCAATGCAACTAGGGTATGGATTTTCGATACTTCATGCTGTAGCATACACAATTATTCTTATTCAACAATTGAATTTAGTTTACTATTACCCTGCTATCTATTGGAACACAGCAGTATTGATGGTTGAATCAGGAGCAGTTGATAGAGAGACTAGTGAAGACTCTGAAATTGAAGCAAAAGAAAGAACTACTAATTATGGAGAAATTGCAAAGGCAATAGGCAAATTACAAGCGAAAAATATCAATATATCATTGCCATATGTTAACAAGGCAGAACAAGGGTTCTTACCCAATGAAGAAAATAATGAAATTATTTTTGGATTTAAAGGCATTATGAAAATCAACAATGAAACAGCACAAATTATTATGCAAAACAGACCGTTCATCAGTTTAAAAGATTTTCATGAAAGATTAGTATTGGTTAAAAGAGAGGTAACTCTAAAAACAGGCAAGACACAAATGAGATCACTAGTTGCAGAAGGTCAAACCATTATGCTAATTAAAGCCGGAGCGTTTGATAAAATCGAAAACAAACCAAGGGAAGAAATATTAGAAGATTATTTAAGATTACTTAATCCTTCGAAGCAAAAATTAAATTCTAAAGACATTGCAAAAATAGCGGAAATGGGAATTATTCCTTCTAACCTAAAAGATGAAATGAAATTTTATAACTTTAGAGAATATTTAACATCCATGAGTAAAAAACAAGATGAACAGACAAAAACAATTTTTTGGTATAAAATTCACGATGAATATAATGAAGAAGATACTGATTATGCTAATAGCTTTTTTTTGGAGCATTTTGCCAATGAAATGGAAGAGAATAAAGACTATAAATACAATGAAGAAGGATATTTATTAGTAGCACTAGGAACCTCACGTAAGGGATCTTTTGATTCGCTTTACAAGAAAAAAATATCTCAGTTGAGCAAGTGGATTACCACTGAGGAGTGTATAAATACATATACCGAGAACATTTTTCAAAATATCAAGAATGAATTTATGCAAGGCACTGTCAGTTCATGGGAAATGGAAAGTATGAACTACTATTATCATCAACACGAACTTGCAAATATTGACAAGGACAAATACGGAGTAGTAGATTTTAAATCATTGCCTGAAGACCCTATAGTAATTGGATTTACAAAATATAAGGGACTTCAATACCCTAAGTTTCAATTGGATAGAATTGTGGGAACCGTATTAGACAGAGACAAAAATAAACATTCAGTTACAATTCTGACTCCTGATGGAGTTGTAGTATTGAAGTTTTATTCAGGTCAATTTTCTTTTTATGACAAAACAATTTCAAAAGACATTGGTGAAGCAGATGAAACAGGTAAGGTTAAAAAAGTAGTATTAGAAAATGGATGGTTTCAACGAGGAAACCTAATTATGGTCACAGGATTTAGAAGAGGAGATATATTCAAACCAAAAAGATATAAAAATTCTATATACCAACACGCATTGTCAAAGATTGTAGAGGTTAGGGAAGATAATGAATTAGTGCTTCAAAATGATAGGGTGCAATTGGTAGAATAGTTAATGAGGAGAGGGTGAAATAGTGGGAGAAGAATATGAAGATATATTAATTAAATGCAAGGTTCGTTTATCAAAACAAATGTTTCCCAAGGATAAGTTAATCTGTAGTGGAGATTTCGGAATAATTTCCACTACAGTATTGGATACTTTACAAGGTGAACCCCAAACAAACAAATGGGGATGTATTACCCTGACAGGAGTTATGGGATGTGACATAAATGATGACGAAATATATGTTGTAATAGGTAAAGAGGTTGATAATGATAAGTTTGGTCTACAATATCAAGTAGTATTTATGTGTGTGGACACAAAGTTAACCAACAAAAATGATCAATATAAATTCCTTGAAAAAGTATTACCTGAAAAACAATGTGTAGAAATCTTTAAAACATTTGAAAATCCAATGGAAATATTAGAGAATAAAGATGTTAAAGCACTATGTACCGTTAAAGGTATTGCCGTTCCTACTGCTTTAAAGTTAATAGAAAAATATGAAAATAGTAAAGATTACTCTGAAGCATATGTTGAATTAGACAAATACGGGTTAACTAAACATATGATTGATAAATTGGTTGATTATTTTGGAAGTCCTAACATTGTAATTACTAAAATTAATGAAAATCCATATTTATTAATTGATGAAATGGATGGGATAGGATGGGAAAAAGCAGACGAAATGGCATTGAATGGTGGATTAGGGGAATATTCAATCAATCGAATCAAGGCGTATATCAAATATTATCTATATGAAGAGGCGAACACTGGTAACACATGGGTAGATATTGATGATTTATTAGATGCAGTTGATGAATCAATTGGTTATGACCTGCCACAAGAGATACTATCTCAAGCATTGAGAGAAATGAATGAGAAAGGTATCATCTGGACTAACGAGGATAAAGACAAAGTGGGTTTAATGAAATATTATAAGTTAGAGAAAAAAATTGCTGAAGAATTACATAGATTAAATTCAGTAGTAAATACTTTTGGGATTGGTGATTGGGAAACAAAAATTAAAGGGTTAGAGCAAAGACAAAATTGGGAGTTTACGGATGAGCAAATAAATGGTATACAGGCAATATTGGAACATCAGGTAGTAATTATTACTGGGTCTGCTGGATGTGGCAAATCGTCCACAGTAGCAGGAATGTTGGAAGTGTTTAAGGAGAATTATACTTTTGCTCAAACAGCGTTGTCGGGTAGAGCGTCTTGTAATTTGAGCGATATCACTGGTGAAGACGGTTATACAATACATAGACTACTTGGTTATAATCCCAAAATTGGTTTTATTTATAATAAAAGTAATAATTTACCCAAAGATATTTTAATCCTCGATGAATTAAGTATGGTTGGTGCAGATATTTTTTACAAGTTAATTCAAGCAATTGAAACAGGATCTAAATTAATAATGCTTGGAGATAAGCATCAATTAGAGGCTATTGGAGTAGGGAACATTATGTTCGACATGATGGAAAGTGGATATATAAAATGTGTAGAACTAACGAAGATTCACAGACAAGCTGAAAAATCTGCAATAGTTACAGAGAGTATAAAAATAAAAGATCAAAAACAAATAATTGAAAAAAGTTTTATTGGTAAAGAAATAAGAGGAGAATTACAAGATTTTGAATTGGATATTTATACAAATAAAGATTATACTTCTAAAAAAGTTGTAGAACATTTTAAAGAGTTATTACCTAAGATAGAAGACATTTTTGATATTCAGGTAATTGTGCCAATGAAAAACCGAGGCAAAGCAAGTGCATATTATTTAAATAATCTACTACAAGAAATTGTTACAGATACAAATAATAGCAAAGGTTTATTGGTCGGAGAAAATTCAAAGTATCCATTTACTATTTTTATTGGTGATAAGGTATTAAATAATAAAAATAATTATGAAGCATTGAATGAATATGGTGACGAAGTACCTATTTTCAATGGAGATTTAGGTGTGGTAGTTGATATGGATATTCAAAGGAGGACGTTAGTAGTTAATTTTAATAATAAAGGAAATATATATATTTCTAAAGCACATCTACCATATATGGCTCTTGGATATGCGATGACTTGTCATAAGGCACAGGGGTCTGGAATTAAATATGTAATATCCGCATTAGATTATACTCACTATAAATTACTCACAAAAGAAATGGTGTATACAATGCAAACTAGAGCGAAAGAGTATTGTGTCTTATGTGCAGAAAATAAAGCATTAAGATATGCCACCACTCATACTAGCGTATCTACAAAGCAAACTCATTTAAAAGAATTACTTCAGATGTATAATCCACCATCAGATGAAAATAATAATATTTGACTTTTAAACTCCTCCTATGCTATAATAAATACTATGATATACATTTATTCCAAATAAATTTTTAACCCAAAGAAGGTGATTACAATGTAAATTCTCACAAATTATTCATTTTCCAATAATATCCACCCCTACAACCCTTGATACAGGCGACTTTCAAAATCGTAAAATAGCATAAAATGCATCTTTTATTCTATTCAATTTAAGGAGTGATACATATATGTTCTTATCATATAAAATCAGAGAAATCAAATCTAAAATAGTTAGTGTAAAAGATGGAATATCAAATCTAATCAAGTGGTTCCCTGTAATTTGGAATGACCGTGACTTTGACCAATATTACATTTATAAAATCTTAGCAACAAAATTTGAACATATGGAAAAATTCTTTAGAAATGATGCTTGGTCAACCAAAGCTAACAAGGAAGCACATGAGATTATGATTGTTAAAAATTTAGCAAAAAGATTATCAAGTGAAAATTATTTAACCAATGCCACAGTTGAATATGATAAATTATATGGTGATAAAGAATTATTTGGTTCAGAACCAACAGACAATCTTAAATTTAGTAGATTAGTAAATATAGGGACGAAACATCAAAACGATATGTTTGATAGAGCTTGTAAACACAGTGAGTATATGAAACAACAAGATAAAGATATGTTGTTTGATTTAATCAAGAAAAATATTGATGCTTGGTGGGATTAAGGAGGTGATACATATAAGATATGACTGATTTTTGTTTATGTAAAAATGACAAATGTGAAAATTCTAATATATGCAAACGATTTTTAACGAAAGAATCGCAATTAAATAATCCAGTTTACATACGATTTGAGAACTTATGCAAGGAAAATAATAATTATAAATGGTTAATGGAGATTGATCAAATTATTGTTAAGGAAGAAGGTGATACATAATAAAGAGGGTAATGATGCTTGAATGTGTTGAAGAAACCGATGGATTTACGGTTGGAAAGAGTTATAAATGCCTAAGTAATGCAGGTTTATATGTTGAAATGGTAGATGATAATAATGAAAGAGTAATATTATTTGGAAGTCATTTCAAAGGATTTACAAAACAAAATAAATAATAAAGAAGGTGAATAATCAATCGAAAAATACCTAGATCAAATTATTGAAGAAATCAAACCATTGATTAATAATTATCATAAACTTAGTTTGACTGAAAAAGATAAACTAAGATCATTGAGTATTCGATTAAGCAGTTATATTGGTGAAACAATCTATAGTAAAAGGGTTAGTAGTTGTGAGTTTAAGGATAGTGGGGTGACAATCAATAATGATGAATTATGATGGTATGGATATATTAGATGAAGTTAGAGAAATTAAAATACTGTTAGACAAATTCCCTAATCTAAATGAAGAAGAAACTGAACAGTTAAGGGTATTATCTAATAATATAAGTGTTGATATTGCAGGAATGCAATATGACATGAAAGTAGAGGAGCAATTAGAAAGAGAATGGCAACTACAAAACAGATAGTAAATTAAATGATAAATGATTATAAAATAATAATATTGGAGGATACATAAGTGATAACATTATATTCAAACGATTGTCCAAAATGTAAAATACTAAAACTTAAACTTGATAGTAAAAACATCCAATATAACTTGTGTTCTGATATAGATATGATGGTGGCTAAAGGATTTCAATCAATGCCAATGTTAGAAATAGATGGAGCAACAATGAATTATTTAGATGCAATAAATTGGGTAAAGGGGCGATAATCATAGATATTAAAATGAAACTCAACAAGAACTTTGTAGCTTGCTTAAATAAAATGGAAACAAAATACGGAGAGAAATTTGAACGAATTAACGGATTTCATAACGATAATCTCAACTTCAATGACTTTATTGATAATTTTATAGATAGCAAGAGTGTCGCAGATGTCAGTATTGATGCAAATGCTAATAGTAGCACAAAAGATATTAATACATTAAAATCAGATATGACTAAACCGCATTTAAAATTGTTAGCATTTAATAAGATTTTCTATGAAATCACCAAAAAATATGGATTACCAGTAGCAGAAGAGTGGTTGGAATTAGAATGGAATGGGGCTTATTATCTACACAATGCTACAACAAGTACATATTTACCTTATTGTTATGCTTATGATTTAGATCAAATTGTAGAAAAAGGATTATATTTTATTGATAAATTCAAATCTACTCCTGCACAACATTTAACAACATTTAATGACCATGTATTAGAGTTTATTAGTTGGACTGCTAATCGTAGTTCAGGAGCAGTAGGACTTCCAAGTTATTTAGTTTATTCATATTACTATTGGAACAAAGATGTTAGCAATAATTTCTACCTAAAAGATCCAGAATATTATCGAGAACAATGTTTCCAAAAGTTTATTTATGATTTGAATCAACCATATTTGCGTCTTACAGAATGTGCTTTTACAAACATTTCAATTATGGATAAAAATTATTTAACGGAATTATTTGGTGCAAGGCAATTTCCTGATGGGGAATTTGCGATTGATCATATTGATGGAATCATTGAACATCAAAAAGTTTTTATGAAAGTAATATCTAAAATTAGAGAAAAATTAATGATGACATTCCCTGTTTTAACCTATTCCCTACTTTTCCAAAATGGAAAATTTATTGACGAAGAATTTGCTAGATGGTGCAATAAACATAATATGAATTGGTATGATAGTAATTTTTATGTAGGGAATGATGTTACAACCCTTTCTAATTGTTGTAGGTTGTTAAGTAATACATCTAAATTAAATGGATTTATTAACAGCATTGGTGGAACTTCTCTTTCTGTTGGTAGTAATCAAGTTAATACTACAAATCTAAGAAAAATAGCATTAGAATCAAATAAGGATCAATGTAAATATATTGAAATTTTATCAAAGAGAACACATTTAAGTATTAAAGTATTGGACGTAGTTAGGAGTATCATTAAAAGAAACATTGAAAAAGGATTACTTCCTAATTATACATATAATCTTGTAAAAATGGAGAATCAATATAATACTCTTGGGATTACTGCTATGTATGAAGCAGTAAGAGATATGGGATTAATACAAACAGATGAATTTGGGAGTCGTTCTTACACGGAAGAAGGTTTAAATTTTGCCACAAATGTATTAAGAGTTATTAATGAAATCAAAGACAGTTACAATTTTGACTATAGTATTAATATTGAAGCTGTTCCGGCTGAACGAGCAAATTCAGTATTGTGTACAAAAGATAATTTACTATATTCAGAATACGAACAAGATTTTCTTTACAGTAATCAATGGATTCCTTTAATGGAAAATTGTACAATCCAAGAAAAGATTAGATTAGGTGCAGTATTAGACAAAGAATGTGGTGGAGGGCAAATCCTTCATGTGAATCTTCAAGGGAAATTTGCAAGTGAAGAACAATCATGGGATATGTTAAATCATTTAGCTAATTCAGGAATAATCTACTTCGCTTATAATGTACAAATATCAGTATGTGACGAGGGGCATGGATTTTTTGGTGAGCATTGTCCAACTTGTGGCAAATCTAAAGTAGATGTCTTCAGCAGAATTGTCGGATATCTAGTTCCTACTCAATCATATAGCAAAGAGCGTAAACAAGAATTTGAGAAAAGAAGATGGTTTATATTAGACTAAAAAATATAATGGATGAAAACTTTCAAGATTATAAAAAAACATCTATGATGTTAGCTACATGCCAATGTGACTGGAAATGTGCAAAAGAAGGAGGATTTGATGTTTCTATTTGTCAAAACTCTGAGTTAGCAAAACAGAAAAACATTGAGGTGTCTATTGATTCTATTGTTGATAGATACCTCAACAATCCAATTACTCAAGCAATAGTAATAGGGGGATTAGAACCTATGTTACAGTTTGATGAAGTATTAGAACTCATAAATGTCTTCAGACAAAAATGCGAAGATGATATTGTAATATATACTGGTTATTATCCAGATGAGATAATTGATAAACTATGTAAACTAGTAGAATATAAAAATATAATTGTTAAGTTTGGAAGGTATAAAGAAAATAGTGGCAAAGTATTTGATGGGGTATTAGGGATATGGTTATCATCTAGTAATCAATATGGGGTAAAAATTAGTTAATATAGGAGGAAAATAAAAATAGAAAGGTTTTGTGAAATTTGCGGAAGTAATAAAGGTGTAAGATTTAATGAAAAACTTCAAAAACTTATTTGCAAAAGACATTATTGGCAGTTGTGGAAATTTGGAGAAATTTTACTAGACAAAATTAAAAATGTTTGTGAAGTTTGTGGCAGTGATAATAAGATTGGTTTCATTGATGGTAAATATTATTGCGGAAGACATTATCAACAGATGAAAACTTATGGGTATATAAAAACAAGGACAGTTAGAGATTTGAATGAAATAGTTTTATATGATACATATGCCGAAATAATTTTATACAATAAAGATTGTAAAGAAGAAGCAAGAGCATTGATAGACATCGAAGATGTAGAAAAATGCAAAAAATATAAATGGAAATTAACAAAAGATAAATATGCAATGAATCATAAATTAGGCAGATTGCATAATTACATAATGAACTTCTCTCCACCAAAAGACAAATCTAAAGTAGTTAATCATAAAAATAGACATAGAATAGATTGTAGAAAAAATAATCTAGAAATTACTACATATCAAGTTAATGGTATAAACAAGGGCAAACAATCTAACAATACTTCTGGTTTTGTAGGTGTGTCTTGGGATAAATCAAGGAATAAATGGGAAGCGAATATAAAATTTAATAGAAAGAAAATATTTCTAGGTTATTTTAAAGATATCAGGGACGCAGTGAAAGCAAGACAAGATGGAGAAATTAAATACTTTGGTGAATTGGTCAATAGAGAGAACGATAAATATACAGTATTCAAACATGAAAAATAATAATATATAGAA
>Ga0209728_1000780_pt1 | contig 22688 bp, 28 predicted proteins | sample RifGroD1_FD_183997 | JGI IMG/M metagenome (GOLD analysis project Ga0209728, IMG submission 183997) | Groundwater microbial communities from Rifle, Colorado, USA - Groundwater D1 (SPAdes) (version 2) | ecosystem: Environmental > Aquatic > Deep subsurface > Groundwater | place: Rifle, Colorado... | reverse complement strand
GCAACAGTAATATTGAATCAAAGAATGATAGAGCATGGTAAGTGGTCTGTATGTTCTGAAAAGTAACCACACCAAAAATTAGTTTGATGGAATTTAGAACTAAAATAATTTATGAAGGCAGGAATTATAATGGAAGAAAAACAAATCAATATTAACAAACATATGTATTTCAGCGTTGAGTATGGAAGATTTTATTTAACATCAGAGGCATCTGAAATTATCTATAGACAAAAAGAATTAATTTGCAGTTATAGTGGAGCTAATGAATGGATTCATCATTTTACTTGTGAAATGCTTGATTTTTGTTCAGGTACTAGTATTTACAATTACGCACTAGGGACTATCAGGCACGAAGAAGAAATGGCAAAAGTATTCAATTCTAATAAAGAAGGTTTGGTTAATTTCATTAATAAAACAACTCAGGAACCTTGGGGTAAAAAGATGTATGAAATGATCGAAATGATTATTGACGGAGCAGTAACCAATTAACCAAATAAAAATTCCATTTCATCTTATAGAAGGGAGAAAATTATAATAATGGAACTAACTAAAGAAATGTTAAATTGTCTAAAATTACCTCACACTATTATTAATGGTTGGGAAGGGTCTTGTGGGAATTGCTTAGTGTTTTTGCGAGATGAAGTAGTAATGCGGAATGGGCAATGTACAATTTCAATAGACTGTCTTAAATGGCTTAATGAACAGGAAAGAACATTGAGCAAATAAAGCGATATTCATATTAAAATAATTTAAGAAAGAGGTTTTATAAATGAAAAAGAAAATTATTGGAAGTATTATCGGATTAATAGTTGTATCTACTGTTTTAACAGGTTGTCTTGAACCAGATAAGGCAACTCAAGTAATGAAAGAGCAAAATGAAAATAAGAAAAATCAAGCAGCAAATATGATGGAACAAACACCTACACCAAATTTTAATCGTAGTCTGAAAGAGCAAAATGAAAATAAGAAAAATCAAGCAGCAAATATGATGGAACAAACACCTACACCAAATTTTAATCGTAGTCTAGAAAGAGAAAATATTATCAATAGACTTAAAAACACTAATGATCCAAATCAACTAACTTGGATTTATCCAATGAGTGCAGGAAGAGTAATTGGAAGGTTCCCAGTTAGAGGCAAAATTACTTCGGGAGGGAAAAGATTAACATCTACACAACAATTTCTTTCAGGTGGTAATTATACTTTAGGTGAAGCTCCAGATGAAATGGGTGCTTATGGTTCAAGTGGAGATTATGTATTTTGGTTTGACCCTGCAGGAAGAGGCCCATTCCAACATAGAGGTGATTATTTTGTAACTCCTGTACCTTATAAAATTGATTCAGGATATGGAACAATTACTTATGAAGTTGATACAAGTGAAGAATCGAAAAGAAGTAATTATGAAGATCAAATTAAAAAGAATCAAATAAATGGAGGTAATTAATTATGAAAAGTATTGCAAAAATTTGGTTATTAGTTTTAGGAATGTTTGTTGCCATTGGAGTAGTTGGGTTCATAGGGAAAACAGTTCTATTTCCTGTCCATGTACTAGATAAAACTACTGAAACTGGATATGGAATTGTGGATAAAACACTCAATGCTGATAATGTACTTTTTAATTATGAACAATTCCATGATCTTTATCAAGGAGCAAAACAACAAGCAGTTAATATTTCTAATAGTAAAACTCAAATTAATAACTTGAAAGAAACTTATGGAGAAGACGCTAGTAAATATCCTAAAGATGTACGAAATGATTTATCTTTTCAACAACAAAATCTAGAGGGATATTTGCTACAATATCAAAAAATCGTATCTGAGTTTAATTCAAATAGTAAAAAATTAAATAGGGAATTGTTTAAAGCAAAAGAATTGCCTTATCAGTTACCAATGGATTATAAAGAATTAGGAATTTAATATTTAAAACAATATACCATATGTAGTGTTTAATCAGATACCATTGCATATGGTATACATAAAGGAGAATATAAATAAATGAACTTAACTAAAAAGCATCTCAACATCATATACAATGGAATAGTGTAACTTGATTGTTGTTCATGCTATATTGCTACTGAATGTCATATCAACAATAAAACTTATTGTCAAGAAATTAGTGAATGGTTGAAAGATCAAATTATTAAGGAGGAAAAATAATTGAATAAAATTATGATGCTTAAAGCAAATAGCCCTGCGACACATAAACTAGGTGACATTGGCAGAAAATATGATGATAAAATTAGGATTCATTCAGATGATGATACACATTACATAGGAAGTTTCGAAGAAGGTTATGGTTTTATTAATGTAAAATTTAACAAATCAGATTGCAGACAATTAACCCAAATGGAAAGAGAAAAACTCAATGGCAATTGGTATACAATTAATGGTAATCCATTATATAGAATTTATGTTGACGAGGAAGGAAATATTGTCAATGGAAAAGTTTTAACTGTAAAAGGTGTTATTAGCAAAGTTACCGATTCTTTAGGAAATGATAAACATAGTAATTTTATTAATTTAGAAGTTGAGTTTGGCGAAGATATATTAATTGGTAGAAGTATTGTTATGTTGACTGGAAAAGGTGCTATTACTACTTCAAGAGTGACTAATGTTAATATTCATGAGAAGCAATATATGATTTATACTAAAAATAGTATCTATTATATAGAGGTAACTAATGGCTGAAAAGATCATTGCATATCTAAAACAGGAAGCAGATAAAGAAGTAGTTAGAAAAGCTAAAGCAAAAGAGCAAGATATAAGAGGATACATAATTGGTAGCGTTTATAAGGCACAAAAGAGACGAAAAAAGTACATGGGGAGGTAGTGAGTATTATAGACAAATAAATTGACTCAATTAAAGGATGTGTAAAAATATGACATTTTACTGGGTTGTATGGTTTACAGGTGGAGCTATAGGGATATTAGGAGGAATATATTGCTTGTATTATGCAGTTAAATACCTATAGATTTAAGAATTTAAGTGAAAAAGTGGCAAAACTATGTGTGATGAATTGGATAGTCTAAGAAATGAAACTACAAAGAAATTAGGCAAACTAATTATTGATAAAGACAACTTAAAAGATGCGTTGGAATATTTGTTAGATACGTACATTCAATTAGTCGATAATGCTTGCCAGTGCAAGAATATGTATTTTGATGATCCTACAGAATTATGCCCATATTGTAATGTTAAAGAAGTATTAAAAGAGATTGAACAAAAAGGAGTGTAAAATTTATGTCAATGTCTATAGATGTAATTACTGGTTTTGTTGCTCTAGGTGGTTTAGGAATAGGATATTATATAATTAACTCCAAAAATACTAAAAGTAAGAAATCAGAAAAAGAAATTATCATTCCATATACCAGACCAGCACAAGAAAGAATTCAATTTTCTAAAGTTAATACAGATGTTAAAACTACACCAATTACTTCATCAACTACAAAGAAAACTCAAACTCCTTCAAGAAGTTCAAATACTATTCGTAGTCACAATACATATGTTGATGATGATTTTTATCCTGTGCATCATGATTATGGAAGTAGCTCTCATAGTAGTTCGCATGATTATCATAGTTCGTATGATTCTGGTGGAAGTTATGACTCAGGTGGTTGCGATTGCGGAGGATGTGATTGATATCCTTTAAGTTGTAGTTTTTAATGGATTAGAAATATAAATTTAAGAAGGAGGAAAATACAAATGGATACAAAATTAATATTAGATTTTCTTAGTAAATTGGGTGAACAGGTGAGTTCTACGGGTCAAGAGGTATTTAAAATTTACATGCAACAATCATATGTAGATGGAATATCATCTTTAATTTGGGCATCAGTGTTGTTTTTGATATTTATCGTTGGATGTAGTGTCACTGGTTTTACTTTAATGTCTAGAGGTAAAAAATTAGATAGAGAAAACTTTTGTTCTACAAACTCATTTGAAGAAGAGAAAATAATGTATTATGGTATTGGAATTGCATTTATTGTAATAGGATGTATTCTTTTCTTAATATTCGGGATGCCAGAACTAACAAATGGAATTAAACATTTGATTAATCCTCAGTATTATGCTTTGCAAGATTTAGCTAACGCTGTTAAAAGTGCGGTAAAGTAAATTTAATTGTTCTAAGAAAGGATGAGATTAATTGAGTTCATTTAGAAAAGAATTTGCTACATACACATTAGAATAATTAAAAAATAATGATTTTGGTTTTACTCTTAATGATTCATTTGTTTCAGAAAATGAAGTTAAAAGTATGCTTGATTCAATAGAAGCAGGTGTAAATATAGTAAAGGAAGGATTAGAGAATATCAAAGGGTTGACAGAAATAGATGATATTTATAATATTGTGAAAGTGTTGTCTGATAAATTGTATTAATTCTTGATATAAAGGAGGATTTCAATGTAGGGTTTTCAGATGAGCAATCTATGAGTTTAGTATTAAATGATGCTAAGAAATTAGAGGATAGGTTTAATAAATTGGGTTCTGGCGTAAAATCAAAGAAGTAATAAATATATGGGGAGTTAAATCTCCCCATCTCTAAAAATATTAATTAAAGAAAGGACGTTAAATAGTATGGATTTAATATTTTACAATGGACAAAAATTATATATTAAACAAAAAGAATCATATCAAAGATGCGTTGATTATTTGGAAAAAGATTTAGGTAAAGTCTTATTACCTTATCAGAAAACATTTATACATAATTTAGTTAAAAGTAAAGAAACTAATAATATTTATGGTGATGATTTTAAAGTTGAAATTTCTAGTAAAGTAAATTCTCAAAATGATTATATTTTATCTATTAAAGATTATGATGAGAATCAAGTATTTGAAAATGAAATTATTATTAGTTTTGATAAGAATGAATTGAGACAATTAATAAGTTTGTTGGAAGGATGTTTATAATGAAAGAATCTGTAATCCTAGACAGTGGCAAATATACTGTGATTTTAGAATCAAGTAATTCAAAATTTTTGTTTTACGCATTGAGATATAATGAACAGTGGGAAGCTGGTAAACATCTTGATAATTTACATTTAGCTATGTTTCAAAGGATTAGAGATTTAGAAGATAAAATTAGTGAGAACATTAAATAAAATGGAGGTGAACCATACAATGGCAGTTATATATGATTGTATGTATTGCGGTAAAGGAATTAGTTCAGACATGAATTTTGAAGGTAATGCAGTGGATTTTCAAAAATGGTTTCTTGATAAGGTTAAACAATTGTCTGATAAATGTGAATGTAGAAAAGAAGATACTCATTGTCGGCACTTGCATACTGAATCAACTCATCCTTATGGTTGGATTGCATGTAAAGATTGTGGTAAATTATTGAGTTAAAATATAATTAATCAATAAAAGTAAAACCCTGTAACCCTTGCTACATAAGGGTTTCTAAAATCAAATAATCCAATAAAAGGATATTTTTATAGGATAAGAAAGGAGATTACATTAATGTTAATTCATTGTAGGAATTCGCTTTGTAAATATTATTGGGAAGACTCATGCACTATTATTTTAGAGAATAGGCTTGTAGCATTAGATGAGAATGGTAAATGTGAAGAGCAAGAAGAAGGTATTAGCGATTGGTATAAAGAAGGATGATTTCTTAAATATAAAAATAAAATTGTTTGACATTGGTATGATAATATAGTATAATTATTATGAGTCCAAAAATTAAAGAAAGGAGAATAACTTATGAAAACATCAAATTTCACAGACATCTTCAAATCTATGCAAACCAAATTCCCAGTGGAAGAATGCATAGAGAAAGACAAGAAAGAAGAAGCAATATATAATTCAAAGAATAAATATTTATGTTTAGTTATAGACAAAAGATTTAAAGATAATATAGAATTAAAAATTATGACTCCTTACATATGGGTAGGAAACGAATCAAGATATTCAGGACATGAAGATTTTAAAGACTTTGTTGGTTATGGATGGATTAATGAAAATGGTTATTATATTGATAACTTTGAAAATCCTATACATGTTATTGATGATGAAATTGTAATCGGGTTTGTGCCATATGAAGATAAAAATAGCGACGATCTAAAATTATGGGATATTGTAAAAGAAGAAGATTAATAAATATTTTACATGTGAATTGAGGTGATTAATTTTCATTGAATTTTAATAGACCAAAAAATGAAACTGAAACACACTTTCTACTAAAAGAAATATCTAAATACATATTATTCGGTTGGGGTTATAATAAACTTGGCACAGAAGTAGGTTCTATGTGGGATAATGATATATCAAAATTATTTCATAAACAAGGCAAATCACATAAAAATATTGTAGATTGCGTTGGATTAAAAAAAGTATCATTGGGTAGAGGCAAGTTCTACTATGACATGAAGACAATTGAAGCAAAAGCAAGTTTAAGTGATTATAAAAATGGTTTTTGTGGAGCTTGTGCAAGGACATATATTATAAGCACAGTAAATACCATACCAATTGAACTTTTGCCAAAACACATAGGATACATAGAAGTTGATATTAATAAATTTGAACTAAAGAAGTATTCTCAGAAAATTTCTGACATGCAAGGCGTTAACTTAGTCCGACAAGCTAAAAAGAAAATTGATTCAAGGTTCAAAGATGAAGAAAAGTATAGAAAATGGTGTGCAGATAGTTTAGAAAGAGTTGCTTACAGAAGTAGTAGCGAATTACTGTTCTGGCGTAACTATATTGAATTTAGTAATAATAATTAAAAAATAAATAATTGGAGGAATATTATTTTGATTAACTCAATAATGAATAATATTAGAGTTGCTAAAGTAAATTGTTTTAATGAAGAAAGATTAGGTGCAGGAAAAGGATTTTTAGTTTGGTTAGTTGCAAATAATGGTTATGATTTTGGGACATATAGAGATAATGATTATGAAGAAGATTTTCCAAGAAAAGAAGTAATGTTTATAGATAATACAATTGATGAAGCACTGCATCAAGCATCAGATTTTCTACTTGGATTAGAATTACAAAAAGTAACCAGAAACATTAAGGAAAGTGGAATTATTATTGGCGAATCTTTAAAGTCGTTGAAAGTTTAGATTTATTCTATATAGGAGGTGAGAAATATAATGGAATCAACATCACGTAAAATGATTGATGAATTTAAAAATAATCCAGCAAAAGCAATTAAACAATTAGAGTTCTGTGGATATGAATGTGAAGGTGGAGTAATGGTTAACAATATGGCATTTATTGCTTTGAAAGAATTAATTATGGAGGATGATAGGTAAATTGCAAAAAGTAAGATTCCTTAAAGATTTTAACTCATTTAAGAAAGATACTTATCGAGTTATCATGGAAGAAAATGCATTGTATTATCGTATTCAAGTTAATTTGGATAGTGATGAGTTATATTGAATACATAAAAATGATTGTGGAATGTTATTTCAGGTTGTGGAGAGGAGTTAGAAAATAATGAAAAGAGAAGATATTGTGGCATTTCAAAAAGTAGTGCCTCATTCAAAGAGTATATGTGGCAGTTTAGACAATAGCTATGTTTGGGAAATGGCAAAAGAAATAAATCAACCATATTTATTTGTATATAAAATTGATCATGAAAAAATTGTTTTAAAATATAATGAAGATGATTTTGGAGATTTTTTCTTACCAGAAGATTTTGAGCTATACATAGAGAGTAATACAAATCAAGATAATAATAATGAAAGTGGGAATATTATAATGAAAAAATCAGAATTAAATAGTTCAATGCTTTTCAAAATGCGCGATGGAGATTTATATGCTTTGTTAGATGATGTTGAAAGCAATAAAGTATTCTGCAATAAAGAAGATATTAAACAAGGATATAGTGATTATGGAATATCAATTAATGATTATGATGAAGATTTATCTCCAGAAGATGAAGCCTATGACATTGTAGCAATTAAACAAAGAAATAGTTGTGTGAAAGTTATTGCTGATGTTCTATCAGATACAGAACCAGAAAAATGGGATTGGGTAGAAGAGACAGAAAAAGATGTAGAAGAACAAAAAGTTGAAAACATTGTCCAAAATATTACAATTAATATTACTATTGATTCATCTAATAAAGATTCGTCACAATTTAGAGAATTAATTAATGGACTTAGCAAATATGCAACTCAATATTCAAAAGTGTAAAACCAAGAATCAAGCTATGAGTGCGTTGTAGGGTTCGGTACTTGGCATGAAATCAAAATTTGATTCGATTATAAATATAAAAATAATGTTTGACATGTTTTGTCGATTATGTTATAATTATTAGGTGGTTAAAAATAAACAATATTTTATAGAAAGGATTGATGCCTATTAAGATGACATCATTTGGGATGAAACCTATTAAGAGAAATAAGGGGCCAAGTTCTTTCAATATATTTTTAAAAGTTTGTGTATAAAATAATAAATAAAAATATTGAAAGAAGGAATTAATACATATGTTAAAAGAAACAATGAACAATGTTTATGTGGTGGGACAATTGGTTAAAAAAGATTTAGCAATTAAAAATGTTGACGTAAAAGATAAAGACGGTAATGTAGTTGGTCAAGAGCAAGCTATTAGTGGAGATTTAATTATTAGAACTCTTGACGGTAGCGAAAATGAAGTATCATATTTTTCAAAGAAACTAAAAAAAGATGGTAGTGGAGAAAACTCTATTTTTAAAGGTTTAGAAACAGTAATGAATGAATATAAAGCACTAGAACAATTTCCAAATGAAGCAGACATTATTAAAATTGGATCTGGGCAATTCAATGTTCAAGATTACAAGGGAAAAGATGGGGAAGTTAAAACATACGCAGGAATCAAAGCTAATTTTGCTAATAGACTAACCCTAAAAGAGATTGAAACAACTCCTATGGAGGCTAAGTTTGAAATCGAAGGTGTGGTTGTTAAACTAGAAGAAGAAGTATATAAAAATGAACCCACGGGGAATGCAAAAGTTACAGTAAATCTTCTGGGTTATGAAGGTACAATTATTCCAGTGGTGTTAACAGTTCCTAAGTCAATCGCAGAACCTTTTATGTCTGCTGGTTTTTTTGAGGGGGGTTTCGCTAAATTCACTGGTAAGTTAGTAAATACTAAAGAAACTGTTGAAATAATAGAAAAAATGGCTTTTGGAGCAGACAACGTAAAAGTAGTTACAAACACTGTAAGTAGGAAAGAAATTATGGGAGGTAGTCCAAAAGGCACTCCAATTGAACATGAAATTGACGAAACAGAATATGCACAAGCCATTGCAAAACGTAAGCTAAAATTAGATAAAATAAAAAACGAACCTGCTAAAGTTGCCAACACAAATGGTGCTCCTCCTATAAATAATCCTTTTGCTACAAGTGGCACAGCAACAAATCAAACGGCAAATCCATTCAATCCTTTTACATCAAAGTAATTTCTTAAAATGAATAGACCTATTTGTTAGTAGGTCTATTCATAAAATAATAAAAATAGAATTAAAAAGGAGATTAATAATTAATGATCAATTTAGCAACATTAGAAGAAAATAAGGTAACTACTGAATTAACTCAATATCCGATGGTTTGGATTGGAGAAACGGGTGACGGAAAAACATTTAGTATGAATCAATATCTAACAGAGATTAGTCCCGATGGGAAAAAGCCTTTATTCGTAATGTTTGAAGACAGACATAAAAAGATTCCTGGGATTATGGCTCAAAGGGTAAAAGATATCTCAGAGGTGTTTTCTATTGTAAGTCAGTTTAAAAATCCAGCCATTCGAGAAAGATTTTCTTGTGTTGTGTTTGATACTGCTGATAAATTTGAAGAAATGGCCAGTAGATATACAGCAGCTAATAAAGAAGTAGAAATTATAGAAGATTTAAATTTTGGTAAAGGAAAAAGATATTTAAATAGTATAATGGGAGTTACAACTGAGTTGAGAAATATGGGAGTTACTGTTCATTTTATAGCTCAAGCTTATACAAATACAAATATTATCACTAAGCAAACGACTGTTGAAACCAAATTAAAGGATGTCACGAAAGCCCAAATGTTTCATGAAGCTTTTTTAGTAGGTTTGGTTAAAAAAGAAAGTGAAACTTCTGATGAAAGAATTATTACTTTTAAGAAAACAAGTATTTTCAAAGAATTAAAGGATAGTTTTGGATTGCCTGATGTTATAAAAGTATCCCAATTAAAAAGTGCAATGGAGAAAACATTTGAATCAATAGATATAGAATATCTAACCAAAGAAAAGACTTTTATAGAAATCACTGAAGATCAACCTTTTGAATTAATTAAAACTAGGGGGAGTGAATTAGGTGGTTTACTTGCACAAAATGGCTATTTAGAAGAAGCAAGTAATATATTAAAAACAACAATAGGGACTCATAATGATGGAACTCCAAAAATGTTTGATAGCTTAATAGAATCCCAAATCGACGTAGCTAAAGTTGTAGTTATTAAATTGGAAGAATTAGCGACTAAATATAAATTACTTTAATATAAGAAGCTAATAGGGAAGTGTCATAGCTTCCCTTCTTTAACATAAGGAAGGTGAAAATACTGGCAAGAAAATCAAAATGCAAAGATTGCGAAAAAGAAATGTCTAAAGAGGAGAAGTTTGTTCATAGTGGTAAATCTTATTGTAAAGAATGTTATGATAAAATTTCTATAGGTAAGCAGGATTATAATTTATTAATTAAAACCATTTGCGAATATTTAAACATAGAAAAACCTACTGGTTTAATAATGAAACAAATAAAAGAGTACAAAGATCAACTAGGATATACATACGGTGGAATGACCTATTGTTTATGGTTTATTAAAGCAATTGAATGTAAATCTTTTAGTGAAGTTAAATATGGAATTGCATTAGTTAAATATAATTATGAAAAATCTAAAAGTTATTTTTTACAACAAGGGAAAATAACCAATAGTGTACAAAACGTAAATCAAGAGGAAACAGTAAATGAGGTAAAGGTAAATTTAGAAAAAGTATATGCTAAAAAAGATAGTTTTCTATTTAATATTGGTGATTTAGTTGAGGAGGTGGATTAATGGATGTATTAGGTCTAGTTGATAAAAGAAATATCTTCCTTTTATTAGGAGTCTATTGTAATAATCCAAGGTTAATTTTAGATAAAAAATATGAAACGAACCCTAATGATTATTCAGAAACATTTCATCGAATGGTTTATGGAACTATTTATAATATTGCAAAACGATCAACAGTAGATAAAATAACTTCTTTAGAAATAGAAAATGAATTATCTCAATTCCCTTCAGCTTTGGCTCTATGGACAAATAATGATGGATCACTATACATTGAAAAAGCAATTGAAGAAACAGTAGATAAAATCCCAAATATTGGACTATATTATGATACTGTTAGAAAATTTTCCATATTAAGAATGGCTATAGAAAAACTAAAAATGGATATTAATTTCATTTATGATGAAAGTGATGAGCATAAGTTAGCAACATTCAATCAAATGGATAGTAAACAAGTGTTAGGTAAATTCTTAAATAAATTTGAAGAGTTCAAAAATCTGTGGAAAACAAACTTTGGAGATAATTACAATTTTCATGCAGGTGATGGAATTGAGGATATAATTGAAGATTGTAAAAACCAAGACACAAGTTATGGATATCCTATGCAAAGTGGATATATGACCACTATCTTTAGAGGTTTGAGACCTAAGAAATGTATGATTAGAAGTTCAGTAAGTGGGGGAGGAAAAACCAGAAACTCCTTGGCAGAAGCATGTAACATTTCATCAGATAAATTATTTGATTGGAATAAACACATTTGGTTATCCACTGGACAAAAATCACCAGTTTTATTTATATCTACAGAATTGTCAAAAGAAGAATTACAAACTTGTTTATTGGCTCATATTTCTGGAATAGATGAAGACAGATTGACTGAATGGAAGGATATTACCCCTGAAGAAGAGATTGTTATCTATGAAGCAGGGAAAATTGTCAAAGAGAGTTTGCTTTATGGCGAATATCAACCAGACTTTACTATTGAGACTATTGAAGAAACCATTGAACAATATATTATAAATCAAAACATTACCCATTGTTTCTTTGATTACATAAATGACTCCCCAAGTTTATATGCATATTATGGTCAAAAAACAGGAGTAAAATTAAGAACAGACCAAATCTTATTTTTATTCTCTGCGGCTTTAAAACAACTAGCTAATAAATATGAAATATTTCTAGGAAGTTCAACACAATTATCCTCCAATTGGAAGGAGGAAAAAGATGGAAACGCTTTAAAAGGAAGTAAGGCCATTTTAGAGAAACCTGACTATGGTATTCTTGCCCTTCCTGCCAGTAGTGCTGATTTACAAAAGCTAAAACCAATATTAGATAATGGATTTTATACAGAACCAAATATGGGTTATTATATCATTAAAAATCGAGGAGGGAAATGGAAAAACATTATTGTTTGGACTAAAATAAATATGGGAACAGTAAGAGAAATTGATTGTTTTGTAACTACAGTAGATTTCGAATTAATTTCTGATATTAAGAAAACTATCATAGAATTTCAATTAGATGATGTTGGAGATTGTGATAAAATCGAAATTGAAGGTAGTGCAACAGAACTTATTGAAGAATTCAATAAAATAAAACTTGAAGAATAGGTGCAGATTATGTTAAATGCACAAGAATTAAAAACTAAAATTAATGACATTGATGTTATAAAACTAGTGGGGAGAATGGGTTCAGATGATTATATAGACACGGATGAAGCGTTAATCTTCAAAACAATTTGTCATCATGGAGAAAAACACAAACTATACTATTATAAAGAAAGTAAATATTTTCATTGTTTTACTGACTGTGGAGATGGTTTTGATATTATAGAATTAGTTTGTAGAAACAAGAATTATTCCTTTGTTGAAGCAATCAATTGGATCTGTATTCAATTAAATTTTTCTACTTTGACTGAAGGTTTTGGACAACAAAGTGAAATGATAAATGATTGGAGTTTTATAAACAACATCAAGAGGAAAAAGAAAGGAGACACTAACAAACAAAAAGATTTTTATGATAATAGTATTTTAAATATCTTTCAGAAAATGTATTGGAAAGATTGGATAGATGAGGGAATAAGTATTGAATCTATGTATAAGTACGGCATATTATATAGTACACTACAACAAAAAATAATAATACCACACTACAATATAAATGATCAACTTATGGGGGTGAGAGTTAGATTAATGATTGAGGAGGAGATTGAATTATATGGTAAATATTCTCCATTTCAAATAAGGAAAGTAATATATTCTCACCCATTAAGTCAAAATTTATATGGTATTAATACAAATAAAGAAACCATTAAACGCAAGAGAAAAATAATGCTAGTAGAAAGTGAAAAAAGTGTTTTACAGTGTGACACTATGTTTGGGGAAGAAAATTTTACGGTGGCGTTATGCGGGAATAGTTTTAGCAATTTTCAAAGAGATTTAATATTGAGCCTAGAAGTTAATGAAGTTATTGTTGCATTAGACAAACAGTACAAAAATGTAGAAAGTGAAGAAGCAAGTAAGTGGGCAAAACATATTAGAGAAAGAATAATTAATAAACTAGCTCCTTATTGTATTGTAACTATTCTATGGGATACGGAAGGATTACTTCCTTATAAAGCTTCCCCTTCGGATCTTAATAAAGAAACACTATTGAGACTCATGGATAAAAAGATATATACAGGTTGTATATAAATATAATAATAAAAGTGAGGTAATTATGAGTTTTAAATACAATTTAAAAGGAACTTCAATTGGTTTCAGTAATATAGTAGAAACAATTTTAAAAAATAGAGATATAGAAAATATAAATGACTTCCTTAATCCAAATGCATCCCATTTAGAAGATGAATCTTTATATGATCATATGGAGTTAGGTTTCGAAAATTTACTATATCATATTAAAAAAGATAGTGCTATTGTAATTGTCGTGGATTGTGATGCAGATGGATATACAAGTGCTTCCGTAATGTATCAATATATCACACATTTAATTATGAAATTCAATAGTAAATCTACAATTACATTTATTGTACATGATGATAAGGCACACGGATTAGATGAAATCACATTAAATAGAATTATAAAAATAGAATGTGGATGCAACTTAATCATCTTACCGGATGCATCTAGTAATGATTACGCTGAACACAAATACTTCAAAAATAAGGGAATTGATATTTTAGTCATTGATCATCATGGGTGTGAAAGATATAGTGAAAATGCAATAGTAATTAATAATCAGCTATCTACACAGGTAACAAATAAAACAATGACAGGAGTTGGGGTTTGCTATAAATTTATAAAATATATTGATAAAAAATTAAATCTAAATTGTGCAGATGACTATCTTGATTTAGTTGCAATTGGAATGATAGGAGACGTAAGCGATTTAAGAAATTTAGAAAGTAGATATTTGGTTTTAAAGGGAATTGAATTAATTATTAAGGGACAAAATAAAAATAAATTTATATCAGCTTTAATTAAAGATAAGGCTTATGATATGAAGAATGAAGTAAGCATCATTGGAATTGGTTTTTACATCGTTCCATTAATTAATGCACTTATTAGAAATGGCACTTATGAAGAAAAAGAGTTAATGTTTAAAGCTTTTCTCAATATTAATGAGAAACATATAGATAAAATCAGAGGAAAAGGCGAAGTTGAATTATCATTACAAGATTATGTCGTAAGGATAGGAAATAAATGCAAAAGGAAACAGAAGAAACTTGTTGATGAAGCAGTTGAAGTTGCAAAGAATCAGGTGGATAAATATCAACTTTTCAACAATGGAATTATAATTATTAATGCAACTGGACTAACAGAAAAGAATTATACTGGACTATTGGCAAATAAACTAACTAATATTTATCAAAGGCCATGTTTTTTACTTAGTTCTCATGATGAAGATTTTGCAGGAAGTGCTAGAGGGTATGACAAAAAGGATATAAAAGATGTTAGAAAATGGTGTATCGACAGTGGATTATTTAATTATGCTTTAGGTCATCCAAATGCTTGTGGGATTTCCATACATAATAGTAAAATCAATGATTTATATGAAGTTGTAAGTAAAATTCAAGTCTCCAATTTTCTAATTTATGATGTTGATGGAATCTTTAATGATAAAACATTAAATAAAACTATAATTGAGTCAGTTGCAAAACATAAAAACATATGGGGAAATTCAGTAGACGAACCTTTATTTGCAATTGAGAATTTAGTAGTAAATTCAAAGGACATTGAGTTAATGGGTAAAAATAAAAACACTATAAAAATTAACCACGATGGAATTGCCCTTATGAAATTTTTTACAAATGAAGATAGATATAATGATATGAAACAACACCAAGCTATAAATGTGACCATCATAGGAAAATTTAGTATCAATGAATACAATGGAAAGATTACACCACAAATTATCATTGAGGATTTTATGTATACTCCAAGCGTAGTTAAATTTAGATTTTAAGAAGGTGAATAATATTGTATTTTTCAGCACATTCACATACAGAGATGTCGAATTTACGCCTACCAGACTGTACCAATAAAACTAAAAACTTGATTAAATATGCAGAAAAAATTGGTTTAAAAGGAATTGCAATAACCGATCATGAGTGTCTTTCGGCTCACATTGAAGCAATTAAAATCAATAAAGAATTACAAAAAATAAATCCTGACTTTCAAGTTGCTCTTGGTAACGAAATATATCTTGTAAATAGTTTGGAAGAAGTTAAAGATAATTACACTTCAGGAGTCACTAAATTCCCTCATTTTATCCTCATTGCAAAGTCAAGAGAAGGGCATCTAGCTCTAAGAAAAATGTCAACATTAGCTTGGATGAATTCATTTAGGACTGGAAGAATGGAAAGAACCCCTTTAACCACACAACAGTTGGTGGAGGTGATGGCTGAATATAAAGGTCATGTAATTGGTAGCACAGCATGTTTAGGAGGGTTTGTTGGTCTGAAATTTAAAGAGTTTCAGACCAACAAACCAGAAGCGTTGAAGGATATAGATAGTTTTTTAAATGCTTGTAAATATGTCTTTAATGATGATTTCTACTTGGAAATTCAACCATCATTATCAACTCAAGAACAAATTGATTACAATAAATTTGTCATTGAATTGGGAGAAAAATACAATATTAAAGTTATCTATACTACAGATTCTCACTATTTGTCTATAAATCATAAACAAATTCATAAATCCTTTTTGAACTCTAAAGATGGGGAAAGAGAGGTTTCAGACTTCTACGGATCTACTTATGTAATGACCAAAGAAGAAGTTTGGGGGTATTTTAAAGACTATATTAGTGAGCAAACTTTTGAAACAATGACTAACAACACTTTGGAAATTGCTAATAAAATTGAGTTTTATGATTTAGCACAAGATCCTGTGGTTCCTCCAACTCAAATACCAATCTTTGATGATAACCATATAATGAAAAATTATACAGACAAATATGAGTACATTAAGAAATTTTACTATAGTGATTATTTAGTAGACAGATATTTATTATTCTTAACTCAAGAAGGAATGACGAATAAAAATCAAGATTTTGATAAAGTAAACATGGATAGAATTGAAGAAGAATTAAAACAACTTTGGTTGATAAGTGAGAAAATTAATCAACGTTTAAGTAGTTATTATTGCTTAACAAAAGATTTAGTGGATCTAATGTGGAATTTAAGTCTCGTAGGAATCGCGAGAGGTAGCGTTACGGGACTATACCTTGCTTATCTAATTGATATTACTCAAATGAACCCCATCACATTCAATCTACCTAGTTGGAGACACATTCATAGCAGTAAGCCGGAGCTTGCAGATTAAGAGATTATCTATTGTCGTGATATAGTAATATTACTTCTTTGTAGAAAATATATTGAAAGGAGGTGAAAAAATTGATATTTGAAAGATTAAATGGTTTAAATACTCCCCCGGTTATTACAGATAATCATATAGATTTCATTAAAAGCAAATACAATGAAGGTCTATCTCAGACTAAAATTGGTGAATTGATGAAATGTAGTCAAAAATTAATTTCCCATTTAATGAAAGAATATAATATTCCTATCCGTACAGATAGGGAGCAAGCTTTAAAAAGTATTTGTAATGAAGACTTTTTTGAAATAATTAACACAGAAGAAAAAGCATACTGGTTAGGGTTTATGTATGCTGATGGCTATATTCTGAATAAGAGAAAACATAGTGGATATAGTGTTGGTATCACTTTAACGGCAAGTGACATTTCACATATTGAGAAATTTAAGAATAGTCTAAAATCAACAGCAAACATATCTACTTATGAAACGAAAGGGGATTTTAACAGTAAACCATATTGCAGAATTTTAATTGCCAGTAATAAATTATCTAATGATTTAATAAAACAAGGTTGTGTAACCAAAAAATCTAACGTTCTGTTGTTTCCAAAGGAAAATCAAGTTCCTCAATATTTAATCCACCACTTTGTCAGAGGATATATTGATGGAGATGGGAGTATAAGTTATTACTGCAAACCTAATAATAAAATCAATATTGGTTTGGGTCTAGTAGGTACGAAAGAATTAATCGACGGAATAAAGAGTTTTTTTAAATATTCCACATTTGAAATCTCATCAAAGACATCCAGAAAAAGGCACAAACAACTATTCTTTTAATGTTGGTGGAAACATTCAAGTATTAAGAATACTAGATACACTTTATAAAAATGCCACAATTTATTTAGACAGAAAATATGAAAAATACAAAGAAGTAAAAGAGGCATATCAACAACAAGAGAGAGTCTAAGTCGAGTCTATTAGAAATAGTAGATGTTAATTTCCGTGAACCTAGATTGTAATAGGGTGTGTATTCAACGATTAGTAGCACTAGGAAATGAGTGTTAATGAATATGCTAACAGGGGAAACCTAAGTCAGAAATGATATGGCAATCCTGTGCCAAGTCTTATTAGAAATAATAAGGAAGGTGCAACGACTATCTCAAGGGAGAGTAGGGTGGGGATACTACCATTCGAAGTGCGGAACACCTTAGCCGTAAAGGTCGGAAGGTGAAGATATAGTCTAGTCCCACTCTTAATTGAGTGTGAAAATATAGCGAAAGCTAGGGTGTAACCGATTGATGTGGATACAGAAGCAGCACAAAGAGGGAATATCCTAAAGGCAATCAAGGAGAAATATGGATATGAAAATACTTTAAATGTAGCTACTTTTAAAACACTGAAACCCAAATTGGCTATTCTTACTGCAGGTAGAGGATTGAACTACAATTACGATGAAATTCAAGCAATGTCTGATATGATTCCAATTGAAAGAGGAGCACAATGGAGTTTAAATGATTGTTTATTTGGAAATGAAGAAGAGGAAAGAAAACCCATCAGAGAACTAATAAATCTATTAGAGAATTACCCTCAATTGAGAGAAACGGCCCTAGAATTAGAAGGATTGATTGTTGGTAGAAGTATTCATGCAAGTGGTATTATCATATTCCCCAATGGATTTATTGAACAAAATTCCCTAATGAAAGCACCCAATGGAGATGACATTACTTGTTGGAACTTAGGTGACAGTGAATATACAGGAGGATTAAAATTTGATGCACTAACAATTGAATCATTAGATCGTATGAGAACTTGTATGGATGTTTTAGTAGAAGAGGGGAAAATGGAATGGAAAGGAAGTTTGAGAAATACTTATAATCACTATTTACATCCTGACGTTATAGATTATACAGATAAAGAAATGTGGAAACTTTTGTATAATGGAGATGTTGTAAATGCCTTCCAGTATGAAGGATCTGTGGGCAAACAAGCATTAAGTAAAATACACCCACAAAACTTTCTAGAATTAGTTACAGGAAATTCTCTAATGAGGTTAGCCAATAAGGGAGGAGAGCAACCATTAGACAAATATGTTAGATTTAAGAATGATATTAGTTTATGGTATCAAGAAATGAGAGAGTATGGACTAAATGAAGAAGAGATAAGTATACTAGAACCTCATTTATTACCTTTATATGGGCTTGCTGATACACAAGAAGTAGTCATGGAATTAACCATGGACAAAGGAATAGTTAACTTTAGTCTTACTCATGCAAATAAATTGAGAAAAGGAATTAGTAAAAAAAGTAAAAAGACTATCGAAGATTCTAAAATGCTTTTCTTTGAAGAGGGTTTGAAGAATGGAACCAGAAGGATATTTTTAGATTATGTTTGGAATTTACAAATAACCCCATCCTTGGGATATAGTTTCTCGAAAAATCATACAAATCCGTATACAGGGATTTTAGTTCAAGAGATGAATTTAGCTCATGTTTATGGACATATGTATTGGAAATGTGCTTGCCTAACTGTAAATTCAGGGGCAATTGGAGATGGAAAAACCACTAACTATGGAAAGATTGCTAAAGCAGTTTCAGAAATGAATGATATTGTAGATTCTCCAAATATTAATTATTCCAAGGAAGCGTTTACGATATATGAAAATAAAATATTATACGGGTTGAGAGCATTATCAGAAGTTGGTTCTGAAGATATTGAAACTATTTTAAACAATAGGCCATTTAATTCTTATGAAGATTTTATTGAAAGAAGTGGCAAACAATTAGCAAAAAATGCGGTAGTAAATCTAATTAAGTGTGGTGCCTTAGATTCTTTTGGAGATAGGATTAACTTGATGAATCAATATATTAATTCAATTGTAGAATTAAAGGATTCATTTTCTCTAGCAAACATTCCTATGTTAATTGACAGTGGTTTAATCTCTAAAACATACGAAGATGAAATAATTTATTATAACATTTATAAAGCAATATGCACGAAACCCAATTTAGTTCCTAAAGACAAATTGCCGGATGGTTTAAAAAGTGATTGGTTCTATATTAGTAACAATATACTAGATGTATTTTTAGATAAGTATAATGAGATGAAGGAAGATTTAGATTATGTCCAAATAGATTTTGGAACATATATAGTGCATAAAGGTAAGATTAAGAAAGCGTTGGATAAGAAAATTGAGAAGATTACTATGCTCCTAAAAGACAAAGAGGTTGTTAATAAATACAATGCAATAGTATACAAAGAAGCATATGACAAATATTGTAAAGGAAGTATAGCAAAGTGGGAGATGGATAGCATGAGCTACTATAAAACAGAGCATGAGCTATCTAAAGTAAATACCAAACGATATACAATTGAAAACTTTTATGATTTGCCTGAAGATCCGATTGCTAATGAAACTGGTTTTTACAGAGGAAGACCATTCAATAGATATAAATTATCGTTAATAATGGGCACTGTATTAGACAGAGATAAGACAAAACATACAGTAGAATTATTAACCCCAAGTGGAGTAGTAACTTGTAAGATGTATGATGGCTCGTTCAATCATTACAACAAAACTATATCAGAAATTAAAGAAGATGGTAAGAAGAAGAGAATAGAGGAATCTTGGTTCAAAAGAGGAACGCTCATGATGGTCTATGGTTTCAGATTAGGAGATCAATTTAAGCCAAGAAAATATAAAAACTCAGTATTCCAACATACAATTATGAAAATCACAAGACTGATGGACAATGGTGAAATTATAGTTCAAGAAGAAAGAGTAAGCGTATAATTTAAGGGGGATACTATGGAAAATGAAAAAATATTAAAATGTGAAATAGAGTTAGATAGAATATTCTTCCCCAAATTAAGATTCGAAGTGGAAAGTGGCGAATTTGCCATTTTCGTAGCTAACATAGTTAACAAAATTGAAAACTGCGAAGACCTTAAATTACTTTGGGGAAAATCGAAAATTAAATTAAAAGGTAAAGTATGCAAATTAGAAAGTTATGTAACATATAAAGTTGCTTGTAAATTGGCTGAAAGAAATGAAACACATGGAGACACATATGAAATACTTTTTATCAATAAGAAAATAGATTTAACTAATAAGTCACAACAAATTGATTTTTTAGAAGGTATAATTAATCCAAATATAGTATATAAATTATTTGAAAAGTATGATGATGTAATTACATTATTAGAAGATAAAGACATTTCCGCACTTACGTCAATTAATGGAATAGGTCATGCTACCGCCATGAGAATAATTGAAGAATTTGAAGATTGTAAAGATTATTCTCAAATTTATACAGAATTGAGCAATGCCAACCTAAGTGCAAATCTAATAAATAAATTATTAGATTTTTATAAATCTCCCGATATAGTGGTTGATATTGTTAAAAGTAATCCATATAAATTAGTTGAGGTGAGTGGATTAGGGTTCAAAAAGGCCGATGAAATTGCACAGAAAATTGGTATGACGGGTAATGATTCAAGACGAGTTAAAGCGTGTATTATAAACACATTATCTGAGAACGGAGAAATAGGAAGGAGTTACTTACATTTTAGTGAATTAATGAATATTGTTTTTGATCAAATTGGATTTATTGAGCAAGATATAATCAATGATGTTGCAAAACAACTACTTGATAAGAAAGAAATTAATGTATCTAGTGATGGTCAACTTATTGGATTGAAGAGATATTATGATTTAGAGATGAATATCTATAATGAACTGATTAGGCTACTTAATGCAGAACGCAGTGAACCATTTGAGATCGAAAATTGGGACGATGTTATAAAGGAAGTTGAAAAAGAACAAGGATATGAATTTACTCCTGAACAAATTGAGACAATTAAGATAATGATAGATAAAAATATCTTAGCTTTAACTGGTTCGGCGGGGTGCGTTGATTGTGACACAGAATACTTTAATGGAACTGAATGGAAAAAGATTTTAGAATATCAAAGTGGGGAGTATGTTTTACAATATAATAAAAGCAAAACCGCCGAATTGGTTATTCCTTCACAATTTCACAAGTATAAGTCAGATTACTTATGGAATTTCAAAACAAAATATGGGCTAGATCAATGTTTGTCTGATGAGCATGAAGTTTATTACATTACATCAAAAAATAATCTTTATCATAAGTCCTTTAAGGAAGTTAAAGAAAATCATGAACAGACTGGATTTAAAGGAAAATTCATTACAACATTTAACTATGAAGGAAAAGGGTTGCCTTATAATGAATGGGAAATCCGATTAAAGGTAGCTATAAAGGCAGATGGTAGTTTTAAAAGTAAAAAGTATAAACCTTTTGATTGTTATATTAATGTTAAGAAGCAAAGGAAAAAAGAAAGAATTGAATATCTCTTAGCAAAAAATAATATTGAATATGAAATATTAAATGGAGCAGAAGGATACAATGTATATAAATTTTATTATAAAGACAACGAGAAAACCTTTACAAGCAAATGGTACGATTGTTCAAAAGAGCAATTCGAAATTATCTATGATGAAATATTTTATTGGGATGGAGAATTTAAAAGGAAAAATAGATGGTTTACAACAATAAAATCAGATGCGGATTTTATACAGTTCGTAGGTGTTGTTTGCGGCTATAAAGCGACCATTGATACCCTAGATAGAGTAAATCAAGAATATATCACTGCAAATAAAGTATACATAAGAAAATCCATTGAATATGGTGTTCAATTTACAAGAAGAAACTTAATAAGTTTATGTACGGATAGAAGAGAAGACCATACTATTACTAAAATAGAACAATATAAAACATTAGATGGATTTAAATATTGCTTTACAGTACCTAGTGGTATGCTTATATTAAGAAGAAACAATC
>Ga0209728_1000778_pt1 | contig 22745 bp, 33 predicted proteins | sample RifGroD1_FD_183997 | JGI IMG/M metagenome (GOLD analysis project Ga0209728, IMG submission 183997) | Groundwater microbial communities from Rifle, Colorado, USA - Groundwater D1 (SPAdes) (version 2) | ecosystem: Environmental > Aquatic > Deep subsurface > Groundwater | place: Rifle, Colorado... | reverse complement strand
AAAATTAATCCTATTTCATTTGGTAAATCAATCGCAAAATACACATTTGATAAAAAAGAAAATAGTATCTATAAAGGTATTTCTTCAATTAAATTTCTTAACGAACAAGTTCCAAATGAATTATATACTTTAGCACAACAAAAAAATTATACGGATTTTATTGAGTTATTAAGTGATATAAAAAATACATCAGTAAATTCTCGTCAACTTAAAATATTAACTGGACTAAATTTCTTTAGATGTTTTGGAAGAAATAAAAAACTTCTTCAAATTATAGAACTATATGATAAATTCGCTTATTCCAAACAAATTAATTTTAAAGATATAGAAAAACTTAAAATTAATGAAGAAATATTAAAAAGATATTCACAAAAAACAACAAAAACCCTTTATAAAGAATTGAATATGATTGAATATATTAAGGAAGTAATTAAAGATATAGAGGACAAACCTTTGTCTATTAAAGAACAAGTAAAATTTGAGATGGAATTTCTTGAATATACTGATTATCAAAATGAAAGTGCAGGTGATAAATTTTATATAATTACTAAATTTGAGGTATATAAAGATAAAACTAAACCTTATGTAACCTTGCGTCATGTAAAAACAGGAACTGATATGAAAACTAAAATTAAAGATGGAAAGATATTTGTTGAAAATCCATTCAAATTATATGATGTACTAAAGGTAAATGAATTCAAACAGCAGTTTAAGACAAAGAATATCGGAGGAAAATGGCAAAAAACAAATGAAATAGAAGATATATTATTTGATTATGAGGTGTATTAATTGGCAAGTAAAGTATTAGTTGAGTTTGAAGGTACAGTAATCTCTAATCCATTCAATGAAGAAGATTATAAAATATATGGATTAAAAGTTGATTATGATAAATTCCCTAATATTAAACCGAATAAATATCAAAACGTAAGTTTAGTTGGAAACCTTCCAGACCTTGAAGATGGAATTGAGTATACCGTAAATGCGGAAGAAGTTAATGGTAAAAATGGAATCCAATATAAGTTTATTAACATTAAAAGAGATAAACCGAAAACAGAAGCGTCAACTAGATTATTCTTACAAAGTATATTAGATAGTTATAGTCAAGTTGATGAAGTTATGCGTGAATATCCTGACATTATTGACAGAGTTATTAATAACCGTTTGGAAGATATCGATTTAAACAAACTCTATAATATTGGAAAGTTTAGATTCGATGTTATTAAACGTAAAATAATTGAAAATTTTGCACTAGCAGAGATGGTCACAGAATTTAAGGGATTTATCGAATTTAAAGTCTTAAAGGCATTATATGATAAATATGGGTCAGTTGATATGATCAAAGAAAAACTACAAGACAATCCGTATAAATGTTTGTGTGGTCTCTCACGTATAGCCTTCAAAACAGCAGACAAGATACTTCTTGAATTTAATAAAGATTGTATAGCAACAAAGAAAAAAGGAGAAATTCCACCAATTGATTTCACCTTTGATTTACAAACTTCTAGTCAAAGACAAAAATCTGCAATTATGTTTCTTCTAGAAGAAAATGAGAATGATGGTAATACAAAAATTGATATTAAAGTCCTGAGAAAACAATCTGAGTCTTTAGCAAAAAAATGTATTGAACACTTTGTAGATATTATTAAGAATGATAAAGATATTCATTTTGGTAAAGCGACAAATACAGTTGCATTAGAGGAAACATATCAGACTGAAGTATATATTGCTAATAGGATTCTAGAAGGATTGAAGGTAGAAAATAAGTGGGATATAGATACTGAAAAATATAAGATAAATTCTGAAGTAACTCTCACAGATCAACAATATAAAGTTTTGCCTATGGTGTGTAATTCAAATGTGTCTATACTAAATGGGTTTAGTGGCAGTGGAAAGTCCCAAACAACTAAATCAGTAATTGATATGCTTAAAGATAATAATAAATCATTTTGCTTATTTGCACCTACGGGAAGGGCTTCTAAGGTTCTTGCTGAATTCACTAAAGAAAATGCTTCAACTATACACAGAGGATTAGCGTATATGCCTCCAGAATGGGGTTACAACGAGGAGCATAAATTACCTTATAATATAGTAATTGTAGATGAATTTGGAATGACAGATGTTTTTCTAATGAAACATTTATTAGAAGCAATTGACTTCTCTAAAACTAAATTATTAATGATTGGAGATAGTGCACAATTGCCTTCTGTTGGTGCAGGTAATGTATTCTATGATTTAATTAATTCAAAACTCATTCCAATAGTATCTCTTACAGATATATTTAGATATGGAATAGGAGGAATTCTAACAGTTGCAACCAAAATAAGGAATAGTGAAAGATTTTTAGAAGATTCCCAAAAACCACAAATATTTGGGGAAGATAAGGGTTATATGTTTGTTCCAATGCAACAAGAAAAAGTTATTAGTAATATAATTGCTTTATATAAAAAGATGCTAAATAAAGGTTATGCCAGAGAAGATATTATGATTTTATCATCATACAATGTCGGAGATTATGGAACAGTTGCTATAAACAAATATTTACAACCAATTGCTAATCCTAATGTTACATTGAAAGGAATTAATGTTCAAATTGGTGAAACAAAATTTTATGAGAATGATTTAGTAATTCAATCTGTGAATAATTATAAAGCAATAAGATATAAAGACGGATGGATAGATGAAGATGACAAAACATTTGTTGCAAATGGGGAAATTGGAAAAATAGTCAAAATTGAGTATGGTAAAGTAATTATAATGTTTGATGAATTGGTTGTTTATACTAAGAACGATTTATTAAATGTAAAATTAGCATATTCTATCAGCACATATCGTTCACAAGGAGGGCAAGCAAAAATAGTTATTATGATTACTCCCAAAGCTCATACTTTTATGCTTAATAGTAATCTAATTTATGTATCATCAACAAGAGCAAAACAAAATGTATTTCATTTTGGTGAAATAGAAACGGTAAATAGAGCTATAAAGAAAAAATCAGACTTTAATAGGAAAACTCATTTGAAAGAATTAATGATGAAGGAGGATGTAAAACATTAACACAAAAATAAAGTCAGACAGAATTGGAGAAAACGGCATAAATAATAATGGATATAAAATGAAAATAATTCAATACATAGGTGCTACTAATATGGATGTTCAATTTGAAAGTGGATATATCAGAAAAAACGTAGCGTATAAAGATTTTAAATTAGGGGCAGTAGACCACGTTGATTATTCAAAAAGAATAGGAGAGGCAAGGAGTAATAGTTTTGGAAGTAAAATCACAGTAATTAATTATATAAATAGCAATAACGTACATATTGAATTTGATAATGGTTATAAAGATGTAGTTACGTGGAATAATTTTAATAGAGGTGCTATAAAATCTCCATATTGCAAATCATATAATGGTATCGGATTTTTAGGAGAAGGTAAATATACCTGTGACGATGTTTGGCATATTCATTGGAGGGCAATGCTTGAGAGGGTAGTCACAAAGAATGATGGTTTACTTCGTACATATGCAAATGTAACGGTTTGTAATTCTTGGTGTGATTATCAAGTGTTTGCTGAATGGGCAGAAAATAATTATTATGAGATACCTGCTTTAAGAATGGAGTTAGATAAAGATATTCTAATAAAAGGTAATAAAATATACTCACCTGAAACTTGTGTGTTTGTTCCTCATAATATAAACACATTATTTGTAAAAGCAGATAAATCCAGAGGAGACTTACCAATAGGAGTATATTGGCATGAAAGAGATCAAGAATATAGAGCACAATGTTCTTATATTACCGAAGCAGGAACTAGAAAGAATAAATGGTTAGGTGGTCACAGTAATCCAGAAGGTGCTTAATCTAGCCTATAAAAGAAATAGCAGACAGATATAAAGAATATATTCCAGACAAACTATATAAATCATTATATGAATACCAAGTTGAAATTACTGACTAACACAAATCATAAAATAAATATATTTGACTTATCATTCCCAATATGGTATTATTAATACATGGAAGGAGGTGATACAAAAATGAATCCCACAAAAATAATCAATCGCATCGACGGTCAATGGACTATCTGCTCTTCTCAAGAATACAATTCCAATGACAAATCAAACTTCATGTTCATCACAAACAATGACACAAATACTACCACATACCTCAAAAAGATCAGTCAATAATTTAAATCATCTAAAACAGTCATAATTAATCATTACAAATCATAAAATAAATAGCAAGGATTTAATCACACTGATTATCTATACAACTAATTAAATTCTTGCTAATCAAAAAAAAAGGAGTAAAAAAATACATATGAGCGACATTAGAATTTTACATGGTAGAGATGGCGATTGGATTCAATGTAGTTTTGAAGAGTATGAAAATAATTATACAGACAAAGTAAATTATGCATTTATTGTGGATCAAGATACTAATAGAGGAGACTATTTTAAGAAGGTAATACTTGAAACATTAGAAAGTCAATCGTCAGAAATTAAAAATGAGAGGATGGAAGATTAATTAGTGTTCGATTTCTGTTTATGTGAATACTCAGATTGTATACAATCAATGATGTGCAGTAGATTCTTATATAAAAATAGTTCTAATCCAGTTTATATCAAATTTAAGAATATTTGTAGTCAAGATGATGATTTTCAATGGTTTTATGGAGATAGGAGCAAGATGATTAAGCCAGAATTAATTGAAGAGAAGGAAGGTGAATAAAAACATTTGAGTAATATTAATTTAAGTGGCACAGATTTCAACAAATACTTCATCATTAAACAAGAAGATATGATTAAACACACTTCAGAGCAAGATAGAATTGATTTAGCCAGAATACTTAAAAATATTAGAGTAAGTAGATATAAATTCAATAAAAATACTGGAAATAAATATTTAGTAATTAATGTAGATGAAAACTATGCTAAAGATGTTGTTGACATTTTGAGACAAAATAATCATTGGAAATAGTAGATTAATTTAAGGAGGTGATAAATATGGACTACGGTAGTATGGATATCTTAGATATGGTGAGAGAAATTAAAATATTATTAGAAAAGTTCTCTGGCAATATTAGTAAAACAGAAATAGAACAGTTGAGAATATTGTCAAACAATTTAAGTAAAGAATGTAGTGATATATTATATGATTGGGGAAAGTAAAAATAAAAAGGAGATTGATTAAATGTTAAAATGGGAAAAAGAATTTTGTGCAAAAATATGTCATGAAACTAATAAAGCATTCTGTGAAAGTATTGGAGATTTTACACAATTAAGTTGGGATGATGCTCAAGATTGGCAAAAACAATCTGCAATCAATGGAGTAAATTTTCATTTAGATAATGATACTAAAGCATCCGATAGTCATATAAGTTGGATGAAGGAAAAGTAGATTCAGGTTGGGTTTATGGGGAAGTAAAAGATGTAGAAAAGAAAACTCATCCTTGTATAGTGCCTTATGAGCAATTGCCAGTTGAACAACAAAGCAAGGATTATATTTTTAAGGGAATTGTTGATGCTTATAAGAAGTATAGGAATGATGGTTTTAGGTAATTCTTAAAATTTAAGAATCAAGCTATAGAAGGGTTATAGGGTTTAACATTTCCCTTGAAAGAAGATTTTTATGGGATAATAAATACTAAAATAAATTTATTGGAGGATACATAATTGAAAGTACAAAAAAGAAATAGCACATTAGTTGAATTTGATAAAAATAGTATCATTCGAGCAATTGAAAAAGCAATGCTTGAAACAAAAGAAGGAATTGATACTAAACTAAGTCATGATATTGCAAATAAAATTGAGTCTATTGGATTAGAAGTATACTCAGTTGAAAATATTCAAGATTTTGTGGAAGATATTTTAATGGAAAGCAATCGAAAAGATGTAGCAAAAAGATATATTATCTATCGCAATCAAAGAGATAAGGTTCGCAAAAACAAAGTAAAAGGACTTCTTAGTGAAGAATTTATAAGCAAATATAAGCACTTACCTTCACCAATGACACAATTAGGAAGTTTTGTTTATTATCGTACATATAGTAGATATCTACCAGAAGAACAACGTAGGGAATATTGGTGGGAAACAGTTAAAAGAGCTGTAGAATATAATTGTAGTTTAGTACCAACAAGTAAAGAAGAGGCCGAAAAATTATATGATAATATCTTTTATCTCAGACAATTTTTATCTGGTAGGACTCTATACATAGGTGGTACATTAGTTTCAGAAAAATTCCCAACTTCAAACTACAACTGCTCATTTGCGGTAATTGATAATTTTGAAGCATTTAAGGACGCTTTCTATTTATTAATGATTGGTTCTGGATTTGGATTTCGTATCCTAAAAGATGATGTAGCAAAACTTCCAAGAGTAAAAACTAACGTAGAAGTAATTCATAAAGATTACTCTTCTGTTCCTAGTACAAAAAGAGAAGATAGTACATCAATTCAATTTACGAACAATGATATGGTGAAAATCATTGTAGGAGATAGTAAAGGTGGATGGGTTCAAGCATTAGATTATTTTCTAAGAATGTTGTGGGATAAGGATTTCGTTGACATTAAAACAATTGTATTTAATTATGATAATGTTAGACCAAAAGGAGAAAGACTAAAAACATTTGGTGGTACTGCTTCTGGATATGAAAGTTTAAAATCAATGTTTGCTAAAGTAGATAAAATAATTAAAAAAGAAGGATTAAACCAAGAACAAGAAAGAATCAAATTAAAACCAATTAATTGCATGGATATTTTAAATGCTATTGGTGAAAATGTTGTTATTGGAGGTGTAAGAAGATGTTTACCTAAAGGAGCATTGGTTCATACAGAAGGTGGTTTAATTCCAATTGAACAAGTTAAAATCAATGATATGGTTATGACATCGAAAGGTTATGCTCCAGTTACAGATTGGGTCTATCAAGGAGTACAAGAATTATTAACTATTAATACTCAAATGGGAGAGTTTAAATGTACTCCTAAGCATAAAATAGCAATCATGAACAATGTTAATAGTTATGAGTGGGTATATGCAAAAGATTTAAAAGAGAATGACAGAATGGTTTTTGTTAGTAAGGTTATTGATGGTATAAAAACAGAGTTACCAGAATATCATCATGTCAAAGATAGTCATGATACGAATAGTGTAGATATTGTGATTCCAAAATTAGATGATGATATTGCTTGGTTTTTAGGATATTTGCACGGCAATGGTTATGTAAGCAAGAAAGCAACATGTATAAGTATCCCAAGCACAAAACCTAATATAAGAGAAAAGATTTATAAAATTTTTAAAAGATTTGGTATTATTGCACACGATAAACCAACAAAAGGAAAATGGTTTAATGTTGAAGCAAAAAGCACACAATTAGCAGAATATCTTTCTCAATATAAAAAACCTAATATAGAAATAATTATTCCTAATATTATTTTACAAGGTAAAATAAATATTAGAGAATCATATCTAATTGGACTGTATGATGCAGATGGGTCAACAAAAAATCATCCTGTTATTGCCTTATCTTCAATTTATCCAAATTTTACGAAACAGGTACAATCATTATTTTCCTCAGTTGGAATACCATCTAGATTTAAATTAAAAAGAAAGGCTAAAGGAAAATGGAAGGATTTATATAATTTATCGGTCATTGGGGAAAAAGCAAAAAAAGATTTTGAGAATAAAATAGCAATTAAATCTTTAAAATACGAGAATTGTTGTAAAACAAATCGTTCACAAAATGATTATGGTTATCCTGCTAATTGGGTAAAAAACATGAAGACTTCTAAAATATGGAATAAGAATTCAAGACAAATGACTGTTTCTACTTTTGAAAGATTAAGTGGTGAGAATCAAGAATTAATTCCAGTCGAAGTATTAAATATAAGTTACAACAAGGAACTTCAAGAAACATATGATATATCTGTAGAAAGTATGAGGGAATTTGTTTGTGAAGGAATGTTAGTTCATAATACTTCAGAAATATCTCTAATTGGTTCAGATGATGAAGAATGTATTAAAGCAAAAAGTAATCTTTATACTCAATCTCCTATCAATGGAAAATGGGAAATAGATACAGAATTATCACATAGACAAATGAGTAATAATTCTATTTATTATAAAGAAAAACCTTCTAGAGAACAAATTCATTGGCAAATTGAACAAATGAGATATTCTGGTGAACCTGCATTTGTTAATGAAATTGCAGGAAATAAACGTAGACCAAATTTTAATGGAGTCAATCCTTGCTTTACTGGCGATATGAATCTTTTAACCTCAGATGGATATAGAACATTTGAAGAGTTAGATGGAAAAGAAGTTAGTATTGTTAATCTAAATGGTGATGTATCGAATGGCAAAGTTTGGTGCAATGGAGAAAAAGATATTGTTGAAGTACAATTAAGTAACAATAGAATTATAAAATGTACTCCAGATCATATTTTAATGCTAGACAGTGGTAAAGAGTGTGAAGCAAAAGATTGTTTAAACAAAGAATTATCAGCATATTATGGTAAAAATCCAACAGTAATATCTATTAATATTTTAGAAAAACAAAAGGTTTATGACTTCTCAGAACCAGAAACTAATTGGGGAATTGTAGAAAACGTAGTTGCACATAATTGTGCTGAGATTTTACTTGACTCTTGTGGACTTTGTAATTTAACTACTGTGAATGTTTTTGCTTTTGTGATAGACGGAATATTAGACATCGAAGCATTGTTAGAAGCACAAAAATTATCAGCAAGATCAGGTTATCGTATGACTTGTGTAGAACTAGAACTTCCTAAATGGGATGCTGTACAAAAAAGAGATAGATTAACTGGATGCTCTTTAACTGGATGGCAAGATATGGTCAATGCCACTAAAATGTCTAAACTAGAAGAAGCTGAATTATTAAGAAAATTGCGTAAGGTTGCTCATGATACAATTAATACATATGCTCAAGAATTAGGATTGCCAGTATCATTATTAATTACTACAGTCAAGCCGGAAGGAACTTTGAGTAAAATTCCAGGAGTTTCATCAGGTGTTCATTATTCTCATGCTTCATGGTTTATTCAAAGAGTAAGAATAAATGCTCATGATCCTTTGGTAAAAGTTTGTGAAGAACTAAATTATCCTATCTTTCCTGAAAACGGACAGGAGTGGGATACTTGCACAACAAAAGTTATTGAGTTTCCTGTAAAATCTCCTAAAGGAAGAACAAAATTTGATGTATCTGCAATTGAACAACTTGAAGATTATAAAATGTTTATGGATAATTATGTAGATCACAATGCTTCAATTACTGTTACCGTTCGTGATAATGAATGGGGTCAAGTAGAAGATTGGATTTGGGAAAATTGGGACGATGTTGTTGCAGTAAGTTTCTTATCATTGTCAGATTCTTTTTATCAACAAATGCCTTGTGAAGCTATTACAGAAGAAGAATATAATAAAAGAGTTTCTGAAATGAAAACTTTTATTCCTTCATTAATTAGTAAATATGAAGAATTCGAAACTGAATTTGATATTGGAAATGATGGATGTGAATCAGGGGTATGTCCGGTTCGTTAAGTAGAAAAATAAACATTAAGATAAAGCGAGGTAATTAATATATGAAAATTAGAGGTTTTGAAATAATTTCAAAAGAGCAGTACGACAAAGATATCAAAGAAGAAATATTAAACAAGTATTCATTCGATAACTGTTACATACATGAAGAAATAAAATTACCAAAACGTGCAACTGCATTATCTGCTGGATATGATGTTTTTAGTACATTGGAATTTCAATTACTGCCTAATGATGAAATTAAACTGCCTACAGGTATTAAATCATATATGCAGAATGATGAGGTTTTAAAAGCATATCCAAGAAGTAGTTTAGGGTTTAAGTATTATCTTAGATTTGCAAATACTATTCCAGTAATTGATGCTGATTACATCTTTAGTAAAAATGAAGGTCATATTTGGATTAAGTTAAGAAACGAAGGTGAAAAAGTTTTGTCAATTAAAAAAGGTGAAGCAATTTGTCAGTTCATTTTTGAGAAATGCTTATTAGCAGATGGAGATAATTATAAAGGAGAAAAACGTGATGGAGGAATTGGAAGCACAAATAAAGGAGAGGCTTAATTGCCTTTCCTAACCCAAAATTAGTGAAAATACTGTATTTTACCTCCTTCATGCTTCTATTTACTCAATGATACTTCCGTATACTACTCAACATGATACGATCATATGAAACTTGTATTTCCAAGGATAATTAAAATTGAAAGAAGGAATTAATATGAAAACATTAAATCCACAAAAATCAGAAGAATTATGGAACGAAATTAAAAATATTGAATATCTAGTTTCGAAATTAGGTGGTTGTGTTCAAAATCCAGACTTTGTTAATGAGGAAAACGTAGGAGAAAATTTTATATATTTTGACAACGATTATAAAAAAGTTGTTAAAAGATTAGATGCGTTAAGAGAAAATATGATTTTATTACATAAAAGAGTTAAAAACTTTTAAAATTAAACATTATCCAATAATACCCAAACCATATAACCCTACTGCCACAAGGGTTTTAAAATGACAATATCCTTTAAAAGTGAAATTTCGAAGTATTTAATAAAAGGAGTTGACACAAAAATGAAACCATGTGTACATTTTGACAATGGGGTTTGCTATTCACCTGAATGGAATGAACCTTTTGGTGAAGGATGCTTATTAAATCATAAAGATTCATGCCCTCATTATAGTCCAACTACTAAAATGACAGGCAAAGATAAATTAATCGAATATCTACTATTAGAACCAAATTCTAAAATAGGCAACTTATTTGGAATATGTCCTCATTCAGTAGGATTAAATGAAAATCAACATAATAAATGTGGCAATGGACGCGAAGATGTTTGTTCTGAATGTTGGAAATTAGCATTGGATGAGGAATTTTAAATGGAAGACAAATTATTATCTCTTAAAGAACAATTCTGTAATTACTATTGCCCAAGTAAAAACAAAATTATAGATTATGAGTGTTCTGGCATCGTAGAATGCAACGAATGTGAAGAAACAATTGAATGCGATAAAGTTCAAGAAATATGTGTAGATTTATGCGAGGAATGTAATATATCTGACTTCATCACATTCATCAGAGACGAACTATAAACCTTAAGCTATAAAAATCACCAATGAACAATCATAATATTCTAACACAGAAAGGAGGTGAAATTAAAAGAAAGGAGAAAACCACAATGGAAAAATTAAAGCAATGGTTAATCAATGAATTATTAACTAATCCTAATGATTTTTATAATGAATCGACTTTGATTTGGTCAAAGGGGTATCGCAAGGCATGTATGAAAATATTAAATATCATTAATAAAATTGACCTGGAAAATAAAAAGTAAAGGAGGAATTAATCACATAGAAAATTTACTGCAATTTCAAGAAGAATTATCTGCAAAATATAAATATCGTAAACTAAAACAATCTCTATCAGAAGAAGTAAGGCAAAAATATCTTGATAATATTCCATCTCAATTAAACATAAATGGTGATATTAATTTCAAAATACATAGTATAGATGGCACTTTAATATCAAATGGATATAATCGCATTGTCATAGGTGATTATGGAGCGTTCATTGAATTTGATAAGAATCAAGTTGTTAAATCAAATCTTAAAGTAAAATCAGGTCAAGAGTACAGAATCAATAATCCTAAGTATAGTGAACATGTTAAGTATTGTTGGTTAACTCCTAACGATGGCAGTGATATGAAGGTTTATTTTCAGAAGAGAACTGTTGGTTATGCTGATTATAATGTTGATATGTTTTATGTGAGTCCGTATGAGATTTTGTTGTAAAAGGAGACAAAATGTTTAATAAAAATTTAATTCTTAAAACAATTGATGTAATGAATAAAATTGAATTAAACTCCCTAGTTAGAATAGAAAGAGGAAGTAAAGATAATTTACATTATAGCGTATTTAGAGTTTTAAATATATTTCCAAATTGTCAGGAAACAAAATATGGAGTAAAAAGAGATCAAGTTATTAGATTGATAGATGAATTTTATCCCAACGTTATGCCATATACTCATGCTATTTCATTAAAAGAACTTAAATTTAATATGGTTAAACATGCAGTAGATGGCTTTTATTTTTCAGATATTGATTTAATTGATGAAAAAGGAAAGATTGTAATCTAAGGAAATAATGATTTTATAGGAAGAAAGAAGGATAAATAAATGAGTGTAGATTTCTTTGATTGTACAGTATGCGGAGAATCAGTATGTACGTGTGGAGACTTTGAAAGATGTGAATGTGGTCGCAAGTGGTGTTCATTAGAATGTGCTTATGAAGATGGGTTTAAAGAAAACGCATGTAAGAACGGCTATGAAGATTCAGATGATTGTGGATCTGGATTAGATTGTTGGGATTGTGATAACAATCAAGAAGAAAAATCTTGTAAATATTGCAGAGAAGAAGATTTTAAGGACTCTATATTATTAGAATATGCTTTAAAGGGATTAGAGGTAACTAGGCAAGAACTAATCGAAATGTATAAATTAGAAAATAAATAACCACTCAAAAACCTATTTACTAATAAGGAGGGAGACTAAAGCCAATGGGAAAAGAATGTGAATTATGTTTTTACAATTCATTTGGTGAATGTACTAGAGAAAATGATAAAGGCGAAATTGGTGTTTGTTGGATGGAATCATCTGAAGGATAATACTAACCACTTGAAAGATAAATTTCATATGTCTTTAAAGAAAGGAGATAATCAAATGCTATATATAATTAAACTCTGGCTAATTACAAGTGGATTAATGTGTTAGAAATATAACTAAAGGAGGAAAATTAATTGGATATTCTATTATATAATGCCAAAGATGAGGTAATAACTGCATACACAACAAATGAAAATTATGAAATCAATAATCAAATCACTATCAAAGATAGCACTAAAAACTATAAGGTAGTTGATCTTGAAAAATATAGAGTCATGGGACGTAAGGAGCAAGTTGCTTTGCAGTTGAAAGTTGTAAAATAAATACTATTAATTATTAATTTATAAGGAGTGATAATATTGTGGATAAAGACACTAGAGTTTCTTGTACAGATTGTGTTAATTGGAAAACATTAAAGAAAAATCAAGGATATTATTTTGGATGCAGAAACATATGCTACGAAAACTGCCCATGTGGTAAGTGTGACTGTTATAATCCAGAAGGGACTAGAAGATTCGAAGATAGGCCATTGTTTGTACTAAAGGATGGCTGGCATCATTATGAATCAACAATGTAATTGTAATTTGATAAGATGTATTCATAATATGAATCATTCTGTTGCTTTGTGTTTAGGAGCTTCTAAATTGGATTATGATTACATGAACACATGTTGGTTGAGGGATGTAGTAATACATGGGAGTTTAAATTGCTCAAAGTATAAGGAATCAGATAAAGTAAATCAAAGCAAAGTGAAATAAGAAGTGCTAAATGCAATCCTTATTTCATAAAGTGTAATAAAAATGAAATAAGAAAAATTAAAATGAATTAAATTAGAAGGAGAATGATAAATATGAGTAATATAAGCAATGTGACTAAAAATGAGGAACTAGAATCAAAGCATTATAATCGAATGATGAATTTCTTAATCACTGATTTTGAAGGAAGAGATTTTGAGGAATGTGATATCATTCTCAGACAAATCATAAAAGTGGCATATGAACTATTGAATGAACCAGACTTATTGAAGTAAATATGCTTTGTGAGCGTCAGAATGGCATGTAGAATGGATTAGAATTTTGTTAGGGTGGAATTGTATCAAGGATTGATTTATGAAGACTTAGAGAGCAAATTTAGAGGAGTGATTAATAATATGGCAAGTCTATTATTGAATATGAATATTAAAGTTATTGAGGTTGATGAAATTATGAATATTGGAAAATGTGCAATTGATCTTGTTGACCAAATTGAGTTAAGTGATTTTACTGATAAATCAGGGCATAAATTAATAATGAATGATTCTTATATAAAATTAAGAGAATCTATTCATAAATTTAATGAACTTCTGGAAAAGTGTAATAATTATGAATTTGTTGATATGAGTAAATAGAGAAATTTAGAGGAGTGATTAGATATTAAATTAAGAACTTTTGCCTTAATTGATAAAAGATTAAGAATATTTACCAAACAGCATCATAACCAAAATCAAAAAGTTTACATAATACAATGTGATGATTTCAAAGATTGTATCAACATTAAAAATAAAACTGATTATATTTGTCTAGGGGAAGTTACCAATGCTACAAATGCACAAGATGGACAGAAAATGTATCTATATTCAAATGGTAAAGATTTTTATGTTCGAGAACAGGAAGAATTTAATGGTAAATTTGAATTGTCTTAATAGAAAGGATGATACATATGTTAGTAAAAATTAATGATGTAATTTATGATTCTACTCAAGTTCCAATATTATTAATATTTGATGCAAAAGAAATTAAAGATATGCAAAATTTAGCAGACAATACTCATAAATATTGTTCTTGCCCTGATGATACTAAGGAAGAGGATATTGAGGAATTTATGAGAACAGATGAAGTTGAAATTGAGATTACTGGTTTTGTGAGATATTAGTTTTTTTGGTTTGACTTAATTGTTAAATTAATATATAATTATATTAGTGGGATTACATATGAAGCAAATAAATTGTAAAGGTGGTGAAAATTATGGCAAAGTCAGTAAATCTCACTCCTAGAGATAAACCAAAGAAGAAGCAAGATAAGTATAGCGAAATTTCAGACATAAAAAAGGAATTCAAATTTCCTATGAAAAGCATAGCAATTTATGTTGGAATGACCACAAACTATAGGGGTTTGGAATCTACTATCATTAAGCAAAGTAGAAGGAAAAATAATGACTATTACAATATTGAATTCGATGATGGAGAACAATTGGATTCTGTGTCTAGTGTATATTTAAGAACTCTTGAAGAATATGAATTAGAGTTGGATCAAACTGAAAATAAATCTGAAGAAAGTAATGTTGATTTATCTGAATATGAGATTGAACTTATGAAACAAGGTTTACAAAGTTATCGTAATTATACAACTTGTTTTTCTCCAATTGATTTTTATGAAAGAAATTGCGACAATGGATGTACGTATAGATTAAGATGTGTTTATAGTGACAAAGGTAAATATAAAAAATTGTAATAAAGAGAGGAAGATAAAAACACAATTGACAAGTAAAATAATTAAAAACTTACCATTAGAAAGAATTGGCGAAGAAAATGTAAATTCATATGGATCAACTTTTAAAATCGTAGAATATAATAATGCTCATGACATTATAGTGCAATTTTATGATGGATACAAAAGGAAAGCAAACTATCATCGATTCTCAAAAGGAGAAGTAAGTAACCCATATGATAGAACCGTTTGTGGGGTGGGATACTTCGGTGAGGGGAACTACATTGGAATCTTTAAAGGTAAACATCACAAGTGGGTAAATATGTTACATAGGTGTTATAATGAAAAAATATATGAAAAGTGCCCTAGTTATAAAGGTTGTACAGTATGTGAAGAATGGCATAATTTCCAAGTTTTTGCAAAATGGTATGATGAGAACTATTATGAAATTGATGGACAAATAATGGAATTAGATAAAGATATTTTAGTTAAAGGTAATAAAATATACTCACCTGAAACTTGTGTATTTGTGCCTCACAATATCAACGTGCTATTTGTAAAAAGCAATGGTAAGCGTGGTGAATTTCCAATTGGAGTAAGTTTACATAAAAAATCAAACACTTATATAGCATCTTGCAAAAACAAATCTACAAAAAAAGTAACTATCGGATATTATCCTACTATAGAATTAGCTTTTAACACGTATAAAAAGTACAAAGAAGCAGTTATAAAAGAGGTTGCTGACGAGTATAAAGATAAAATACCACAAAAATTATATAGTGCAATGTATAAATATGAGGTTGAAATAACTGATTAAATATATAAATAAAAGATAAGAGAGGAAGATTATATGACAATTAAAGTAATCAGATCAACCAAAGATCCATTATCACTAATGGGGGAATGTGCTTCTCTATGTTGGGGTAGCGCACCATCTCCACAAATAGGAATTGATTGTATTGAATCTGGACATGGTAGAGTATTAGAATACCCAGATGTGATTGTTGAAATTAATGGCTATTCTGCGAGAATGATTCGTGAATTATATACGAAAATCGTTGGGGTTACACGTTTGCAAGCAAGTACAAGATATATTCAATATGGAGAATTTGATTATTATATCCCTGACTCTATTAAGAAAAATGACTACGCATATGAAGAATATATACAATTTATGAACAATGTACAAAATACATATAATTATCTGTTTGAACAAGGTATTCCCAAAGAAGATATTGCAAATATTTTACCATTAGCTATGCATAGTAAAGTAATTCTTAAAATTAATGCTAGAGCAATTATTGAAATGGCGTTAACTAGATTATGTACAAGAGCATTAAAAGAATATAGAGAATTTATGATTGATTTAATTGAAGTGGTTGGTAATATTGATAGCGAATGGCTAAAGATTATGAGTTATGCAAAAGTAAAATGTGAAGTTTATAATAAGTGTGATGAAAAAAATTCTTGTGGGAGGGTAAATAAATGATTATTTTAGTGGGTGAGTCTGCTTCTGGCAAATCAACAATAGAAAAACAATTAGTGAAAAATGGACTAAACAAAATAGTTAGTTATACTACAAGACCTATAAGAGATGGAGAAATTGATGGCATAGACTATCACTATATATCAGAAGAGGATTTTCTATATCATTTAAAAATAAACTTCTTTGCAGAATATACAATATATAATGGATGGTATTATGGAGTCGCTCATAAAGATTGTTTGGATAATTCTGTCTGCGTTGTAGAACCCCACGGCTTTAGGCAATTATTAAAGATTAAAGATTTACATATTAAATCATTCTATATTCAAGTTCCAGAACGTGTAAGATTAAAGCGTATGGTAGATAGGGGAGATAATCTTCTAGAAGTATTTAGGAGAATATTTTCAGATCAAGGATTATTCCAATTCATTGATAAAGAAGTAGATTATGTGGTACAAAATATTGCTATTAATGATTGTCTTCAAGAAGTATTAAATAAGATTAAGGGAGAGATTTAATGTCTAAAATTAAGTTATTTACAGATTTTGACAACACTCTTGTAAATTCAACTAAAAGCTTCTGTACTTCTTACAATTTCATATACGAATATCATAAAGGTTTTACTCCTGCAAATTGGGAGTTAGTAAATCATTTTGATTTTAGTGACCAATGTCCTATCCTGAAATCAAAATCAGATGTATTAGAAATATTTGAAAACCCACTATTTTTTAATTGTCTTGAATTAATTAATCGCGATACATATGAAGTAGTAAGAGAATTAAATGAAAAATATCAGATAATTATAGCATCAATTGGAACTCCTATTAATTTATCATTAAAAGCACTATACCTTAAAGAAACTTTGCCATTTATTAAGGATTATATATTGCTTTACAATGATGGAATTAAAATGAACAAAGAAATAATTCAAATGGATTATCCTGATTCAATTTTTATAGACGATGTGACAACTAATTTGGACTCATCAAATGCTCAGAATTTATTCATTTTCGGCAAGGAGTATCCTTGGAGTAAGACAAATGATTATCATAGATTATGGGATTGGACTGATGTGGCAAAGAAATTGTTGTAAAAGTATTAATTAAAATATAAATAAATAAAATTATAAATAAAGGAGATTAATAAATATGAGCGATATTAATATAGATGACATTCTCGAATTCAATGTATCAGATCCAGAATATCTTCAAATTGTAAATGGATTGAGAATGCCAAATGGAATCATAGATTGGAATTCATTGCTTGAATATATGAGTGAAGAAAATAGGGAATATTCAAAGAAACATGATTTATGTGAAGTTTGTCACTCTAATCTTGTAGATGAAAAACAAATGGAAGAATATTGTGGAAGTAAAATGGTAATAGGCGTTAATGTTGTGTGTCCTAATGGATGCAGTTAAATATAAATGTCAAAATTAAAAGAAGAAATGAAAGTAGGAATTATAAAATGGCAAAAGTTAAACAAATCAATTGTAAAAATAATAATATTAAATATCAAGTAAGATTTGGTGTTAATCTCTTTGAAGAAGGTAAATCAGGAGTTTTTGCAAAACCTACATTTTTCAATACAATCAAAGAAGCAAAAGATGAAGTAATGAATACATTCAATACAGCAATTAAGGAAATGTTTCCAGATGCAAAACATGGTGAATTAATTATGATTAGTGATTTAAAATGTGATTGTGGATGTAATTATGAATCTGCTGAGTATGATGATGGAACTATTTTGGTGGGTCGTATGGATGGTGAATTAGATGATAGTGGTGGAGGGGAGTTTTATGTTGAGATTGTAAAGGGTTGATTAAAGGTAATAGCAAAGCTAGAGCATCATAAAATTCTCTTTTTTGAAATGTGATTTATTTAATTAATGGAGGCCGAAGGGATTAAATCAGAGGTAAAGTCTCTCTAATCTCTTTTTTCTTTCCTCTCTGGTTTCATTTTTAGAAGATTGTCCTATATTTTTACTCTCTAATTTTTCTTTATATTGAGGATAAGTGTTTGTAGGAATATCAGTCTGTTTTTGTTCGCTTTTCTTTTTGAAGCAATCAGCAAAACCAGAAAAAGTTACAATTTGCTTTGGTTTATTATCTTTAAAGAACCTATTCATCTTATTCATCAATGCTTTAAAGTCTAAACGATAATGTGAAACAGGGTTTCCTTGGTTGTCTTTTTTAACACGATATTCAAGGACTCCAATACTGTAGAAATAATATCTTGCTTTTTCTATAGCATATCTAGATAAATGAGCTACATCTTTCCATTCCTTCATTTGAATTGGTGTCCATTCATTTCTGTCATCAACCCAAAATAGTAATTGGCTTAGAAATCTTGCATTGTCAAATGAATCATTTGTAAAGGGAGTCATATCTCCTGCTATAGCCAATAATGTACTATGTCCCATTGTGTCTTTAATAAAATCAAAAACCTGTTGTTGTGCCTTCACTGATAAAACCTCTTTCTAGCATTTTCTGAAAATAGCAATGCTAAGAGGTAGACATGAAATTTTAAAAATGATATAATGAATCATAAGAAAATTTCATCTAGTCTCTTGGGCCTTCTGAAATTGCCGTGTCGCCAAACTCAACAATTTCAGAAGGTTTTTGCATGTGCTTTTTTAAGTAACTAAGACAACTTGATTTACCATCAACTCAATAAAAAAATTAGTAGCATATTCCTAACTACTAACTTTTAAATTCTTAATCTAATTTATCATCCAAAGACTTGATTTTTAAAATGTCTTTAGTTATAATAATCTCAAGAACTAAAAGCTTAATGTTGGTTCAGAACATTTTGCTCAGAAAACACTTGATCTTGCGAGGGTCAGGTGTTTTCGCATTTATTGAGTTGTTAATTTGATTGAGTTATATATTCGACAGGTTGATACAATTCTCCTTCTAAGAATAAAAATTATCCACAGGTAATAGTATATATCAGAATTTCCTTTGTGGATAGATGGTCTTCGACAAAATTTATCCACATGTTGATAAGTGTTTGGGCCTAACAATAAAGCGAAAAAATAAGCACTATCCAAAATTAACTGGATAGTGCTTTTATAATTCAATGAAATAATTATTCAGACATAAGATTGTTCATAGTTTTAAGAAAAATACTATCTTTCCTTTTATCAGGAACTTCAGGAATTTCCTCAACCAATTCAACCTCATTCACAACAACTTCACTTTTCTTTCTCATTTTTCTTGGATTATTTACACTTTTTACAGAAATATTAATTTTACCGGATACAATATCATCTGTGATTTTTTCATTAAATTCATCCAATTTAAGTTTTTTTGGATAATAATCCATATAAAATTTTAAACAAGTTTTAACCAACTGTGAATTAGAAATTCCTTGTTCTTCCATTTGGTTTACATAATCAATTAGAATTGTATCATTTTTCGAACTAAGATTTGTGCCAACATATTTTCTTAAACTACCCATAATTACTCATCCAAATTCCAATATTGTTTTCCACCATCAAGATATGCCAAAGCATTAGTCAATTGAGGATGTTCACTAGATAATTTTGCTGTATTATCAAATTTAATATTAAGATAAGGCAACAATATTTCAGCAGGGCCACCCATGACACATGTTTCTAATGCTTGTTGTAAATCGAATGTTTGCTCTAAAGAAGAAATTACGTTATCAATATAGTCTGTAAGAATTTCATCTTTTGTCCTTTGCAAGTCATAACTTTGTTTTCGCAATGTAATTTCTGACCGTTTGAGATATTGCAATAATTCATGAGGCTTAAATTTGGTTCCATTTTTAGAATTAAAGGTTGTTGTCATTTGTTCTAATATTTGATCGAAACCAAATTGTGTATAACTAACTTTGGAATCTAAAATTACTTCAGTATTTTCAGGATTAATATCATCACCTTTACGCCACAATGAGGCATCTAAAGTTCCTCCACCAAAATCTAAAACTAATAGGGGATAGTCATATTTTCCTTTTTGAGAATCAGTTATTCCAGATTGAATGTAACAAATACAATCAGTGATTTCAATATTGATATTGCCTCTACCATCACCAATATTAATTGTTTGTGGCCCCATAGTTTTTAATTTTTCTAAATAACTCGTTGCGTGTTGTTTATAGTACCCTGCAGGAGTACCAACAACTAGTTTTACTTTAATATCTTTACAGTTTGGGAAACTTAGAGCAATTGAAGTTAATGTGCATAGATCAAAATGTGCTGTGGTGTATTTATCTGGATTGATATATGTTTTTCCCTCTGGATCACCTACAAGATGACTTAAACCATCTTTTTTAACTAGATAAGTATTGCTTTTGAGTAGACCATCTCCCTCAGTATTAAACTTAATTCTTGCTCTTAAAACTATCCCTTCACTAGTTTTATAGTATGAATTTCCTGCATCAAGCCCTAAAATAACCTCTTCGTTCATTTCATTCATTATAAATGCCTCCTTAAATGATATTTCAATATAATGTAGTTTATCACTTGCTATATATTTTTGCAAGTATACGATTGTGTGTAAATATATCTACAGTTGTAAGTATATATACTTGTCTACAATTGTAGGTTCGTTAATGTGGACAAACATGTCTATATAGATAAAATAGTTTAAATGTAAAATTGTAAAATTAAAGAAATAGTCCCATATTGTTGGAATATTCTACTATACTAAAAATCAAATCAATGGGAAAGATAATTATGCTGACAATTACTATAGATGTGGCGGAGGATAGAGGGTTGAAAAGAGAGTAGAATATATTTATGTAGCTCGATAGGGCTACATTTTTTATTAAAACATAATGAATAATTCATCTTACATTTGGAAATATTAAATTCATAATAATTTTCCAAAGGAGTTGAATATACATGGCCTTAATAGGAGCAATATTTATTATATCTGGATCATCATTAGTAATCGCATGTACTGCAAATCTAGTACATTTAATAAAATAACCTATAAATCTTCTTAATTTAACAATGTTTTTATTGAGGTAATCTTATTTATCCTTATTTTAGGATATTTATAGGTTGCCTTATTTTACTTTATCCTTTTTGTCACAAACTCGCAATATTTACCAAACATTATCTTCTGTCCACCTTCATACGATTCAATATCAGTCGTCACATTGTTCCTCCTTCTCTTCTTTGATTTTAGAATCCTTGCTACATGCGGTTTTTAGCTTGTTAACCGTTTGTATAGGCAAACGTTTTGAATAATGTTTTAGCAAACGTATATACACACTTTTGTTAATTATTCATAATCATTATAAAGAAGGTGAATTTATGTCAAAAAAATTGGATGCTTATGATATTGCAATTAAACAATGGAAAAAAGGAAAAGAACGTGGTGGTGGGATTCCTGCAAAAGTCTATGATGTAATTGTGTTTCATTATGGAGAAGATTATCGACCTATAATTATCAAGAGACATCTTGTAAAACCAAAGGATGAAGATATAGCAGAACAAACTAAACTAGGTAGACCAAAAAGTATCAAGGAAGTAATCCAAAGAATCAAAAGTTTAGATGAACATAATAATGAAACTTGGTTTTTTGTAATTAATCTTCCTGCTGGATTAAATTTCGAAAACTTTAAAAAACTAGAACAAACATTTGCAGATGCTTTAGGTGAAACAGGAAATTGTCAAATTGAGCAACATGGAATGGCAGTTCATATGACGATATCTAATGTGAATAGAACAAAAATGTATCCTTATAATTTTGACCCAACTTCATATTTAAAAAAGGGCATGATGATTCCTATTCCTTTTGGATATTCAATTAATGGATTTATTGTAAAGGATTTAGCAGAGATTTTAACATTGCTCGTTTGTGGGATGATGGGAAGTGGTAAGTCAAATTTCAGTCATACAGCAATTTATACAATGTTACTCATAAACAGTATTAAAGGCATGGATAAAGAACCTTCTGTGATTCCAGTAATATGTGACCCAAAACTAGGTGAATTTAAATATTTTGAAAAGTATGGTGCTATGTGGGCAAAAGAGTCTCAACATATTGAGAGATTATTAAAACAAGTTAATGATGAAAATGATCGAAGATCGCCAATTGTTAGTAAAACAGGAGCTA